>ENA-OQLB01000932-OQLB01000932.1-human-gut-metagenome-genome-assembly--contig:-NODE-932-length-14225-cov-2.160732_pt1 | contig 14225 bp, 14 predicted proteins | sample MGYA00242656_ERZ504813 | MGnify/ENA primary metagenome ERZ504813 (study PRJEB26092, sample SAMD00036388) | human gut metagenome | host: Homo sapiens | study: EMG produced TPA metagenomics assembly of... | reverse complement strand
CGATTCCCTTATAAGTCTCTCCTTTCTGTCCGATCCGGAATACCAGTTCTTCTGAGATCTGAGATACGTCATAAGATCCTACCGAAAATCCCGATTCGATGGAAATCAGGTTATTGACATCCACAACGGTATTAACTTCATATAGTCCCTTTCCCTGTCCGATCCGGCGGATCAGTGCCTCGGAAGACACACGGTATCTGCTCGGATCCTTTCCGAATGCTTTGTATGCTGCCCTTGATTCTTTCACGTTTGGGATTTCATTGATCCCGTTGTCAAAAATAGCATCTCTCGTCTTTTTGAAAATATCTTTCTTCAGATATTTCCACAGTTCTTCGTTCTTCTTTTCCACTTTCACCCGGTACTGCAGGCATCCCACTCTGGTATCCAGCCAGATTTCTTTCATCGTTTTATCAATTATCAGATGTTTCATATATATATCGCTCTCCTGTATTATAAAGTATCGGATCATCGTTCAGGCGAACCGTAAGAAATGTGCTTTGAGAATTTCCCGCATAAATACAAAAAAAGATGACAATCTGCCCGTAAGCTTCTTGTCATCTTTGACTCTTCTTTATGCTGCTTTGTATTGTCTATTTCACAGTATATTAAGCATGCTTTTCTAGGCGAAAAGACTTGTTGCTCCATATATCGCTACTACTGCAACGATTCCCCATCCGATGATACTTAACATACTCTACACCTCCTCAGGATGATTTATTTCTCTCTTTCTGATTTCAGTATAGAGCATAATTATACATTTGTTAAATGAAGCTTTTGTATGTTACTATTAATATTCTTAATATTTCTATGTATCTATCTGTGGTCTGCCATGCATACAATGGCGATCATTCCGGCGCCTGTATGACCCCCGATCACAGGACCGAGATTGTTCATCATGACATTGGTCACACCCATTTTCTTACGGACGAGTTCTGCGACATAAGCTGCATCTTCCGGACAATTGCCATGCGGGATCATCACCATATCCGGCATCTTTCCCTCGCATGCTTCGACCGCCATATCCACAATCTTATTCATGCCTTTCTTTCTGCCCCGCTCTTTCCTGATGATCTGAAGCTTTCCTTCATTATCCAGACAAATGATTGGCTTGATCTGTACCATCGTTCCGATCACTGCTGCTGTCTTCGAGATACGTCCGCCTTTCTGCAGATGATTCAGATCCTCTACCATAAAGAAATGCAGATTTTTAATTTATTTTCTTCCACCCACTGCGCAACTTCTTCCAGACTCCTGCCTTCTTTCTGAAGTTCCAGTGCCTTATAATCAAGCAGGCCTTCTCCCATGCTTGCGCAAAGTGTATCGATCACAACAATCTTTCTCTCCGGATATTTTTCACGCAGTTCCTCTGCAGCTATACACATACTGTTATATGTACCACTAAGTCCTGATGTAAAGCTCAGATGCAAAATATCTTTTCCTTTTTTCAGGATCGGTTCCAGGATATCTATTGCAGTCTGCGGACTTGGCTGTGAAGTCACTGCCATCTCTCCGTTCTCTAACATACCATAGAATTCTTCTGCTGTCAGATCATACATATCACGGTAAGTCTTTCCACCGATCGTACAGTTCAGCGGGACTACCGGTATCTCTCTTCCCCACACCCATTCTTTGGCAGATCAGATGTACTGTTGATCGTTATTACATATTCACTCATATCGGAAACCTCCTCATCCTCAAGTCCTTTTTATCTTACCATTGTCTTACATATTACGCAAAACTTTTTTCACAGTAATGATAAATACTGCGCTGGTTGTCAGGACCGATATCACATCTGCAATCGGTTCTGCGCGGTAGATTCCCATCACGCCCATAAATTTTGGCAGAATAATCGCAAGTGGAATCAGCAGAATAATCTTCCTTAAAAGCGCAATGAATAACGATACCTTTGCCTGTCCGAGCGAAATGAACGATGTCTGGCATGCGCACTGGATTCCGAAGATGGATATTCCAAGGAAATATACCGGCATAACCTTACACGTCAGTTCCAGAAGTTCTTTATTATCCGTAAACAGCCCTGTGTATATCTGCGGTGCAAAAATTGCCACACCTGCAAGCAGCAGTGTTCCTATCAGACAGACCAGGATCATTCTTTTCATCGTTGCTTTCACACGTTCCTTATTTCCAGCACCATAATTATAGCTGATGATCGGCTGTATCCCCTGTGTGATCCCCTGCACCGGAATCGTGATCATCTGCATGACACTCATAAGGATCGACATGGATCCTACATACAGATCACCGCCATATCTCTGCAGCCCCGTATTCAGTGTGATCGTTACCAGGCTTTCCGTACTCTGCATAATAAATGGTGAGATTCCGAGTCCTGCGATCATCTTAATCACACCTTTTTTTCAAATGCATATTTTTCAATGTAAGACGCATCACACTTTTTTCCGAAACCAGGAAATGTACCACCCATATTGCACTGACTGCCTGCGACAGGACCGTTGCAACAGCCGCTCCGCGCACACCCATATGCAATACAAAGATGAACAGCGGATCCAGGCAGATATTTAATACTGCCCCGATCAGAACGGATAACATTGCAATCTTTGCCTCCCCCTGTCCGCTGATGTAAGCATTCAGTCCAAGTGCCAGCTGTACGAAGATGGTTCCGATCAGATAGATCGATATGTAATCCCTCGCATAGACAATCGTTGCATCACTGGCTCCAAACGCATACAGGACCGGTGTCTTGAATATCGAAAAGAATGCCGTCAGGATTACAGAAAAGAGTACCAGAAGTCCCGCCGAATTTCCAAGGATCTGTTCTGCCCTCTGTCTGTTCTGTTTTCCCAGTTGAATGGAAGCAAGCGGTGCCCCGCCCATTCCCGCAAACGCACTGAATGCCGAGATCATCGTCAGGATTGGAAATGTAACCCCGACACCGGTCAGCGCCACATTTCCGTATCCCGGAATATGACCTATATACATTCTGTCTACTATATTATAAAGCACATTGATAAGCTGTGCCGCCACAGAAGGAAGTGCCAGAGAAAACATCAGTTTTCCCAGCGGTGCACTTCCGAGTCTTTCATCTCTGTGATTCATTTCTATCTCTGCCTTTCTTTTGTATACTTATTATCCCATTTTCCTGTAATGGTAATTTTTCACACACGGTTATTTCAGGCTTACATGAAGATAGCTTCTTCCGGAAAGTGTTTTATTAAAGCAGATACTGCACACCACCAGAACACATCCCATTACAAATCCCCACCCGTTCGAATAATGCCGTCAGTATCAGCAGGGCCAGACGCATGAACTTCAGCGCATAGCCAAGTTCAAAAATTCGGCTGTGTATAATTTGCAACTGCAACAAACGCCATATAGAGCATGACTTCTGCATTAAACCATCCCGATTCCACTGAAAATTCTCCCATGACAAGACCAGCGATCACACTGAGCGGTGTACTTAGCATACTCGGAGTATTCAAGGCCGCCAGGCGCAGGCCGTCAATTGCCACTTCCAGCATCAGGAGCTGATAGATCAACGGAATATTCACCGTATCCTTCACCGCCACAAAGGCAAATACTTTCGGCAGCCAGTTCGGATTCTGCATAAAAAGCAGAAAGACCGGCGTCAGGAATATCGTCATCAGATTGATCAGTGTTCTGGATATCTTCAGATAGACACTGGTCAATGTTGGAAAGTAATAGTCATTTGCCTCTTCGATCATATCAAAGACCGATGTCGGAAGTATCATCGCAGACGGTGAATTATCTACCAGGATCACCACTTTCCCTTCCAGCAGACATGCCGATGCTGTATCCGGCCGTTCGGTGAATTTAAACTTCGGGAACGGATTATACCACTTCCGCTTAAACAGGCATTCCGCCAGGCTCTGCTGATTCATCCGCAGATCATCTGTATCTATGCTCTGGATCTTGTCACGCACATTTTTCAGCAATGCCTTATCTGCCCGGTCACCCATATAGCAGAGTGCCACATCTGTCCTGGAACTGTCCCCTACCTCCATCATCTCCATGATCAGTGCCGGATGCCGGATTCTTCTTCTCATCATTGCCGTGTTATATACGATTGTCTCCACAAAACCATCTCTGGATCCCCGAAGTGACTTGTCTTTATCCGGCTCTTCTACATTTCTTGCCGGATATGTCCTGCAGTCGATCACAATACATGCCCGGTATCCGTCAATAAATACACATGTTTCCCCCGACAGCAGACTTTTCAATATCTGATCAAAATCGAACATGACATCTACTCCAACGTACGGAATGCATGCATTTGCGAACTTCCATATATCCTCCGGCATATCTTCTTTTTTCACTTTCAGAAGTGCATCCATGATCTTCAGCATTGTCTCTTCACTTGTAAAACCATTTACATAATAAAAAGAAGAAACCCTCCCTCCGATCAGCAGATCCCTCTGGATGAGGTCAAAGCTTTCCCGAATCGGGAGTGTTGCGTTCATATATGCTACATTTTCTTCTCTTGTCTTAAAAACCGGGATTTCCTGACGTGTCATGTTCTTACCACCTCTTACATACATAGACTGTATGTTCCAGTATGTCCCCGTTTTTTCATTCTTATGCAAAAATGGAATTCTTTTCTTCCCGGTTATTCCGTCGTGCTGCCAAATCCGCCGTTACGGACTTCTTCCACATCATCATCAACCGTAATCCCATATTCCATGAAAATCCCCTGCATAAATCCTGTTCCTGCCGGGATTTCCACTGTTTTTCCTTCTTTTGTGTCATTCGTGATCTTTGCAAAAATGTGTCCTTCATTGTCTGAATTATAGTAATCACTGTCGATGATCCCTACTGTATTATTCAACTGCAGGCGGAATTTGAATCCAAGTCCGCTTCTCGGATAACACTGAAGTACCCAGTTTTCTTCCATCTTCGCACGAATTCCTGTTGGAATCTTCGCTGTCTCTCCCGGCTTTAATGTGATTGCCCGCGGCGCATAAAAATCGTATCCAGCCGATCCTTTTGTCGCACGTTTTGGAAGTTTCAATGCATCATAGATACTGCGGATAACTTCATCGGAGTCCTGTCCGATGGCATCCAGATACCCTTCTTTAAACTGTTCAAAGCTTACTTTTTCAAATTTTGCGATTCTCTTTGCCATGTATATATCCTCTTTTCTGTTATTTATTCTATACTTCTTAAACTACAAAAACACAGCCTATAAAGCTGTGCTTTTGTTCCGGCATATCCAGTATAACATCTTTTAGTTACCGCACTCAATACTGATTTCATTAAATAATGTCAGGATATCTCTACCGACATCTTATCTTTTTCTTCTCCCTTTTATCCAGGATTGCCATTTCCCTGATGCATCATCACCAGGCGGTTACCGTATTCGATCGCATATCTCAAATTGTGTGTAACCATGATCGTTGTAAGATTCTTCTCTTTTACGATCTTATCTGTCAGTTCCATGATCAGTTCTGCTGTCTTCGGATCCAGTGCCGCTGTATGTTCATCCAGGATCAGAAACTCGATCGGTGTCATGGTAGACATCAGAAGTGCCATTGCCTGACGCTGCCCGCCGGACAATGCGCCGACTTTTACATCCATCTTATCTTCCAGTCCCAGTCCGAGCTGGCTTAACTGCTCCCGGTAATAATCTATCCTTGCTTTGTTCGTTCCTCTGGAAAGACCGAATACCTTTCCTTTATTGTCTGCCAGAGACATATTTTCCAAAATCGTCATTGTTGGACATGTTCCCATTGCCGTGTTCTGATAGACACGGCCGATTCTTTGGTTTCTCTTATATTCTTTCTGTTTTGTGATATCGGATCCATTGATCAGTATCTGTCCACCCTCCACCGGGATACTTCCGCAGATAATATTCAACATGGAAGTCTTTCCGGAACCATTACTTCCCACGACAGAGACGAATTCTCCTTTGTCAATCGTCAGGTTGAAGTCCTGAAATAAGCACATCTCATTCACGGTACCCGGATTGTAATATTTATGAATTCCTTTTAACTCAAGCATTGGTGTTCACCTTCTTCTTTCTGTCCATACTGATGATAAGCACAACCAGGAACAGGACTGCCGTTACCAGTTTCATGGCCTGCGGATCGAAATTGCGTAGTGCAACGGCAACGCATGCTTTATAAATAACCGATCCGATCAGGACTGCTGTCGTTGTGTGCAGCAGTGTCAGTTTACGGAAAATACTGGTTCCGATAATTACACTTGCCAGTCCTATGACCATAGCTCCGGTTCCCATAGAAATTTCAAATACTCTCTCTTCCTGTGCAAATATACATCCGGCCAATGCTACCAGACCATTTGAAATTGCAAGTCCAAGGATCTTGATATTGCCCTTGTCTTTTGCGAGAGATACAACCAGTACATCGTTATCCCCAACGGCTCTTAACAGGAATCCGGACTTCGTATTCAGATAAAGATCAAGCAATACTTTACAGATCAATGCAAGCACCAGAACGATGATCAATGTCGCATATGGTGCAAGTACATCCGGAATGATCTTCTCCATCAGATCATTGTTAAAAATAGTCTTCTGTGAGAATAATGGCACATTCGCCGTTCCTGCTATATACAGATTGATCGTCCACAATGCCGTCATCATTATGATTCCTGAAAGAAGATCTCTGACTTTACACTTCACATGGATCAGTCCGGTACAGATTCCCGCAACTGCTCCGGCCAGAAATGAAAGAACCAGCGTGATGTATGGATTCATTCCTCTTGTAAGGAGGCAGCTGTGATCGCTGCTCCCAGAGGAAACTCCATCCACGTAAGATCGGGAAAGTCTAATATTTTATATGTGATATAAATCCCCAATGCCAGGATTCCATAGATCAATCCCTGTTCTAATATCGATGTAATGAAACTCATGAAAAATGCCTCCTAAATTCCCGTCCCCAAAGCTTTCTACTGCGCTATTTGCAAGATCTTCCGGTACTGTGATTCCAAGATCCTCTGCTACTTTGTTATTTACATAGAATCCAGGTTCTGTGATAGTTTCAAAATTCTGCTCAGAAGCTTTTGCTTCGCCTTTTAATACTTTCGCCGCCATCTTACCAGTCTGCTTTCCAAGTGCAATATAATCAATTCCTTCAGCTGCAAGGCATCCGATCTTCACCTGCTCGATCTCACTTCCGAATACCGGAATCTTCTTTTCATTTGCTTTATCCAGGATAGTTGGAAGTGATGCTACAACTGTGTTATCAGTCAGATTGGTAATACAGTCTACTTTGCTTAACAGATCATCCGTTGCAAGAGATACATCCGCTGTTGTTGTGATTCCCTTTTCTACCAGTTCGAAATCATATTTCTTAACCAGACTTTTGTATTCTTTGATCGCCGATACAGAATTTGCTTCGCTTGTAGTATACATAATGCCAATCTTCTTAGCATCCGGAAGCATCTCACGAATCATTTTAAGCTGTTCTTCAACCGGAAGTTTATCTGATGTTCCGGTCACTTCTCCTACCGGTTTTCCATCTTTGTCTGCGAGTTCTGCTGCTACAGGATCTGTAACTGCAGTGTAAATGACCGGAATGTCAGCTTTCATTGCTGCGTTATATGCACTCTGTGCACTTGGTGTTGCGATCGCACATACCAGGTCTACTTTATCAGATACCAGACTGTCGGAAATCTGTTTTGCAGTTCCCATATCCGCTGCCGCATTTTTGTATTTTACGGTCAGGTTATCACCTTCTTTGATTCCTTCTGCTTCCAGTCCTTTTAAGAAACCTTCCCTGCAGTTATCAAGAGAACCATGTTCTGCAAACTGTTCAATTCCGATGGTATAAGATTCTTTCTTATCACTTCCGGAATCGGATGAACTGCCACATCCTGCTGCCATTGCTGTTACCATTGCCGCTGTTAATAATACTGTTACCATTTTCTTTTTCATAATCTTTTTCTCCTTTTTCTGTATAAAATATTATTGTTGTCTACAGATCCCAATTGCCAGTTCTCTGTAGTTGTTAGGAGAGAAAATCTTTCACCGATTATCGTCTGCCATACCATCTTAGACAAAAAGAAAACCGCCCCAAACCTTAAGGTTTGAGACGGTAATAATATCTATTATTATCGCGGTACCACTCAAATTGACGAATCGTCCACTTTCTCATGTACTAACATACACTCCTGATTGATAACGGGTTCGGTTCCCGACAAGCCATACTCTCTCAAACGATTGCTGAATACAAGTTCTTGATTTCAGACTGCCCTCAAAAGTCCATTCACTTATCAACTTCATACAGCAATCTCACCACCTGCTGCTCTCTTGGATGTCATCGTATAAGCTACTCTTCTTTTTCAACGGTTTGCTTTGTTATGGTTATACTTTACTGTATCAAGTTGTTTTGTCAAGAAGTTTTTTACTTTTTTTCAATCACGCCCTATTTCCAAGTAAAATCCGGTGTCCCCTCTAGGTCATACGGCGTAGCTGATATACGTAATAATTCAACCAATTCGTATACAGGTTATTCGCTGTCGCTCTCCATGTAAGCAGCGGTCCTTTCTCCGGATCATCATCCCGATAATAATTCTTCGGGAGTTCGATCGGAAGTCCCTTACTTTTGTCCCGTTTATACTCACCGTCCAATGTTATACGGTCATATTCCGGATGTCCCATCACAAAAATCTGGCGCCCATTCTGTGCCATGGCAAGGAACAGACCTACTTCGTCAGATTCCGCCAGAACCGTAATCCTCTCATCCGCATGCACTTTATCCAGTGGTGTCTCTGTATGACGGGAATGTGGTGCCAGAAATACATCATCAAATCCACGCACCAGCGGAATTTTCCGGTTCAGCACTTTATGCCAGAAGAGACCGAACGCCTTCTTATCTAATTGGACCTTGTCAATTCCGTAATGATAATACATGCCTGCCTGCGCTCCCCAGCAAAGATGCAGTGTGGATACTACATTCGTCTTGGTCCAATCCATAATACGGGTCAGTTCATCCCAGTAATCCACTTCTTCGAACGGCATCTGCTCTACCGGTGCTCCGGTAATGATAAATCCGTCAAATTTTTTATCCTTGATCTCATCAAATTTCTGATAGAATTTGTTCAGGTGACTCACTGAAGTGTTCTTCGACTGATGTGAAGCAACCGCAACAAATGTCACATCTACCTGAAGCGGTGTATTAGACAACGAACGTAATATCTGCAGTTCTGTCTCCTCTTTTAATGGCATCAGGTTTAGAAGTCCGATCTTGATCGGACGGATATCCTGATGCATTGCACGGTGTTCATCCATCACAAATATATTTTCACTCTCTAATATCTCCTTGACCGGGAGATCATTCTGCACTCTGATCGGCATAATTTATTCCTCTTTTTCCTTTTTATTTTCTTCTGTCTTCTGTTCTTCATTCTCGGTCATATTATCTTTTTTCTGAAAATATGTCCCATCATTATCTACATAACTATCTCCGTTATAGCATTCTGACTCTGTCGGCAATTTCTTTTTCTCCAACTGATTATCCAGAAAAAGTTTTACAATATAATAAATGACTGCAAACGCCGGCACTCCGAATAACATTCCGAGAATTCCAAATAAGCCTCCTCCGAGAAGGATCGATACAATTACCCAGAATGCGGACAGCCCGGTAGAATTTCCAAGAATCTTCGGTCCCAGTATATTTCCGTCAAACTGCTGCAGCAACAAGATGAAGATCAGAAAATAGACTCCTTTCATCGGATCTGCAAGTGCGATCAGAACCGCACTCGGAATTGCTCCGATATATGGTCCGAAGAACGGAATTACATTCGTCATACCCACGATCACGCTGACAAGCATTGCATACGGCATATTCAAAAGTGATGTACCAATAAAGCACAGGATTCCGATAATGATAGAATCAATGATCTTACCAATGATAAATCCCCCGAATATCTCATTTGTCTTTACTGCAATATGAATCAACAGGTTGGCACGTTCTGTCGGAAAGATCGCATATGTCGCTTTCTTACTCTGATTAATAAATGTCTCTTTGCCGAACAAAATATACACCGATACGATCACTCCGATTACTGCATGGAACAATTCCATAACCAGTGTATATAATCCAACCGTCAGATGGGTCATCACTTCATTTACTTTGTTCAGAAGATCCGTACGCATCCAGTTCTGAAGGCTTGTAGATGCCTCGTTCATCGCATTCTTCAACATTGTCGTCATCGTCGAATCATCCAGTTGTATATGATTCATCTGCTTCACCAGCTGGTTGATCTGAGCCGGAAGCGTAAAGATCAGATTCCGGATACTTGTGATCAGTTCCGGGATCAGCATATTGATAAGCGTTGTTACAATGGTGATCAGTACGACCAATGCCAGAATCACTCCTGCACATCTTGATACCGTCTTCGCTTTTTCTTTCTTCATATGTTTTCCAGAACCGGCACCAGATATGCATCTACCGTTCTCACGATCGGATTCAACAGATATGCGATTCCGCATCCATACAGCACCGGCTTCAGGATAGACAGTATCTTTAATACCGTATCTGAAATTGCTGTCACACGCAGCATTGCAAAATAGACTAGAATACATGCAACGATCACCAGGAAATATGTCATTCCGCGGTTGAATTGCTGTCTTAATTTGGATGGACCCTTTCTCCCAAAAACTAGGACGGTCTTTATAATATGTATTTTCTTCTTTGCTCATAAACTCCTCTTCTTTCCTGCCTGTTTCGCATATAAAATTATTATACCCTTGCCGTAAATTTACGTCAACCGACAAAAAAGGATCAGAACAATTGTTCTATAAAACTTTTATAAAAACTTATGTCTGATCTTTTTTATTTCCGCCCGGCCACTCTATCCGTCAAAGCCGGTATCCGGCATCTGCCTTATCTTATGCACATCCACACTTGAATGTTGCACACTCTGTCTCGCCGCAATGACAGGCATTTCCGCCTTCTACACTGATCTTTCCGGCATGGCACTGGCAGGCTTTATTATACATGCATTCTGTTGCCTTACAGTCTACACTGCTCTTTGCCGACGCCTCTTTTCCTTCCATATTCGAGTATGCATCCGCATAGGCACTTCCGCCTTTTCTCGCTTCAAAGCTGTCACAGCTTGTCTCGGCAGCTTTCTTTGCGGAATTTCCTCCTACCATGATACTGTCAAGATTACAGTAATAATTCTGATTGTGTGTACAGGTCTGTACGGTACATCGTAAATCTGGCATAATAATATCCTCCTTTCAAATACAAGATATATTATGCCAGTTCTTTTTATTTCTTATACATTTGTAAAAATAAATTAGTTTTCTTCTTTTACAACTTCTCGTCTTTCTCTTGTTGCGATCTCTTCTGCAACAGATGCTACGAACGCATCCAGACTCTTCTGTCCTTCATCTCCTGCAAATCTGCTTTCTTACGGATACCAGATTTTCTTTCTTCTTCTTTTGCTCCTACTACAAGCATGTATGGAATCTTCTGCATCTGAGCCTCACGGATCTTATAACCGATCTTTTCCGCACGTGTATCAATCTCTGCACGGATACCTGCTGCATTTAATGTCTCCAGTACTTTCTGACCGTATTCCAGATGTTTATCTGAGATTGGAAGCACCTTAACCTGTACCGGTGCAAGCCATGTCGGGAATGCTCCCGCAAAATGCTCGATCAGGATTCCGATAAATCTCTCGATAGATCCAAATGCTACACGGTGATCATGATCGGACGGTGTTTCTCTCCGTCTGCACCTGTATATTCCAGTTCAAATCTCTGTGGAAGCTGCATATCAAGCTGGATCGTTCCGCACTGCCATGTTCTCCCGATAGAGTCTGTCAGATGGAAATCAATCTTTGGTCCGTAGAATGCTCCGTCTCCTTCATTTACCACATAGTCAAGACCAAGGTCATTCAGTGCGCCGCGAAGACCTTCTGTTGCAAGTTCCCAATCTTCGTCGCTTCCCATGCTGTCTTCCGGACGTGTAGAAAGTTCTACATGATATTTGAATCCGAACAGCTGATATACTTCATCGATCAGCGCTACAACACCTTTGATCTCATCACGAATCTGTTCCGGCATCATAAAGATATGTGCATCATCCTGTGTGAAACAGCGCACACGCATCAGACCATGTAATTGTCTGATTTTTCATGACGGTGAACCAGTCCGAGCTCTCCGACACGAAGCGGAAGATCTTTATATGAACGTGGCTCAGCTTTGTATACAAGCATTCCGCCCGGACAGTTCATTGGCTTGATTGCAAAGTCCTCTCCGTCAATCTGTGTTGTATACATATTTTCTTTATAGTGATCCCAGTGACCGGATGTCTCCCAGAGGTGTCTGCTTAAGATTACCGGCGTAGATACTTCTACATAACCTGCTTTTTTGTGAAGTTCTCTCCAGTAATCAAGCAATGTATTCTTAAGCACCATTCCCTTTGGAAGGAAGAACGGGAATCCCGGACCTTCTTCGCACATCATGAAAAGTCCAAGTTCTTTGCCGAGTTTTCTGTGGTCACGTTTTTTTGCTTCTTCAAGCATTGTCAGATATTCATCTAACTGAGCTTTCTTCGGATAAGAGATACCGTAGATTCTTGTGAGCATCTTGTTCTTCTCGCTGCCTCTCCAGTAAGCACCTGCAAGCTTGTAAGCTTGAATGCTTTTACCGGCTTTGTTGTCATCAGGTGTGGTCCGGCACATAAATCAACGAATTCTCCCTGCTGATAAAAGCTGATCTCTTCTCCTTCCGGAAGGTCTTCGATCAATTCAACTTTATATGGTTCATCTTTTTCTTTGAAATATGCGATTGCATCTTCTCTTGTCTTTGTAAATCGTTCGATTGGAAGAGCTTCTTTGACGATCTTCTTCATCTCTTTTTCAATCTTTTCGAGATCTTCTGCTACGAATGGTGTCTCACGGTCTACATCATAGTAGAATCCATTCTCGATCGACGGTCCGATCGCAAGCTTTGTATCCGGATACAGACGTTTGATTGCCTGTGCCATAATATGGGATGTGGTATGCCAGAAAGCACCCTTTCCTTCTTCGTTATCAAATGTAAGGATCTCCAGTTCACAATCTTCATCCACAACATGTCTGAGATCTACTACTTCACCATTTACTCTTGCGGAAGTTGCCACTCTTGCCAGACCTTCGCTGATATCTTTTGTAATATCCAACACTGACATACTTCCTTCATACTCTTTGAAAGATCCATCTTTTAATGTGATTTTCATAATTATCATGTCCTCTCTTTTTGTTTTTTACATAGTGATAAAAAAAAGTCCCTTACAGGCAATTGCTGTAAGGGACGAATTATCTCGCGGTTCCACCCTGTTTGAACTGACACTTCAAATTCTCTACTTTCAAGACTTCTTATGTCAGAACCTCTTAATTATGACGATAACGGAATCACCGGACTGTTTTTCAGCCACTCAGAGGTAGTTTTCAGAAGGTTCCAAAATAAGAAGCTTTCAGCCTGTGGCTTCTCTCTCTGGTATTTCTTTCCCAGCTTACTCTTCTCTTCAACGTGTTTTCATACGCTCTCATTATAACACGCGGTTTTACTTTGTCAATATTTTTTCAACCACAGTTCCAGACTGCAAAACATTCCCGCACAAAATAATTCGGAAATAATAACGGATGGCAGCTCGCCGCTATCGGAAACGGATTCTTAAATCCTGCATGTTTTGCATACCTGCATCCGCGGTATACATGAAAATTATTCGAGACGATCCCGACCGGTGCATCCGCATCTTCAATAAGTTTTCCGGAATTTCAGATTCTCCAGTGTATTCACCGACACATCTTCCTGCACGATCCGTCCACGGTCAATCCCGGCATTCTCCAGATACTGTGCCATCGCATATGCTTCTGTGACTTCTTCACCTTTCCCCTGTCCGCCGGAGACGATCACATGCACATCCGGATGTTCTGTCAGATAGGCTAATGCGCAATCCAGTCTTCGTTTCAATGAATCCGTAATTTTCCTTCCTCTCACCTGTGCTCCCAGTACAATGATCCATCTTCTACCGGTTCCCGTTGCTCCTTTTTCCAAAGGTTTTCCGCACATTCCTGTTATGATCTTCATCTCTGCAAGCAAAAGAAGGCACACCGTGATACCGATCAGCAATTCTACTATCCACGGCATTCCATATAAACGGATCAGAACGCTTCCTGCAATTCCGATACTTCCGCATACCAGCCAAAATCTGGAAAAGTTAGAGTCCCATTTTTTCAGTGCGATACAGATCGCACCGTAATAAATGAGACTCAGA
>ENA-OQLB01000931-OQLB01000931.1-human-gut-metagenome-genome-assembly--contig:-NODE-931-length-14231-cov-3.612947_pt1 | contig 14231 bp, 17 predicted proteins | sample MGYA00242656_ERZ504813 | MGnify/ENA primary metagenome ERZ504813 (study PRJEB26092, sample SAMD00036388) | human gut metagenome | host: Homo sapiens | study: EMG produced TPA metagenomics assembly of... | reverse complement strand
TTCCATTCTTATCAAAATTCTTTTTTAATGCTATTTCTGTTGGGAGAATAGACCCAATTAAAGGAATAAGTTGAACACCACAGATAATTCCTCCTATACTCCCAACACAATCTTCATTTTTTCCAATTACTAAAAGCATGAATATTACTGTTATCGGCAACATAACCATTCCACAGACATACCAGACTTTACCACAATATTTATGAGCAAATTCCCATGTGTCTTTATTCTTCATAGACATCGAAGTCCGATATCCAAAAACTGAATTTATTTCCTTTGGAGCCTTTTTCATAAAATATCTTCCAAAACCAATCATCGTAAATGGAAGAAGCAAATCCATAATCAACATAAAAATCCAAAACCCCATTGTAAACCTCCTTTACTATAACTTCCGAGTTTACAGTTTCTTTATAGGATGTCTAATGACCGTTTTCCATTTTTCTGGAACAACCTTTCTTGCATCAGACAGATATATTTCATGATGTAATCTTTCCATATTCATATCATTAACATATCCATTCTGCTCCAAATAAGCATCCATAAGTGCAACAGTTGCAGGTTCATCATCAAATGCCCCCAAGTGCATCATTTGAACACACAATCCCTCATCAATGGTCAAAAACTCTGCCGATGAACAGTCTATTTTTTTCTTTTTAGCTGCTGTTTCAACAGCCCATTCAAAATCTTTTTGATTCACAAAATCAGGCAGGCGGATAACTGAAATCCAATTAAATGAATCTTTATCTGCATAATTTACACCATGTACATTTTCCTGCCACCAGAATCCTTCAAGTGGTGGAACTACATATTCAAAAAATCCTTCAATTTTATGATCTGTCTTGTAACTCATTCTCAAAGTATACGCAACCGCATATAATGCACTAATTGCCTGCTGATATGCCCCGCCTTCTTCGTTTGGATTACCTTTTCCTCTGACTGCAATATAATTTGCTTTAGGAACTGTTAGAATCGCTGGTGTATTTTTAGGCATATAAAACTCTTTATATTCTTTCTTAAAATCAAAAGCCATAACTGCCTCCTTAAACTTGAAGTTGTCAGTCTGGTAATTCAACCAATACTGCTTCGTCAATATCAAAGTAATCATCCATATTACTGCTAAGCCCAGATGCTTTCCAAGCTTGTTCGAAGGTAATATCTTCTATGTTGCTTAAATAAATGTATGTGCTGTCCTTAACGGCATTACTCAGTCGTCCACTGATTTCCAACCTGTATTTGTAGATATGTCCATCGCACTGCCATGTACCGTCTGACATTTCACTGTATGTTTTCATGTTTCCTTCAATTGTGTCAATCGGCTTTATTGACTGTGTACCACAACCCGTGATTGAGGCCGTAAGTAAAAGACATAGCAACAATATTAATATTTTCTTCATGGTCATTACCTCCCAAAATTCAAAGTTTCTGTTCCTTACAAACTTCGATTTTCTCAATTCTCCAACTTGAAGTTATTACTTTCTGCATAGTGTGTTTCCTAAAATGATAATTACCACGACATCAACCAAAATAATCCCCAATGCAATATATACAAAAAATGCAGGCAAAATATTTTCAAACAAGCCCATAGTTAATGCAAGAATTGCTATAATAGACATTCCAATTCCCATTGTTCTGCATAACTTCTTTTCATCATATTTTTCCTTTTCTTCATTTGAAGCTGTATTATATCCAGAAATGAACCAGCTTCCATGTCCAGAAAGTAAAATAATAGAAAGTACAGCAAATATCGCAAAGACAATCCACACTATCCAATCAGAGCCTGTTGCTAAATCTGCTAATTTCATTTACATACTCCTCCTTAAATTCCACTTTCTTAATTTTATAAACTTGAAGTTATCTATTTGCATAATCAATCAAAATCTTTTTGCAACTACTGCAACGATAAGCTTCACAATGAGGGATTCCGCCTGAACCTTTACTCAACTCCAAATCATCCGATTTTCTAATACGAAAAATTTTACTTTTGTCACATCATCAACTGCAAAAGCAATATCTCGTGAGCTCATTAGGTATCCTCTTATCATTTCTTCACCACAATATGGACATTTCATGCTGATTCACCTCCTATAACTTCCGATTTGTAGAACACATTCTTTTTTACATAGGCACAGTATACCACATTTCCTGTGCCTATGCGATAACATTTACTGCTTCTTCCGATATGAACTCATCCTCTCCACAGTAACCTCCGGATAGAAATAAGTCAGAATCGTTGCCTTCGGAACTCCTGCCGCAAGTGCCTTCTTCACTTCCTCTTTCTGCTCCGGCGTATATGACCAGTGCAGCATTCGATTTGTGATTGTATCCTCCCACTTAGGCTTTTCCCTCTCAGGATTCCTTACAGGCTTAATGATACAGTTTTCTTCCTTTGTTATGAAAAGAGTGTATCAGAAAAAAATGGGTGCTAACAGATACAGATGATTACCTACTTACTGTGAATGCGTTTTCCATCGGTGAAATGGTCGAACTCTCTTCTCGAGAAAGTCTTATTTATAAAAACAGGGAATAATAATACAGATTTTTTTCATACAAAAAACTGACCTAATCTCGAAAAATATCGAGAGGGTCAGTTATATAAAGACTTCACATCATCTTATATTTAAAAAACTCACTAATCGATCGTAGTACACTTTCACAAAATCACATCATCGTTAGAAAGTTTCCACAAATATTTCAGTAAAAACCTGTGGACTTCCTCATCTGTGATATGCTCCCTTCTAAGTAGACAAGAGAAATAATAAAATCTTGTTTATTTAGAAGGGATTTCTTTATGGCACGGCGGTCCTTTTAATCATATTGGGCAATTCTGTTTTTTTATAGCGTTTCCCTTTGTATATATGATGTTTTTAATATATTACTCTGCATATCGTATCCGATCAATCAAACTCAATTTTCGGAAATTTGCAGATACTCCATATGTGAGCAGTACCTGTAAAAAGGCAACCACACAAATCAAAAGCACTGCTGGGACCACTGGAAAATGATACTCACTGATCTGAAACATGTGTTTGGTTTTTGCATAAAGAAATGCACCATATCCTACAAGACTTCCAATGCCCACAGAAACTGCCAATGTTCCCAAAGTATAGATGATTCCTTCCAGTTGCAGCATACGGATCAACTGTTTTTCAGACATTCCTATCGCCTGTATCATTCCAAGCTCCCGCCTTCTTGTGTAAATACTGTTCATCATAGTGTTCACAAGATTCATGATTCCAATTCCACCCAGAATAATCAGAAATGCATAACACAAAACGCTCATCAACCGCATATTCTTTTCCCACTTCTGAAGTTGCTCTTCATAACTTCCTGTCACCAGGTATTCACTGTTGTCGGCAAGTGCCTGAAGTTCCTGATATGCACTGTTCTTTTTCTGATCATTCACTGTGATTTCCAGTGTGTAGTTCAGATTATTGGGATTCATTTTTTCCAACACTGATTGGGGCAGATAAAATGAACTTCCGCCAAGGCTTTCATAGTAATCTCCGATGGCTCCTATCTCAAAAGTCTTTTCTACCTGATCATCTCCCATATTCAAAACCATCTTCAAGGAATCTCCCACTTTCAGTTCCGGGAACCAGTATAGCATATTAGCAGACATGAGGATTTTATCTCCTTTTTCCAATTCTTCATATGTCATATGTCCTTGTATCTCTCCTTTTTCCAGCGTTTCTGCATAAGATGCATCCAGTCCAATAATATCCGCGCCCCAAATTTCACCATCCATAGATAGTTTCGGAATTTCGCCATTCATAAATGTTTTTACCTTTACCTCTTCCACACCGTCTACATCACGAACCTGATCAATAAACGCTTTCGTCAAGGGGTTATTCTGCTGAACCTGTCTCCAGTCTCTGTCCGGATTCATTTTGTCCCCACCCCATGTTTCCAATTCAATTTTATAATCAGATTCAATATCCTTTCTTGCAATTTCTTTCGGTGCCGCGCAAGATAAAATAGTTGCCACAACCATGAACAGAATACCAGTTGCTCCTAATGTAACAATCGTAATCCCAGTCCTCTTTTTATTTCTTGCCATATTTGCTTTTGTCAAACGAAAAATCGTGAGATTCTGATAGCCTTTCCGTACTTTTTTCCCACGTTTTTCTAACCCCTGATAACGCATAGCCTCAATGGGCGAAACTTTGGCAGCAATTCGCATCGGTTTTGCCAAAGAAACTGCGGAAGTAAAGAGCACCGCCATAATGGTAATCGCATAAATCCACCAGTGCAACAAAGATACCTCACCATTTTTTACAAGTTCTGCTGCTACCTGCATTAGAGGGTCTTCGCCTGCCATAAAAGTAATCATCTGTTTCATAATCCATCTGGACAGGAAACTACTGATAAGCAATCCTACAGGGAGGGCAAGCGCCGTAACCAGCATTCCTTCACGGAATACCATCTGCCGAATCTGTCTTTTGGTGGAGCCTATGGCTTTTAATTTTCCATATTCCTGTACTTTTGGTATCATAGACACATAATAAATACTGTAAATAGTCAGGATTCCTGCTAAAACAACCATAACGATTACCACGATCATTCCTTTTACAAATGACGGATCCGTATAATTTGCAACCAAATACTCTCTGTTTTCTACCACATTTCCCTCAGGTACACCAAAATCCTCTCCGATTTCTTTTCCCCTCTCTTCGATTTCATCTGTTGTCATATGCTCTGCATCTGCCAGACGGAACATCACACGATATTCTCTGTCTGCTTCCGGTATCATCTGTTTCGCATATTCCATGGAATTCATCACAAAATACATTTTCTTTTCTTTATTCAAATCAGAAGATTCCATAAAGCCACAGATGCGGAAAGTGTCTTCTTTCGCATATCCCATACCGTCTTTTTCGTAAATTTGGTATGGAATCGTGATTTCATCACCCAATTTCCCCTGAATTCCCAGTTCCTCTAAAACTCCCTTGGAAACAACAATATCTTTTTCATTTTTTGGGAAAGTTCCTTCTTCTAACTCCGCTTTGTTCAACCGAATCCCATTATTATCCATAGCGGTCATAATGATTGTGGCATCATCATCTATAATCTGTCCCAAATCCATTCTCAGACCGATTTCTTCTATATCATTATGCACCTGAAGTGCTTTGGTGTTTTTCTCGGAAACTTGGCGGAACATAATATGGTAAGTTGGATAATAAGCATCCACCGATGCAAGCTGTACGCGGATCATTCCATATCCCACCGTTAAAACAACAAATATCAGAAACGTAGTCAGTGCAATGGCACATCCACATAAAAAGTTTCTTCCTTTGTTCTGTTTTACATTGGCAAGCGCTGTTTTTGTTACTGTTTTCATGCTCTCACCACCTTACCGTCTTCAATGACAATCATACGGTCAGCCATCTGCGCAATGGTCTCATCATGCGTGATCATAACCAGTGTCTGCCCATATTCTGAAACACAGGATTTCAACATAGAAATCACTTCTAACTCCGTTCTTGGAATCCAAATTTCCTGTTGTTCATCTGCTAAAATAATCGCCGGGCGGGATGCCAACGCTCTTGCAATAGCAACCCGCTGCTGTTGCCCACCAGAAAGAGTATTCGGTAAGGATTTCAATTTATCCTCCATTCCGATTCTACAGATAATATCCATAACATACTCTGTATCCACTTTCTTTCCATCCAATCCAATGGGTAGCACAATATTTTCCCAAACATTTAAGGATGGTACTAAATTATAACTTTGGAAAATAAACCCAATCTTTCTTCTGCGGAACACTGCAAGTTTTCATCTTTCAGTTTAAAAATAATCTCTTCCTTCTATCAAAACCTTTCCGGAATCAGGACGGTCCAATCCTCCCAGCATATGAAGAAGAGTACTTTTTCCCGATCCAGAACGTCCTACAATTGCTGTAAATTCACCTGGTTCGATTATTAAATCTGTATGGTCAATAGCTTTCACCAAATTATCGCCTTTTCCATAATATTTCACAAGATCTCTTGTTTCTAATATTGCTTTCATAAACTTTGAAGCCTCCTTTTTCTTTGCTAATGTCATACTATCAATCCAGTCTTACAGCAGGCTTACAAAAAGCATAACAATTTTGTAAGAAATCTTTTTTTCAGAAATCTATTTCTTTGGTAATGTCACCACAAAATTATTACCGCCTTCAGGTGCTACTTTTACACAAATCGTGCCTTTCTGCTCCTCCAAAATTTTTCTGGCAAGATAAAGTCCAACCCCAGAGCCCTCCTGTTTTTTACATACTCTTGGTTTCCTCTGTAAAACGCTGAAATACCCGATGCGCCTCTTCTGCCGGAATACCTGTTCCCTGGTCGATAAATTCCAGCATCATGCAGGTAGCAAGCTCTGTTACCCGAATTCGGATTTCTGTATGCTCCGGCGAATACTTTACTGCGTTGTCTAAAATATTTACGAACACTTCTCCTGTCCATTTCGAGTCGTGTACAATTTGCACATCCTGAAATTCATCCAGAGAAATATCTATGGATTTTTCATACGCTTTCATATACACACTGTTTACAGCCTGTACCAATGTATTTTTCAGACTGCCCATCTCTGGCTGAATCTGAATCATCCCAGATTCCAATCTGGACACATGAATCAGTGAATCCAAAAGATTTTCCAGTCTTTGAATTTCATCCCATTCCTTTTTATAAAATTCTTCCCGTTCCTCCCAGGTTAAATCGGCAGACCCCGCCAGTTCACAACTCATCTTCAATGAAGCAATCGGTGTTTTCAATTGGTGGGAAATATCTGTAATTAAAGATTTTGTATTGTTTTCTTCTCTGGAAAGTTTTTCTCTTACTTTTTCAAAATGATTCTGCAGTTCTATATATTTTTCCCGAAGTTCTTCCTGGTTATTTTCATCTTGCTGCCGGTCTCTTTTATTTCGCAAAAACAAAACCCATGAAACTCCAAGTCCTGCCACAAAAACCATCGCCATTCCTATTCCATATGCAGCAAAAGTTTTCACGCTTCTCCCATCAAAAGGAGTATACCCGTAACGCTCCTCCAGCTCTTTCCCCGCTTCCTCTTCCTGACGATTTCTTTGCTTTCCTCTGTCAAATAACTCTATATACTCCGTCTCCTGTTCCGGATGGGACAGCACTAACGCCCCTAATTTCCCCTGCTCTTCCTTGTATAAACTATTTCCTGCCAGAAACAGCAACAATATCTCTGTCACAAACAGAAAAAGCAGCCCTGCTGCCAGAGCTACTCCTGTACGCTTTCTTCGGTCCATATATATCCCATCCCCCTTACATTTTGTATATAATCATTCCCGATTTTTCCTTTCAATCGCTGATATTTACAGGAACTGTATTATCGTCTACAAACTGCCCGTCAACATCCCAGACATACTCTAAAATCTGTTCTTTTGATAAAATCTGCCTTGCGTTTTCCATAAAGTAAATCATTATCTGAAGTTCCTTTTTACTTAATGTCAAAGGAGTCACTCCATCAGCATTTCGTTTTAACGCTCTCATTTCTCCATAATTTACTTCGATATTTCCCGATAAGATTCTGTTGTGTCCGCAGACTCCTTCCATTCTTCTCATAAATGCCTGAACTTTTGAAACCAGTACCATCAGGCTGAATGGCTTTGTAATATAATCATCCGCCCCTGCATCATAGCCGTTTACCATATCAATTTCCGAATCCATTGCCGTGAGAAACAGTACAAAGACTTTGCTCTTATTTCGAATCTTCCTGCAAAACTCCAGTCCGTTTCCGTCCGGCAGAGTAATATCACTGATTACCAGATCTATTCTATTTTCATCAAACAATTTTTCTGCCTCTGAAATCTGAAAAGCGGAAAAACCTGATACCCTTCTTTCTGCAGTTTTAGCGCGATTCCACGGTTCAGATTCTCATCATCTTCCAATAACAAAATTGTCCTCATTTCATCTACCTTCCTAATCTCCTAACATGATAAACAATCACATTTTACCACATTCCTCCAAAACTGCATAGTATCCACCTGCTCTCCAGAAAAGAAAAATCACCTCCATTCTTGAGGGGATTAGGGGTTTTCTTTTAGTTATTTTTCATTCATAATAGTCTTATGAATAAATTACAAAAAATTCTTAGAACATTACGAGGAAATGCTTTATATCCTACACCCTCGTCAATGAAGTAGCCGAAGGTACGATAAGAAGGTGTTTGATGATTCATGAGATACATGAAGCGGAGATTGACTCTACACTGCTCCTCCAGCTCACGTAATGATATATAGCCATTCGCCATAAATCCGAACAAAACTGTTTTCAGCATGCTGACCGGGTCATATCTTAGTCTTCCTGTATAATGTTGCGGAATATTTTTCAGATATTTCTCCAGTTCGATTTCTCCCATAAATCTGTCAAATGTCAGCACTGGATCACAGATGTCCAGATAATCTTGAATTAGCATTGGCAAAACTGCCTGTTTTGGGTTAGAATAGATTATGTTATTAATTTCCATCACAAGTTAATTATAACAGAAAGAAGAACCTTGAGATTTATAATAAACCCTTGGTTCTTCTTTTTTCGGGATTATGCTTTTTTCACAGTCCCTGCTAATGTAAATTATTTCCACTTTTTAGAATACCAGCGATAATCATATCCGATTCCCCGGACATCTATTACCTGTTCGTTAATCATGATTTTATATTCACTGATCCATTTTACAGGAATTTCCTCGCCATTATACGTTCCCTCTATTTTTTGCCAGTAAATTTTATGACTGTTCCAATCCGATATGAGCTCACTTTTATCAGGAAGTGCTACTACTTTAATTGCATCACAATGAATATAGTAATTATTTTCATCCCTATTTGGATACCATACTGATACAATCACTTCATATTCTCCATTTGAAGATTTTATTAGACTCTACAGGCTTCATTTCCCCTATATTATCCAAGTCAATATACCAGAAATTATGATATATGATTGACATTACTATCCAAAAAGACACAATTATCAATATAAAATTTTTTTTACTTTTTAAGTTGTGCTGCATGTCCATGAACTCCCGTACTTGATAGCATTTACATTTTTCGCCGATATCGATATTCCTATATAGTCTTGCGCATATCCTTTATTATTAGGAGCATATTTGAGATCTTTTATTTGCGCTCTTACTTCTTTAGTATAGTTCTTTTCAAACCACTTTCGGTTATTATTTTCTGTATATTTCTTATCACTCAACGTTGTATATATTTTATCAACATCTTTCAAATACGGAACATCACTCATTGTTGCATTTCTTAGATATTCTAGTCACAGTGTTGCCTATTGATATTAGATGCTCATTATAATATTTTTTTAAGCTAGTTTTGGCACGGACAGAGATTGGACAGATTTCTCCATTTTCCATATAACTTGTTAGTTTTTGAAAATTAACTTCTTTGATATTATCTGTATTTACAATATAAGAACGGTGACACCTATAAAAACGATAATCTAATTGTACTTCAACACTTTTTAAGTGTCCGGTAAATTCAACTACTCGCTTTTTGGCATGCAGTATTATTTTATGGTTGTTTTCTGAAGTTTCAAAAAATAACACTTCATCATAGTCTACAGCAATCAATCTGTCATTTTGAGTAATAAGAATACTTTTTGTTGTTTTTATTAACAGTCAAAATTTTTTTGTTGATATCCATTAAGCATTCATGTATTCTTTTTCTAATATTTTCTGAGGAATCTTTGATTATAAAATCCAGTGCTTCTACTTTATATTGAAATGTTAAAATGCTCATTTCGGAATGGCTTGTGATAAATATAATAAAACATCTAGGTTGAATTTTTCTTAGTTCTTGTGCCAAAATCAATCCAGTCATTTCTGATTGCAAACAAATGTCAAGAAAAAATACCCCTGTGTTTTCTGATTTTTTTGCTTGTTCTAAAATTTTTCCAGAAGTTGTTGATGCACAAGCGAGTTGCATATCTAGTTGTTCAATCAAAATTGTATTTGACACATATTTAGAAATAGCTCTAATTGTATTTTGTTATCTTCACAAACATAAACATCTAACATATATAACCTTTTTCAACTGTTTATTTAATTATTGTACATGATTATTAAGAAAAACAAAAGAATGAAAGTTGCGAATGTAATAATTGAATGATCTGAGTATATTATAATATCAAACTACTTCCTGTAAACAGTGAATTTTCTGATTTTTCGCCTGTGCTTTGGATGCTCAGACACAGCTTGCAAATTTCAGAGGTTTCTTGTCTATTTACTTTACATTTATAAATAATATGTTACAATGAAAACAAACTTGTAAACATTCAATACAGTATAATTATCTCTCGGAATCTTGAGTGATCATGCCATCAAAACTCTGGCATTGAACTTTGACAAGTAAATATTATTCTTGAACGTAAAAATGAACGCAAGAAATAAACATAACTGTCGCTATGTTTCAAAAAATGAGATATAATAATCTACAGGATTATGCTATATTCAAAATCATTTTTTCAGGGTTGATTCAGGTGGCAAATCCCATGCATCTAGATGCTGTAACATCAGGATGTGATAGAGGCGGCAGTACCACATCTTAGTTGAGCTGTGTCTACCGTCTTCTAATTTAAAAATCTAATTTCTCGCGTTTGTTAGAACGCTCAGCAGAAGTTCTTGCATTATGTTCCAGTTTCCATTCCTTACTACTTCTTGGTGGATTATTAAACAATCTTGGATTATCTTTCAGAACTAGATGGACTGTACGTCCGTATTTAGCATTTGAACAAGGGGTTTCGCATGTACAGGAGATACCGCCACCGGCGTAACTGATCTTAGGACATTTGAATTTCATTCTGCCTTTAGCAACTTCAATACCATCTCGACGCATACGATATCCAGAAAGACAAATAGGAACACCATCTTTATCAATAGTAAAGTCGTTTTTATAAATGGGAGGTCTTCTACCTTTTCCATTAAGGTCGATAAATGGTGTTATATTCTCGCGTTTGAAGTATTGATAATAAGACATGGCATCATGTGCAGAATCCAAAAGTACTTTTGAAACAGTATAATCAGGAAGAAAAGATTTCATCTTGAAAAAAGCGTGCAGGAATCCATGTGAATCATGTTTTGAAGCACAGCAAAAATGAGGAAATACCGATAAGTAACTTTGCGAATCAACAAGCATGTACAGCTACGCTTTTCCTTTCCCTGTGGAAAGTTACAACAGGAGTTCCATTACCGGCTAAAGCCAAAGCATCCGAATGGATAAGTCCTGTGGATACAGAAATATCACGGAACTCTTTCTGATAGATTGCAAATAGAGAAGGATAAGGCTGTTCGTCTAGTTTAAAGTCAGTATTTTCTAAAACAGGAAGAAGATCGGCAACCGTAACTTTTTTCACAGAATCAGCTTTTGTGCCTTTTGTTTTGCGGCATTTTAACCTTGGTTTTAAGTTATGCAGCCTATTCTGTTATCGAGGTAACTTTAAAGTCAACGGAAAGCAGGAAAGAACATTGCATACAGGAAGGCGTTCTTGGTGCTAGTCCGAATTTAGAATATTTATTAGCCATAAAAGTATCGGTAAAAGATAACTCGAAATTCTAGAAACGCTCGATAATATCCCATATAGAGCGGGCAAAAGCATCAGGATCAGGATGATATTTACGAAGATTAGTAACAACAAAATGTTGATAGTCAGCATGGCTGCCACAGTTAACAGGTAATATAAAAAATTACCTCCAATCAAAATATCTGCCGCCGTAAGCGACGGTTCTTATTGATCAATAGGCGCCATATTTTTCGATGAAGTTGTCAAGTGCTTTTAGCAAAAAAATGGGGAATTTTAATAAAAAAGAAACCTGAAAGCCTTGTATTTGCTGGCTTAGAGATTTCGAGAGATTATTATATATTACTGGAGGTATCTTATGGATATACAAATGATATTACTTATTATTTTATTGTTTATTTTTATAATAATTCCAATATTAATTTTTGCTATCAAAACCGGCGTGAAAGAAGGCATTTAGAAGCTTATAGCATTCTAAAAGATAAATAATGATACATCATTTAATTAGCATTTATTTGCAAAATTTTTTCAACAAATAAATTTTAGATTACTATATTGGTGTAAGAAAATTCCCCCAAATACCATTATACAAAAATATTTTAATATGTAGTTGACAAGAGAGTTCAGTGGGCAAACGAAACATCTCATTATGAGTATTCTCCATACTGAACCACTGTAAACACTTAGGACGGGGTTGGTTGCCCCGTCTCATTTTGTGATTTTTTTCAAAGGAATTGTGTATATTATGAAAAATTTTTTGAAGATTTTTATTTTTCTTGAAATTATACTTTTAGCATATATTTTTAATACTTCAATCTACAATATTTACGAAAAGAACAATATCGCTACTGAGAAGTTAGAAGGGTATGTTTTAGAAGAAACATCGCCAGAAATTCTCGACAAATTCTATACAATATTTACAGAAAAATATTCTCAAAATAAATTAGAACTCATTAACAATACGCTCACTTCAACAGATAAATCTGTTTATGATTTATATTGCTATCCATTAAATGAGTTTACACAAAAACAGCCTATATCTTCCTCTATTTTGTTTCAATATCATGAATTGCAAAGGAAGATTTTTTAGATAGTGTTGGTGTATTCTATACAGATTTACCAGTTAACGCAATCAAAGAGATCGCTTCTCAACTGTCTGTCACAATAAATACCTTTGAAAACGACGCTATTCCGTATAGTATGGTATTAGAATTGAATCTTCTGAATTTTGTAATCTTGTTTATTGTACTTCAAATCATATATTGTATTTACACATCTTATAGTTTGAAAAAAATAGGTATTAAAAAAAGCATGGGCTTTTCTACTATACATATTTTAAAGGAACAAATTACAAGTATAATAAAATATTTTTCTGTAACATGTTTCGTATTACTGGTCTTGTTAAATTTATATTACGCATTAACAAACAGATATGATTTTTCTTATTTAGTAACAATTGTACTGTTCTTTATGGGTGTTTTAACTATAAATGTACTTTGTGTTTTAATTACAAGTATTTTAATTAAGTTTGTTTCTTTAGAGGCAATGATCAAAAATAAGACTTTAAATAGCGGCACAAATATTGTAGTTCAGACTATAAAAATAATTTTTTCGGTAATAATTGCTATTACTATAATTTCATTACTTAAGCAGGGAAACTCATTTAGACAAAGCCAACAAGCTGTTTTAGATTATAAGTATCTGGATGGATATTATACCGCTAATGGTTTTAACTCATTGGAGTATGATTATGCGTTAGCAAACACAGACATATTAGAAAACTATTCAAAACAAACATTAGAGATGTATAATCATAACCATTCACTACTATGTGATTTTAGGATAAACGATGGTTTGCAGATATCACGCCCCTATTATGAGCAACAGCTTGTTATTGCAAATAGAAATTATCTGAGTGAATTTTCCAATATCCAGTTCAGTGGAAAACCATTGAGAGAAGATATATTCAGTGAACCAACAGTATTAGTTCCACATAAATATAAGAATGATGAAAATTCTATTAGCGAATATATTAAACAAGAATATTTCCGATTAATGAATTACAATCAATTTTATGGAATACCGGGAGAAGAAAAAACTATTGATAATTTTAATGTCGTTTATATAGACGATGATTCTACAATAAAAGTTAATGCAGAGAATGTTTTTTCGGATATGGTTAATCCTATTATCATTGTTGATACGGGCAATTTTGCAGGACTTTACTATTTGGACTCTTTAAATACAAGATGTCTATTTTTTCAAATGGAGTCAAGAGAAGATTTTTCTTCTTTATTATCAGAATATGATTTAGAGCAATTAGTTACAGCCGGAACATTACTCACACCTTATTTATTGCAACTTGAAAATGTGACATTCGTTCTTAAAACACTCACTACGTTTACGATTGTCTTTATAGTGTCTTTACTGTTTGTTTTGTATATTTCAAATTATGTGGATATTTTTGTAAATCGAAAGAGATATGCGGCAAAAGAGATTTTAGGATTCTCGCATTTTAGAATACTGAAAAATCGGTATATTTTTTTAGGAATTGAACTCATTATATCAGGCGTATTAACTGTTATAAACTATTATTTTGCTTGCCTTTTTGCGATTATACTTATTGACTACATATTCTGCGAATTGCTTTATAAAGTTTATATCTCAAATGCTTTATATGAGATTGAAAAGGGGGCATAAATA
>ENA-OQLB01000929-OQLB01000929.1-human-gut-metagenome-genome-assembly--contig:-NODE-929-length-14235-cov-4.251418_pt1 | contig 14235 bp, 14 predicted proteins | sample MGYA00242656_ERZ504813 | MGnify/ENA primary metagenome ERZ504813 (study PRJEB26092, sample SAMD00036388) | human gut metagenome | host: Homo sapiens | study: EMG produced TPA metagenomics assembly of... | reverse complement strand
AAGAAAACAAAAATCCGCCGCTTCTTTTTAACCTGGCGGAGCTTCAGAATGTGTGCTCAAAGCTGTTTAAGATCAGTCCGGACGAGACACTCCGGATCGTACAGGAGCTTTATGAGAAGAAGTTGGTGACTTATCCGAGAACGGATGCCAGAGTTCTTTCCACGGCAGTGGCCAAGGAGATATACAAGAATATTTCCGGTCTTCGAAATTATCAGCAGGCCGGTGCTGCGGCGGCAGAGGTTTTGGGGATGGAATCCTGGAAAAGCATTGCAAAGACCAGATATGTGAATGACAAGCAGATCACAGACCATTACGCGATCATTCCTACCGGTCAGGGACTGAACGCGCTGGGAAGTGTGTCTCTTACTGCACAGCGTGTGTACGAGACCATTGTACGGAGATTTTTGTGTATTTTTTATCCGCCGGCCGTTTATCAGAAGGTGAGTCTTGTGACGAAGCTGGACGGCGAGGCATTCTTTTCATCCTTTAAGGTTCTCAAAGAAGAAGGCTATCTGAAGATCGTCACGAATTCTTTTTCGCGGAAAAGGGCTTCAGACAGTGAGAAAAACGGAAATGGAGAGGAAGACGAGGTTTCCTGTGATACTGTGCTCCTGGAGGCGTTGCAGAAGCTGAAAAAGGGTGATATACTTCCTGTGAACGGTTTGAGTATCAAGGAGGGTGAGACTTCACCGCCCAAACGATACAATTCCGGTTCCATGATCCTTGCCATGGAAAATGCAGGACAGCTGATCGAGGATGAGGAGCTTCGAGCCCAGATCAAGGGAAGCGGGATCGGCACCAGTGCTACCCGTGCCGAGATCCTGAAGAAGCTTTTTAACATCAAATATCTGGCACTGAACAAAAAGACCCAGGTGATCACTCCAACGCTTCTTGGGGAAATGATCTTTGATGTGGTAAATTGTTCTATCCGGCAGCTTCTGAACCGGAGCTTACGGCAAGCTGGGAAAAGGGGCTCACCTATGTGGCAGAGGGCAGCATCACGGAACAGGAATATATGGACAAACTGGAGCATTTTGTGCGGGTACGTACCGGCAGGTGGAGGCAAGCAATTATCAGTATAACCTGCGGCAGTTTTTGATGCGGCCGCTGTAAACTACAGGAAGCCGGAGCGAGCTTCCAGACAGGAGGAAAGAGATCATCATGATGAAAGATTTTACTATCAGCAATATGCTGGATCTGAATGAGACCATTGCAGCAGAGCTTTTTTGAGGGAAAAACCTATCCGTGGGAGGTTCTTCCGGAGATCGGAGATTCATTATCAAGCTGGGAAAAACACTGGATCCTTCTGAATATGAGGAGAAGGGCGAAAATGTATGGATCGCAAGATCCGCTACAGTTGCGCCGACTGCAAGTATCACCGGACCGGCTATCATTGGCAGAGACGCGAGGTGCGCCACTGTGCATTTATCCGCGGCAAGGCTATCGTTGGTGAGGGCGCAGTTGTGGGAAATTCCACAGAGCTTAAGAATGCAGTGCTGTTTAACAAGGTTCAGGTTCCTCATTATAATTATGTTGGAGATGCTGTGCTGGGATATAAGTCCCACATGGGTGCCGGATCGATCTGTTCCAACGTAAAATCAGACAAGAAGCTGGTTGTCGTAAAAGACGGGGATGAAAAGATCGAAACCGGTCTTAAGAAATTCGGAGCGATGCTCGGAGATCATGTTGAAGTCGGATGCGGTTCTGTGCTGAATCCCGGTACTGTGATCGGACGGAATTCCAATATTTACCCGCTGTCACCGGTACGTGGATGTGTTCCGGCGGATTCCATTTATAAAAATGCAAAAGAGATCGTAAAGAAAAAATAAGAAACAGATTCTTCTGGACACGCATTTAGGCTGCACTTTTGAGAAAGTGCAGCTTTTTTTTTGATGGGGTGATGGATGCAACAGTATTGGTCGTGGAAGGATGAAACGACCGGGAGCGGGCGGGATTAAGATAAAAACAAAAGCTGTCGAAGTATGACCAGTCCCATAATATGGACTGGGTAAAACCAGTAAAAGAAATATTTTGCTGATTTTCCGCGGATGAAGCCTCTTTTTCCATTGTACAGGTTAATGGACAGAAAGGCAAAGGAGGCTCTCCATTCATAGTAAAGCCAGCAGCTTCCGAGGATTGCCTGGCCTGGCTTATCGTTTCGCATATAGTACATGATCAGCAGGAAGATATACCCCCGCCATCCATAGTCTGCTTTCAGAAAAATGGAAATGACAAGCAGTCCCAGGATGCAGAGAAGCTGCATCGAAGGTCTGGTCTGGAAATATTCGATGGCACAAAAGGCCAGATATCCGAGGAAAAGCGTGAAAAACACATTTTGTCTTTCGTAACGCAGCGTATTTGTAAACATCAGATTCCACGGAATTTCTGAGAGCAGCGCAAAAAGAAGGAGATTTCTTCCATAGAGGAACCGGCTCCGTGTATGACGGAAGCTTCCAGCAGGAGAAAACAGAAGATGGGAAAAGCAGCTCTTCCGATATCGCGGAAAATAAGATATACAGTATATTCTCTGCCGAAAAGTGTAAACAGGATTTTCTGTGCAGGCTGATACATACTGAGCAGCACAGCTCCGATATGATCGATCAGCATGGTGATGACCGCGATCATCTTCAGAGCGCTTCCGCTGAGAATGCGGTATTTTTCTGGAAAAACAGAATCCACAGATGCATTCATGAAAAATATACCTCCAGGGTTAAACTTGCTAATATATTATCACATACATACAGCAGTTGCCAGAAATATTTGACAGTTAGGCATGCAATACTGCCGGAATAACTACCAATATTATGCGTTTTATGGCAAAATTTTATTAAATATGACTGGACGAAACAAAGGTTTTGTGAGAAAATAGCGATAGGGTGTTATCGAACTTTTTTTTCTCAATAACATCGGTCAATCTATACTTGAAAGGAGTTTTAAAATGATTTATTCACGCGAAGTAGAAGAAATGTGTCCAGTGGCACAGGGCGTACATCATGGTGCCGCTCCGATCCCGGAAGAAGCAAAATGGGTTCAGGCAAAAGAAGTAAAGGATATCTCCGGATTTACACACGGTGTTGGCTGGTGTGCTCCGCAGCAGGGTGCTTGCAAGCTTTCCCTTAACGTTAAAGAGGGAATCATCCAGGAGGCACTTGTTGAGACAATCGGATGTTCAGGAATGACTCATTCTGCAGCTATGGCTTCTGAGATCCTTCCAGGACTTACCGTTATGGAGGCGCTGAACACAGACCTTGTATGTGATGCAATCAATACAGCTATGAGAGAGCTTTTCCTTCAGATCGTTTACGGACGTTCCCAGTCTGCATTCTCCGAGGACGGACTTGCAGTAGGCGCTGGTCTTGAGGACCTTGGAAAAGGACTTCGTTCTCAGGTTGGTACAATGTATGGAACTCTGAAAAAAGGACCTCGTTACCTTGAGATGGCTGAGGGTTATGTTACAGGTATCGCTCTTGATGAGAACGATGAGATCATCGGATATCAGTTCGTAAGCCTTGGAAAAATGACTGACTTCATTAAGAAAGGTGATGACCCGAACACAGCATGGGAGAAAGCAAAAGGTCAGTACGGCCGTGTTGCAGATGCTGTTAAGATCATCGACCCAAGAAAAGAGTAATTACACTTCGTAAGGTGAAAATATCAGGAGGTTACAGGAAATGGCTTTATTTGAATCATATGAGAGACGAATTGACAAGATCAATTCTGTTTTAAACAGCTATGGAATCGCTTCTATCGAAGAAGCTGAGAAAATCACTAAAGACGCAGGACTGAACGTTTACGATCAGATCAAAGGCATTCAGCCGATCTGCTTCGAGAACGCTTGCTGGGCTTACACAGTAGGTGCAGCTATCGCGATCAAAAAAGGCTGCAGAAGAGCCGCTGATGCAGCAGCAGCTATCGGAGAAGGCCTTCAGGCTTTCTGTATCCCGGGATCCGTTGCAGACACACGTAAAGTAGGTCTTGGACATGGAAACCTTGGAAAGATGCTCCTTGAGGAAGAGACAGACTGCTTCTGTTTCCTTGCAGGACATGAGTCTTTTGCAGCAGCTGAGGGTGCGATCGGTATCGCTGAGAAAGCAAACAAGGTTCGTAAAAAACCTCTTCGTGTTATCCTGAATGGTCTTGGAAAAGATGCTGCTCAGATCATCTCCCGTATCAACGGCTTTACATATGTAGAGACAGAGTATGATCCATATAAGAACGAGGTTAAGGAAGTATTCCGTAAATCCTATTCTGAGGGACTTCGTGCAAAGGTTAACTGCTACGGCGCTAACAGCGTTCCGGAAGGTGTTGCGATCATGTGGAAAGAGGGCGTTGACGTTTCCATCACAGGAAACTCCACAAACCCGACTCGTTTCCAGCATCCGGTAGCAGGAACATACAAAAAAGAGTGCAACGAGAAAGGCAAAAAATACTTCTCCGTTGCTTCCGGCGGTGGTACAGGACGTACACTTCATCCGGACAACATGGCAGCAGGTCCTGCTTCCTACGGTATGACTGATACACTTGGACGTATGCATTCTGACGCTCAGTTCGCAGGATCTTCTTCCGTACCGGCTCACGTAGAGATGATGGGTCTTATCGGCGCTGGAAACAACCCGATGGTTGGTATGACAGTTGCTGTAGCTGTTTCCGTACAGGAAGCTGCTGACGCTGGCAAGTTCTAATAAAACCTTTTTAATTAAAGAGTCAACAAACCTTGAAAGTACCGTAGTTCCAAGGGCTGCGGTACTTTTCTTAATTTTGATCGTAAAAAAGAAGATGTAATTTGAGTCAGTGTGAGAAGTCTTGAAAATGGTAAGATAGGCAACAGGTAGGTAACAAGTAGGTAACAGAGCGAAGGAAACAAAAAGAAGAGCCGATCACAGCCCCTTTCATTGATTAAGAATTAACGATATCATCAATCTTCTTAAGTTCTTCATCTGAAAAATCAGTATGTCCGATTATCTTGATATTATCAAGAATCTGCTCAGGTTTTGAAGCTCCAATTAGGACACTTGTTACTTTATCATCTTTTAGAATCCAGCTAAGAGCCATCTCGGCAAGCGTCTGTCCTCTTTCCATAGCAATTTCGTTAAGTGCCTGAATCTGGGAAAGCTTTTCTGATGTAAGTGCAGTCTCATTAAGGAATCGTCCGTCAGTGGCAATTCTGCTATCAGCAGGGATACCATTGAGGTAGCGCTTCGTAAGAAGTCCCTGTGCGAGAGGAGAGAAAGCTATGATACCTTTTCCAAGCTCATAGGCAGTGTCCTTAAGCCCGTTATTCTCAATTGTTCTGTCAAAAATAGAATAACGGTTCTGGTTGATTACGAAAGGACATTTCAAATCGGTTAGGATTTCTGTAGCTTTTTTAAGTGTGGGACCATCATAATTTGAAAGACCTGCATAAAGGGCTTTTCCACTTCGAACGATAGAGTCAAGAGCACCCATAGTCTCCTCAAGTGGTGTCTCAGGATCCATTCTGTGATGATAGAAGATATCGACATAATCAAGTCCAAGTCGCTTAAGACTCTGGTCCAGGCTTGCAATAAGGTACTTGCGGCTTCCCCAATTGCCATAAGGTCCTTCCCACATATCAAATCCGGCCTTTGTGCTGATGAGCATTTCATCTCGGTATGGATGAAGTTCTTCCCTGAAAAGCTTGCCGAAATTGCGTTCTGCACTGCCATAAGCAGGCCCATAATTATTGGCAAGGTCAAAATGAGTGATTCCATTGTCAAAAGAGGTAAAGCACATCTGCTTCATATTTTCGTAGATACTTGTATCACCAAAATTGTGCCAGAGTCCAAGTGAAACAACAGGCAGCTTCAAGCCACTTTTACCGCAGCGGTTGTAAACCATTGTGTCGTATCTTTTTTTGTCTGCAATGTACATGTGTATATACCTCCATGATTATATCTTTCTGCTACACTTAGGATATCATATTTTTTCTTCAATTGCATCCAGCTCTTCATTTCAGCCTCTGTTTTCGCTGTATGCGTTACTGTTCACACGATGTGCGACCAGCAACGCATCTCGCCATTTTAAATCGCCTTTGGCGATGGGGCGAGATGCATTCAAGCCAAAACATGCATCCTCGTGCAATCAGCGAAGTGATTGACACGGGAGTGAACAGTAACGATAAAACATCACTTACAAAAATAAAAGGAGAATTAATTTATGAGTAAATATCAGACACCATGCAGATACGATTTTGTGGGAAGTTTTTTGAGACCGGAAGAGGTTAAGAAAGCGAATGCAGATTATCAGGACGGAAAGATCAGCGAAGCAGAAAAGAATCAGATCATTGATAAAGCGGTTACAGAAGTTGTAGCAAAGCAGAAAGAGCTTGGATTTCATGTGATCACAGACGGAGAGTTCAGAAGAACTTACTGGCATCTGGATTTTATGTGGGGATTTGAAGGTGTCGGTCATGAACAGACCGGCAGCGGGGTACAGTTTGATGGAGAGCTGGCATCACTGGAAGATACTTATCTGACAGGAAAGATAAAGGCAAAGGAGCATCCGTTTGTAGAACATTTCAAATTCCTGAAACAGTTTGAGGATGAGAACACAGTTGCAAAATATACAATTCCGGCGCCGGCGCAGATGTTCCAGCAGATGATTATTCCGGTCAACTATAAAAATACGAGAAAATATTATGAGACAAACAAAGAACTGATCCACGACATTGGAACAGCTTATCAGGAAGTGATCCGTCAGTTCTATGAAGCAGGATGCAGAAATCTTCAGCTTGATGACTGTACCTGGGGAGCAATTGTCGGAGATGCGGCAAAGCAGAGATACAAACTTCTTGGAACGGATATTGAAGATGTGAAAAAAGAGCTTCTTGAAGTGAATAACCTTGCACTGGAAGGAAAACCGGAGGATATGGTAATCACTTCCCACATCTGCAGAGGAAATTATCATTCAACATTTTTTACAAGCGGACCGTATGATTCCGTAGCGGATTATGTTTTTGCAAAAGAGAATGTGGATGCATTATTCCTTGAATATGATGATGCAAGATCCGGCGGATTCGCTCCGCTTGCAAAGGTGTCTCCGGATAAAAAAGTGGTATTAGGGTTAATTACAACGAAGACACCTCAGCTCGAGGAGAAAGAAGTTGTGATCAAGAGAATTCATGAAGCTGCAAAATATATCCCATTAGACAGACTTTATCTCAGTCCACAGTGTGGGTTCGCTTCCTGTGAAATCGGAAACAAACTGACAGAAGAGGAACAATGGGCAAAGTTAAAGCTTGTGAAAGAAATTGCAGAAGAAGTCTGGGGAGAGTAATAAGAGTTGAGTTGCTGCTTATACAGAGTGTAAACGGCAACTCAATTTTTATGCACAATACTTCTTCAACATTCTTCTGGCCATTTTTTCATCTTCTCCATGAATAACGAGGAGAAACGGAAGACCAAGCTGGATCGTGGCAAGTTCAGAAAGCTCTTTTCCGTTGATATCTACGCGATTGTGGTTCTCAAGATCCTGGATGCGCACATCCGAAGAAAGATTTTTACAAGTGTGTGAAAAAGTGAGAAATTGTCCGGTTGTGAGAAATTTAATGTTTTGCTTGATCATGATATCGCCCCTCGTAAATGAATGTGTTTGATTTTTCGTCATTCAGTATATAATAAATAACAAAGAAATAAAAATACATATTTGCTATGACAGATATACATTTTTTATATGATTTATCAGATGTGGTTTGACTCCCACCTCTGCAGGTGGAGAGTAACAGATTAGTGTCAGTTTAGGGGGGGGGACTTATGGAAATTACTTACGATTATTACCGGATTTTTTATTATGTAGCAATGTATAAGAGCTTTTCTAAAGCGGCGAAAGTATTGATGAGCAACCAGCCGAATATTACTCATTTTATGAATAATCTGGAGAATCAGCTTGGGTGTAAATTGTTTGTCAGATCTAATCGAGGAGTTACGCTTACAGCGGAAGGAGAGAAGCTGTATCAGCATGTTTCTGTTGCATATCAGCATCTTCATGCGGCTGAAGCGGAGCTTGCAATGGAGCGAAGCATGGAGAGCGGAAGTATCACGATCAGTGCGAGTGAGATTGCACTTCATCTTTTACTTCTTCCTATACTGGGGCGCTTTCATAAGCAATATCCGGGTGTTCGGCTGAGACTTCTGAATCATTCCACGCCGGAGGCAGTTGAGTCCGTCAAGAACGGACTGGCGGACTTTGCAGTTGTGACTACGCCGCTTCAGGCAAAGAAGCCATTGAAAAGTACTTCTTTAATGTCTTTTAAGGAAATTGCAGTGGGAGATCATTCTTTTCAGGGGAAAGAAAAACCAATGAGGCTTAAAGACTTAATTGAGAATCCGTTGATTTCTCTTGGGCAGGGAAGCACAACCTATGAGTTCTATTCCAAATTTTTCCTGGAGAACGATCTGGTTCTATCTCCGGATACGGAAGTTGAGACGATCGATCAGGTGTTGCCGCTTATTATGAATGGACTGGGCATTGGATTCCTTCCGGAGCTGTTCGTAAGACCAGTGATCGAGGAAGGAAAGGTCTGTCAGATTCCACTAAAGGAGAATATTCCGGAGAGAGAAATCTGTCTGGTTGAGAATCATACATTTCCGCCAAGTATTGCGGCGGAGATGTTCAAAAAAATGTTAGTTCTGAAATAAGGTATTGTTTAAGAAGATATTATGGATTCAATCTATTCCTATGTAGAAAATATATATCAGATATGTGAATAAAACAGTATGCGCCGGTTTGACTTTAGAACCGGCGCTTTCTATATTAATAAGTAGGATTTTTGTTCTGTTTTAACAGGCGAAAAAACAAGAAATAACAAAGGAAGTGTGAGTATGCAGACAGTATTACCACGTGAGGAAGCTGTAGAAGGAGTTATATCTAAGGTTCTTGAGTCTCAAGAGGCCTGTGATCGGTTAAATGAAGTATTTTATGAGCATTTGGAAAATTATCAGGAGATAAATGACGATGGCGACAGACATTTTGCAGAGGTCTTGCTCCAGGCATATAAAAATGGAGATGTCAGCGCGTTGCTACTTGAATTGTGCGGAGGAAGTATGTTTGATCTGCTTCGGGACGCATATCTGATCCCAAAGAAATTTCATGGAAAATCAGGAGAGAATCCGGTTCTCCTGACTGATGTAGAGGGAAAGCTTCTAGAGAGTAAGAGAAGGGAAGTAACAGCTCATGAATATGAAAAGTTCCATGAGACGTACAGGCAACATCAATGTGCACCGAGATCAAAACTGTATCTTGCTGACGGATATGACATAGTTCGTTCCTATACAGAGGGCATGCAGATTCAGGAGAAAAAAGAGAACAAGAAGCGTGGCGTGATGGCGTTATATGCATTACCGGATACCAGAAAGCTTGGACTGACAGAAGCACAGGCCTATGCAGTTGTCTGGGATACTTTCCAGAAGATTCAGAGACAGGCTCCGAGAGTGGAAGTTTATTATGGGCAGGATACCGGTGAGAAGCGTCAGAAAGGATTTGATGAGATAGGAGTTTTGCTTCCAATTCATGGATTTGAGAAACGAATGCTTCATCATCTGGATGAGATTGATGGAATTGTTCTTTCATGCAGAGAGAAGATGATGAAAAAGGCCGGAGCGGAAAGCCTTGACCTGGAATAAAGAGGAAGTGAATGAGATGCAGACTCAGAAAATAAGAAAAAATCATATGGATATTCTCTGGCATGAATATACAGATAAAGGTGGAGAAGAAACACCGGTAACACAAGCAAGTTTGACGGAGAAAGCATCAATTGTCGGAAGAGTGGGGATTATGCTTCTCTCCTGTGGAACCGGAGCTTGGAGAGTGAGAAGCTCTATGAATGCTCTGGCAGAAGAGATGGGGATAACGTGTACAGCGGATATTGGTCTGATGTCGATTGAGTATACCTGTTTTGACGGTGACGATGGATTCACGCAGTCTTTGTGTCTGACGAATACAGGCGTGAATACATCTAAGTTAAACAGACTGGAACACTTTATCCGTGAGTTCGAACAGGGCAGACAGGATATGTCTGGTGAACAACTGCATAAGCTGCTGGATCAGATTGAAGAGATTCACGGACTATATTCTCCAACTGCATTGGGAATGGCAGCAGCATTGGCATGCGGTGGATTTACATTTCTGCTTGGCGGTGGATTGATTGAAATGTTCTGTGCATTTGTCGGTGCAGGGATTGGAAATTTTATCAGGTGCAAATTGAGTAAACATCATTTTACATTGTTTTTGTGCATAGCCTCATCTGTTTCAGCAGCCTGTCTGGTTTATGCGGGACTCTTGAAAGCAGCCGAGATTTTGTGGAAGATTCCAATCCAGCATGAGGCGGGATATATTTGTGCAATGCTATTTATTATTCCAGGTTTCCCTTTTATCACAAGTGGAATTGACCTTGCAAAATTGGATATGCGTTCCGGAATGGAACGACTCATGTATGCACTGATCGTTGTTTTGGTAGCTACAATGTCCGCGTGGATCATGGCGTTGATCTTAGGATTACAGCCGGTGGATTTTCTGAAGCTTGACCTGACGCAGGCAGAATGGATTATTTTCCGTCTGCTTGCAAGCTTTTGTGGTGTGTTTGGATTCTCGATTATGTTCAACAGCCCTACACGCCTTGCGGCAGTGGCGGCAGGAATCGGTGCGATTGCCAATACACTGCGATTGGAACTGGTTGATCTGACGGCATTGCCTCCGGCGGCAGCAGCATTTGTCGGAGCATTAACAGCCGGACTTCTGGCAACTATGATTAAAAATCAGGTCGGATATCCGAGAATCTCTGTCACGGTTCCGTCGATTGTAATCATGGTTCCGGGATTGTATCTGTTACCGTGGATTTTATAATCTGGGAACATGAATCTTTCTGTATCAGCTTCCTGGTTTGCGGCGGCAATACTGATTGTTGCAGCTCTTCCGTTAGTTGATCTTTGCAAGAATTCTTACGGATAAGACATTTCGGTATTGCACGTAAGGAGAATATATACAAAAAAGGAACAGCTCCAGGTGGGACTGTTCCTTTTTGATGAAATAGAAAGGAATTTATTTCTTTTTATCTTTTTTCTTGTCTTTGTCTTTCTTCTTTCCGGAAGATTTCTCGTTGTCCTTATTCTTCTCGCTATCCTTCGCTTTTGCAGAGAATTTCTTATCTGCTTCAGCTTCCGGCTGATATCCGTTGATATCATATTTCTTCTCATATTCCTCAAAGGCTGTAAGATAAGTTTCATCCTTCAGCTTGCGGACACTCTTTGTATATTCATGAATATCAAAGTTAGAAGAATCAAGCTCGAGAATCGCTACAGCAATGTTAGAACAGTGCGCTGCGATACGTTCGTAGTTTGTAAGCAGGTCATTAAAAGCAAATCCGGTATTCAGATCACACTGACCATTTCTAAGTCTCTTAATGTGACGGAGTTTCAGATCATTACAGAGAATACCAATCAGTTCGCGCAGAGGTTCAACCTTTGCAGCAGTCTCAAGATCTTCATCTACAAAAGAATTTACTGTAAGATCAACAATCTCAACCAATGCCTTCTCAAGCACATTCAGCTCATAAGTAGCAGATTCAGAGAATGTACGGGACTTTTCATGAAGTTCCTGGGCAACTCTGGAAATGTTGACTGCGTGGTCACCAAGTCGCTCGAAGTCACTGATCGTATGAAGGAACTTGGAGGTCTGTTTCGCCTGCTCAGGTGTCATATCATGCATACTTAACTGCATCAGATAAGTACCAAGTTTATCCTCGTACTTGTCGATCATGTTTTCCTTTTCCTGGATCTTATTGAACTTGCTGTCGCTAAAGTCTGTCAGAAGTTCGAAAGCGCGCATGAGATTCTTGCGGGCATTCTTCGCCATACCGTTAACAGCCATCTGACTCTGACTGATCGCCAGCGGCGGGTAATCCAGAAAACGTTCCTCAAGCAGATCAAAATCAGCCTGCTCTTCGTTGTCTTCGTCTGTATCCTTGATCAGGAAGAAGACAAGCTTCTCAATTTTGCTGATAAATGGAGCAAGGATCAGGATCGTAGCGATACGGAATACCGAGTTCAATAAAGCAATGTTGACAGGACTCATGACCATGTCCATAAATGTAAAATGGACAGCAGCATTTACTGAGTAAAATACAATAGACCAAAAGATCATTCCGAATAAGTCATTCAGCAGGTAAATGAGTGCTGTACGCTTTCCGTTCTTGTTTGTACCGATAGAAGAAAGCAGTACAGGACAGGCAGCTCCGACACCGATACCCATTGTAATAGGCAGTGCGGCAGCAAATGTAATAGAGCCTGTGATTGATAATGCCTGAAGGATACCGACAGATGCAGATGCACTCTGAAGCACTGCAGTAAATGCGATACCAACAAGGATACCCATGAATGGATTCTTAAACATTGTCAGAAGGCTGACAAAATGTGGGTTCTCTTTCAGAGGTGAAACTGCACCACTCATTGTCTGCATTCCGAACATCAGGATCGCAAAACCAAGCATAATGTCACCGATATCGGAATAAGGTTTCTTCTTTACAAATGTACGGAAGATGATACCGATGATCGCAACGAGCGCAGAGATTGTCGCGGTGGACAGAAGCTGCGCGATGCCACTGGAGCCATCAATGTAAGAAAGACATAAAATCCAGCCTGTGATACTTGTTCCAATGTTGGCACCCATAATGATTCCGATTGCCTGAGCAACTTTCATCATACCGGAGTTTACGAATCCTACGACCATAACAGTAGTAGCTGATGACGACTGAATGATCGCTGTTACGACTGTACCCAGCAGCAATCCTTTGATTGGGGAGTTTGTGAGCTTGTATAAGATAAGTTCCAGTTTGTTACCGGCAACCTTCTTAAGACTGTCTCCCATGAGTGCCATTCCGTACAGGAAGAGGGCAACTCCGCTGAGTAAGGACAAAACCATTGTAATTCCCATTTTCTTTTTTTCCTTTTTCTTAAGTTATTAAGTTGATATGTTACGTCTTGCAAAAATTACGTACATGGCTATTATAAAACACTTTACCCGGAGTTTACAATTATTTTCTTTAAACTTTACAGAAAAATATTGATTGCAAATTGCAGAAAAATTGTAGGGATAAACAAAATGTCGATCTTAAGCAAAAAAGTCCTTGACTTGTCCATGGATAATTTCCATCAGATGAGTTCTCGCTTCCACGCTTGCCCAGGCAATGTGTGGTGTGATCAGCAGGCGTTTACTGTCTTTGATCTTGAGCAATGGATTATCTGCGGACATCGGTTCCTTACAAAGGACGTCTAATCCTGCTGCGGCAATCTGATTTCTGACCAGTGCATTATATAATGCCTGCTCATCGACGATCGGTCCTCTTCCGAGATTCAGGAAAATACAGGAAGATTTCATTTTTTCAAACGCTTTGCTGTTGATCAGTCCTTCTGTATGCTCGTTGAGTGGAGCGTGGACGGAAATAATATCAGACTGCGTAAGCAATGTCTCAAAGTCAACCTGTTCATAACCTTCCTGCGCCGGAGCACCGGAGGCGGAGTAGTAAATGACTTTCGCTCCAAATGCACGTGCAATCTCAGCAACACGTCTGCCGATTGCCCCAAGACCGATGATCCCCCAGGTTTTTCCATGGATTTCTGTGAAATGTTCTGCAAAATGAGTGAAAGAGACATCATTTACATAGCGCTCTTCTTTCACATAATCATCATAATAACGAAGCTTTTCTAATAGGAAGAGAAGCATTGCAAATGTGTGCTGTGCGACAGTCTCAGTAGAATAACCGGCAACATTTCTCCAGGCAATTCCTTTTGAATCAAGATATTCCTTATCAAGGTTGTTGGTTCCTGTGGCTGTGACACAGACAAGTTTCAGATTCTTTGCAGTTCCAATCGTCTGCTCATTGACCGGAACTTTATTTAATATGATCACATCGGCATCCGTGACACGCGCCGGGACTTCTTCAGGTGAAGAAAAGCTGTACTTACAACTTCACCGAGTTCATCATATGCGGAAAGATCAATATCCTCTCCAATTGTTTTGACATCTAAAAATACAATTTTCATTTAAAATCTCCTTGTTTCATAATCAGTATTAATTATTTTATCGTAACTGTTCAGAGCCAACCTCCAAAATGCTACGCATTTCGTCGGTGTGGCGTATCCGCCAAATAAAATTTCAAAAACAGTCTTAAAAATGCAAGCATTTTACACCTGTTTTATGAAATTTTGCTTGGCTCTGAACAGTTAC
>ENA-OQLB01000928-OQLB01000928.1-human-gut-metagenome-genome-assembly--contig:-NODE-928-length-14236-cov-13.528244_pt1 | contig 14236 bp, 16 predicted proteins | sample MGYA00242656_ERZ504813 | MGnify/ENA primary metagenome ERZ504813 (study PRJEB26092, sample SAMD00036388) | human gut metagenome | host: Homo sapiens | study: EMG produced TPA metagenomics assembly of... | reverse complement strand
CCAGGGTCTTGGGGTGCGGCAAAGGCTTCGATCTCCAGGCTGGAGGAGCCGAAGGTGATGGTGGAACCAAGCACTTGCTGGGTGGCGCGGTTGCCTTGATACGCAGTTGGATGCCCCGGAGGAAGGGCAGGTAGTAGCGCCCAGATCCAGATAATCGTCATAATCGGGCACGTCCTCATCATTGACGTCCCACGGGCCTCGCTCTTCTCCGCGGCCCTGGTATTCGCTGGATGGTTCCGCCAATACGGTTTCAGCGCTTTCCGCCTTTGCTGCGGCGTTTGCGGCCTCGGCGGCCACCTTGTCCTCATCGACAGGCTCAACGGCCGGCTCGGCTTCCTTCTTGCTCTTCTTCTTGCCGAATCCGAACAGTCCCATAATTCCTCGTTTCATGTAACGGTTGCAACCTTGCTAACACTAGCACTCAGGCTTAGAGAAAGCTGAGTCACACGTCGTATGTGATGGTAAGTGGCGCGTGGTCGGACCAACGCAACTCGTATGTGGGGGCCTTGTCGATCACAAAGCCGCGCGCGGTCTCCGCCAGCTCGGGCGTGGCGAACTGGTAGTCGATGCGCCAGCCGACATTGTTGTCGAAAGCGCGCCCGCGCTGGCTCCACCACGTGTACGGACCCTGAATATCACCGGCGAGCGAACGCATCACATCCACAAACTCATATTCATCCAGCCACTTGTCCACGTAGGCGCGCTCCTCGGTCAGGAAGCCGGCGTGCTTTTCGTTGGCCTTGGCGTTCTTGATGTCGAGCGGCGTGTGCGCGATGTTGAAATCGCCGCACAATACCGCCTGCTTGCCGCCGTGCGCGGCCTCGTCGCGCAACTCGCCCATGCGAGTGAGCATCGTGTCCAGAAAACGGTACTTCTGTTCCATCTTGGTCGAATCATCGGTGTTGCCGGCGTGCACGTACACGCAGGCCACGGTGATCGTGTATCCCTGCGGCGTCTTGACATCGGTCTCAATCCAACGGCCGGAATCCACATCCTCGCTCAAGCCCGGAAGTCCATAGCGTTTATCGGTCACCTCAAGATCGGTGAGGAGCCCGACTCCGGCACGACCCTTGACACGGCAGACCTCGTTCAGCGAATGCAGGTCAGAGGGTGAGGCGATCTTGCCGGCGGTGGCATACTCGAAACCGAATTCGCCGAAAATCGAATCGACATCCTCTTGCGGGGCGCGCACTTCCTGCATACACCAGACATCCGGAGCATGTTTGCCGGCCCAGTCCTCGATGCCCTTGCGCTTTGCCGCGCGAATGCCGTTGACGTTCGATGTGGTGATGGTGATGGTCATGCAGCCATACTATTTTGGCCTCTCTACCAGTACCGCACTCACGATTACATTGAGGTATAAAAAATTAGCTCCCTCATAAGAGGGAGCTAATTTAGAATGTCCTATCAGTCCAGACCGAGTTGGAGCTTGCCGCCGGGGATGGCGTCGAGCAGGTCTCGGGTGTACTGCTTCTGCGGGTGGTCGAAGACCTCGTCGGTGGTGGCGTGCTCCACGAGCTTGCCGTGCTGCATCACCACAACCTCGTCGGCGATCTGGCGGACCACGGCCAGATCGTGGGTGATGAACAGGTAGCTCAGGCCCTTTTCGGCCTGCAGGTCGTTGAGCAGGCGCAGCACCTGATCCTGCACCAGCACGTCCAGAGCGGAGACGGCCTCATCGCACACGATGACGTCCGGATCCAGAGCCATGGCTCGTGCGATGGCGATACGCTGACGCTGGCCGCCGGAAAGCTCGTTCGGGTAACGGCCCATCACGGAAGCCGGCATCTCGACCATGTCCAGCAGTTCCTTGACACGGTTGGCTCGCCACTTGGAATCGCCGATCTTGTGGATGCGCAGCGGCTCCTCGATGGAACGGAAGATGGAGTACATCGGGTCGAGCGAACCGTAGGGGTTCTGGAACACCGGCTGAACGTGGCGGCGGAAACCGAGCAGATCCTTGGCCTTGAACGTGGAGGTGTCGCGGCTTCGTAGAACACCTTGCCGGAAGTGGGCTTCAGGAGGTGAAGCACCATGTTCGCCACGGTGGACTTGCCGGAACCGGATTCGCCCACGATGGCCAGGGTGGTGCCGCGCTTGACGGAGAAGGACACGTCGTCGACGCCTTGAACATCTCCTTCTTGCGGGGCAGCTTGAATTCCTTGGTCAAGTGGTCGACGGTGATGATGTGCTCGCTCTTCTCAAGCGTGCTTTCGCCGGCGATGTGGTGATCGAGCAGGGCGTCCGCGTTCTCACCGCGCTCCTTGGCGGAGATGATGCGCTGGGAGGCCAGCGACGGGGCGGCGGCCACGAGTCGCTTGGTGTACGGGTGCTGCGGGTGCTGGAGCACTTCCAGGGACGGTCCGGATTCGACGACCTGACCTTGTACATCACGACAATGTGCTGGGCGCGCTCGGCAGCAAGGCCCAGATCGTGGGTGATGAACAGCACGGCGGTGCCCAACGAGTCGGTGAGCATGTGCAGGTGGTCGAGGATGCGCTTCTGCACGGTCACGTCGAGGGCGGAGGTCGCTCGTCGGCGATCAGCAGGTCAGGGCGGCAGGCCAGACCGATGGCGATGAGCGCACGCTGGCGCATACCACCGGAGAACTCGTGCGGGAACTGACGGGCACGGGTAGCGGCGTCGGGCAGACCGGCCTCGGACAGCAGACCCGCGATACGGTCATCCATTGTGGAGCCGATGACGTACTTCTTGGCGAGGTACCAGGCCTGATCGTCGGCCACGCCGGCCTTGATGAGGTCGTCGGCCACGCGCAACGGGTTTCGGAGCCCGGAACCCATTCGTTGGTGAAGCGGGCGACGGCCTTGTCGAAGGCCTCGCCGGACACGCCGGCTTCGGTCAAAGCCTTCTTGGCCTCGGTCATGAGCTCGGGCAGTTCCTTGGCACCGAGGAAGGTCTCGTCGTCGTTGCCCTTGACTTCGACCTCGTCGCCGGCCAGGGCCTTGGCGAGGGCGGAGCGCTTCTCATGGTCCACGTCCATGTTGTTGGCCTTCAGTGCTTCCTTGACCTGGGTGCCGATGCGCCACACCGGGTTGAGGTTGCTCATCGGGTCCTGCGGCACGAGGCCCATCCTGGTGCCGCGCAGCTTGTCGAACTCGCTCTGCTTGGCGCCGGCGATTTCCTCGCCGTCAAGCTTGATGGAGCCGTTGACCACGTGACCGGTGCCGGGCAGCAGGCCCAGCACAGCCATGGCGGAGGTGGATTTGCCGGAGCCGGATTCGCCCACGATGGCCACCCACTGGCCGGGGTAGACGGTGAAGTTGGCGTCGCGCACCGCATGCACCGGCTTGCCGGTGTCAGTGGTGAAGTCGATGGCAGATCCTTGACCTCGAGCAGCGGACCATGCTCTTTCTGCATAGCCAGCATCTTGGCGTTGGTGTTGTCAGTCATAATGATTCTCCACTCCCCTCACTCAGGCCGTACGGCTCTTCGGGTCGAGGCGTCCTTGACGGCGTCGCCCATCATGATGAACGCAAGCACGGTGATGGCCAGTGCGGCGGACGGGTAGAACAGCACCATCGGATCGGTCTGCAGGTTGGTCTGTGCGCTGGAGATATCGCCACCCCAGCTCACCGTGGTGGTCGGCAGACCGACGCCAAGGAAGCTTAGGGTTGCTTCGGCCACGATGTAGGAGGCCAGCGAAGTGGTGGCGATGACGATGATCGGGGCCAAGGAGTTCGGCAGGATATGGCGGAACAGATTCCTGGCAGGCGTGGAGCCGAGGGCCGTGGAGGCGGTGTTGAATTCGAGGTTCTTCGATTCCAGCACGGCGCTTCGGGCGATACGGCATACGCCGACCCAGCCGAAGAGCGTCAACACCAGCACGATCTTCCAGATGGACTTGGAGGTCTTGAACATCTGGAGCACCACGATGGCGCCGAGCAGCATAGGCAGGGCGAAGAAGATGTCGGTGATACGGCTCAGCACCGCGTCGACCCAACCGCCGAAGAAGCCGGCGACGGCACCGATCAGGGTACCGACAATCACGACTAGTAGCGTGGAGAGCACGCCGACGGACAGTGAGGTACGGGTGCCGTAGACCACGCGGGTGTACACGTCGCAGCCCTGCAGGTCGTAGCCGAAGGGGTGTCCAGCGGAGGCGGGGCTCAAGGAGTTGCCCAGATCGCAGGCGTTCGGATCCTGCTTGGTGAACAGACCGGGGGCGATGGCCACCACGATGATGAAGAGGATCAGCAGCCCGGAGATGATGAACAGCGGATTGCGGCGCAGGGTTCGCCATGCGTCGGCCCACATGCTGGTGGCCGGTGCGGATTCGTCGACGGAATCGACGTCCTGCAACGGGGTCTCGTCGAGAGGAGCTACGTAACGGTCCTGACCGGGCAGGGTTTCCATGAAGTATTCGGTTCCTGGCTCGCCGGTCTCGTTGAGCTCGTTTTCAGTGGTTTCGTTTGCCATGTGACTCACTCCTCCCTATCACGCGTAACGGATACGCGGATCGAGGGCCGCGTACAGCATGTCGACAACGAGGTTGCACACTACGAAAATCAGCATGAGCAACGTGACGATGGACACCACCAGGTTTGCCTCGCCCTTCAGAATGGACTGGTAGGTGAGGAAGCCGATGCCGTGGATGTTGAAGATCTGCTCGGTGATCATGGCACCACCCATCAGGCGCCGATGTCCTGGCCGAGGTAAGTGACGACTGGAATCAGGGAGTTACGTAACACGTGGCGCAGCATGACCTGACCGTTCGACATGCCCTTGGCGCGTGCGGTGCGCACGTAATCCTCGGCGATGTTGGAGGAGATTTCGGAGCGGGTCAGTCGGATGATATAGCCATCGACACCGAACCGAGCACCATGGCCGGCATGAGCAGATCAAGGAAGCCGGGGTCGGCGCCTGCCGTCACCGGCAATATCGCCCACTGAATACCAAAGACATATTGCATGACGAAGCCGGTGACGAAGGTCGGCACGGAAATAAGCAGCAGAGAGACGATCAGGATGACGGTGTCGTACCACTTGCCCTTCTTGAGGCCCGAGATAATGCCGAAGACGACACCGAAAATCGCCTCGAACACGAACGCATCAAGCCGAGCCTGATGGTGACCGGGAAGGCGCGGGTGATTTCGTCGAGAACGGGCTGGCCGGCGAAGGTATCGCCGAAGTTCAGGGTCAGTGCATTCTTCAGGTAGATAAAGTACTGAACGATGAACGGCTGGTCGAGATGGTATTCTGCGCGGATCTGGCTGCGACGGCCTCATTGACGGGCTTGTCTCCGAACATGGCCTTGACAGGGTCGCCCGGCAGGGCGAATACAAGGGCATATACCAGAAGAGTCGTACCGAGAACCACGGGAATCATCTGCAGAATGCGTCGCAGAAGATACTTACCCATACGGTTGCTCCTTATTTCCTAGACCGGCCAGAAAGGGTATAGTACGCCCCCGCCGGTCGATAAATACTCCGACAGTTTACCGCATGCCCGGACTGTGATATGTAAATTTGCGTTAACGCAAGGTTTGAGATTGGGCAATGTTGGTGGATATGTCCATGGTTGCGGTCGGATAGTGGATACTTTAACTTGGTTCCCGATGGCGTGAGCAAGCACCCCTCACACAACAAAAAGGGCGGGGATCTTGCGATCCTCGCCCTTTATTTCCGAACTACCTAACGGTATCCGTTCAGTGAGTCAGACTCACTTCTTGGACATCTCGGTGTAGGTCGGGAGGTTCTGCCAATCGAAGGCGTAGCCGGACTTCACGTTGAGGGAAGCCACACCGGAGGCGTTGGAGTAGTACAGCGGGATGGCCGGAAGGTCGTTGAGGAGGATTTCCTCAGCCTGCTGGTACAGCTTGTTGGCGTCATCAGTGCTGGAAGCGGCAGCAGCCTGCTTGCACAGGTCATCGAAGGCCGGGCTCTTGTAGTCACCATCGTTGGAGCCGTTGCCATCAGCAGCAGCGGTGGAGTACAGCTGCCACAGGTAGTTCTCGGCGGACGGGTAGTCAGGCTGCCAGCCGGTACGGAAGGCGCCCTTCATCTGACGGTTGGTGACCGCGTCACGGAATTCCTGGAAGGTCGGGATCGGGTTGGTGGCCGCGTCGATGCCCAAGTTGTTCTTGAGCTGGTTCACGACGGCGTCGTAAAGCGGCTTGGCACCACCATCGGCGTTGTAGGAGAAGGTGAGCTGGCCGTCGTACTTGGAGATGGCGTCAGCTTGGCCCACAGTTCCTTGGCCTTGGAGGCGTTGAACTTCAGGTTGTCGGCACCCTTGAGGGAGTCGGAGTAGCCCGGGGTCTTCGGGGAGGTGAACTCGGTGGCGGCGGTGGCGTTGCCGTTGAGCACCTTGTCGATGAGCTGCTTGCGGTTGAGGGCCATGGAGATGGCCTGGCGACGCAGCTGGCCTTCCTCGTCGTTCTTGAAGTGGTCAAGGGAGGACGGGATGGTGAAGGTCTGGATGACGGAGCCGGCCTCGGAGTAAGCCTGGACCTTCTTGTCAGTCTTGAAGGTCTTGGTGAAGGCGGCCGGGACGGACTCCATCACGTCGAGGTTGCCGGCCTGAATGTCGCGGTAGGCGGCGGAGTCGTCGGTGTAGACCTTGAAGGTCACGCCATCGTTCTTGACGTCCTCGTTGCCCTTGTAGTCAGGGTTCTTGACGAGGGCGATTTCCTTGTTGTGGTCCCACTTGGAGAACTTGTACGGGCCGTTGCCACAGGAGCCTCGCCGAAGGCTTCGGTCCTTGTAGAAGGACTCAGGCAGCGGGGCGAAGGCCGAGTAGCCGACCTTAATCGGGAACACGGAGTCGGACTGGTTCAGGTCGACGGTGAAGGTGGTGTCGTCCACGACCTTGAGGCCGGAGAGCTGCTCGTCACCCTTGAGGCCATCCTTCTGCAGATCGTCATAGCCGGCGATGGCGGAGAAGAAGGAGGAGCACTTCTGGGCGTTCTTGGCGTTGGCCACGTAGGACCAAGCCTTGGTGAAGGACTCAGCGGTCACCGGAGTGCCGTCGGTGAACTTCCAGCCAGACTTGATCTTGATGGTGTACTGGGTGGCGTCATCGTTCGGGGTGATGGACTCGGCCACTTCGTTGGAAGCCTTGCCGTCCTTGTCGAAGGAGACCAGACGGGAGAACAGCAGGTCGACCGGCTTGCCGCCGCCGGTTTCGTTGGTGTTGCCCGGGATCAGCGGGTTCTGCGGTTCGGAGTTGTACGCAGTGATGATGTTGGAGCCAGCGGTGTCACCGGAGGCAGCGTTACTGTTGGAGCCGCCGCAGCGCTCAGCAGCATGGCCACGGAGCAAGCCATGGCAGCGAAAGCAAGAGCTTTCTTCTTCATATGATTTCTCCTATTCATTAGGTTGCGAAGCGTTTCAGCCTCGCCTCATGCGAACGGGGTCGGATTTCCTCATCGTCGGGACACTTACGCTTCCCGCCGCTTCGGACACCCAACCCCGTTGCTGTTACCTGTCATTTTTGCGCACTTGGGAGACAAGCAGCGTATTTTTGTTACACCCATGTAAAATTCGGGGGCTTTTACCGGCTAGGTTCAGTCTTTGCTAAGTTTGTTAACCAATGCCCACATAGTGGTCATGCCCGGGGAAAGGCCTGTCCGTAACGGTTCTTGAGCTGCTCGATGGAGACGTGCGTATAGCGTTGTGTAGTTTTCAAGGAGGAATGCCCGAGCATCTCCTGCACCTCCCTCAGATCGGCACCGCCGTCCAGCATGTGCGTGGCCGCCGAATGGCGCAACGCATGGGGGCTGATGTCCGGTACGCCGGCCTCTCGGGCCGCTCTGTGTACGATGTCACGGGCTATGCGTTGGTCGATACGGCCGCCTCGTGCGCCGAGGAACAGGGCGTTGGTAGCACGGGACTTGGCTGCATCCGTTGCCGTACGGGCCAGTACAGGCCGCCCTTGTTCAAGCCAAGTCTCCAGCGCACGCTGGGCGGGCAGTCCGAACGGCACCACGCGTTGCTTGTTGCCTTTGCCGGTGACTTTGATGGTGCGATTGGAGAAGTCGACGTCAACGATATCCATCGACACCAGTTCGGCGACACGGATGCCGGTGGCATACAGTAGTTCGAGAATCGCGGCGTTGCGCTGCGATTCGGCGACGACTCGGGCGCTGTCGCGCTTGTCTGCACGGGCGGGTGCCTCGTTGCGGTTTACGGTGTCGGCTGACTTATCAGCTGTCTTGCCGACTGCCTTGCCGCTGCCACTGCCGGACGCGGCTGCCGCTCCCCCATCGCCCTTGTACTGGTTTGTTGCAACGGCCTGTTCGGCGACATCCAATAACTGCTCAGCTTGAGATTCGGTGAGCACCGCGGGCAGCGTGCTGGGAATCGAGGGAGTCATCAGTGTGGCGGCCGGGTCGGTGTTGGTCACCCCATGCTCATAGGCCCACGCGAAGAACCCGCGCACGGCCACGGTTTTGCGGGCCATGCTGCTGCGGGCGTGATCGCGCGATTCCACCGCCATCCAGCTACGCAGATCATCCAGCGTGATCTCGTTCAGATCGGTCACGCCGCGCAGCTCGAACAGGTGCAGACATGCCGTGAGATCCGCGCGATACGCTTTGAGCGTATTCGCTGACAGGCCGCGGTTGGACTTCAGATAGGAGACGAAGGAGTCGATATCGCCGTCGAACTGCGTAGATGACACTCTCGTTCTCCTCCGAATTCTTTATGGCCTTGGGTTACGGCCGGGGTGGCGTGTTGCGCCGCTCCGGCACGGGTTTCAATGTGGCAATCTGTTCCTGATGGATGGTCACGTTCTGGGCCGGGCGCGAACCATTGGCGGCGGCGTCACGCACCATCTCCAACGTGTATCCGTCCCAGGAAACCACGTGACCCACATAGTCGCGGAACTTCATACGGTGGTCGACCGGGTCAATGCCGTCGGTGATGCGCACCACCACGCGGGCACCGGCCGGAATCTGCTTGGTAACGTCATACGTCATCATCCCCCTTAACCATTCGCCGCATCAACTTCGATGCGTTTCCCGAAAAACGGTACAGACTACCTTACTCCTTTGAGCCTTTCGAACAGCGGAGCCACACGGTCTTCTCACGAAAACAAGCGGGAACTTCATCCCCCTCGCGCGGCCTTCTTCGTGACGGGCGGCGAGGGGAACCTGCGCACGGGCCTACATGGCGGTACGCAGTTACATGGCGGGGCGCAGTTGGATGATGGCCTGACGTGGATGGACGAAGCCGGTGATGGCTTCTCCTCGGCGTGCGGAGAACAGCAGGGTCTGCTGCCAGCCGGCTTCGGGGACGGCGAGCTCGCGTTCCGGGAATCCGGCGGCAGTTGTGCCGGCTTGCGGCGCAGCGGTGGCCGTACCGTCTTGTGCAGCGGTGATGCCGGCATGTGTCACGGCGGCCTTGTACCGGCGGAAGGGGTCGCCTTCGGCGAAGAATCCCATCACATCCTGCTCGCCGGCGGCACCAGCGTGCAGTTGGTCGGCCATATCGGTCAGACGTGCCGCCATGCGGCGCAGCAGCGCTTCGACGTTCAGCGAGTCTTCCTCGACCATCGCGCGCGTGCGGTCCGGGTCGGTCAGGGACACGCGGGTCATGTCCCTCCAGCAGCCGGCGGCCAGCGCGGCGGCGATGTTGCGGTCCGGGTTGGCGACCAGTTCGTTGATCAGCGCGGTGGACACCACATGCGGCATGTGGGAGATCATCGCCGCGGCCTTGTCATGCGTTTCGTCGTCCACGACGATGACGCGGTTGCCGACGTCCTTGGTGATCATCGCGGCGACGTCGAGGAAGCGGCGGTAGTCCGTGGACTCGTCCACGGTGATGGCCCATAGGGCACCGTCGTACAGATGCGGGTCGGCGGCCTGCCAGCCGGACAGTTCGTTGCCGGCCATCGGATGGCGCCGACGTAGCACTTCCCCAGCCCGGCAGCCTTGACCTGATCGCGGACCATGCCCTTGACCGAGCCCACGTCGGTGAGCGTGGTGTTCGGATGGTCGCCCATGAGCGGGGCCAGGGCGGCGAGGATTGCGGGCATCGCCTTGAGCGGATTGCACAGCACGACCACATCCGGCTCGGCATCCATGAGTTCGGAGAGCGTGCTCTTGCAGAAAATGCCATCGGCTTCGGCCTGGGCGTAGGGGTGCGGGCGATGGTTCCACGCGACGACGCGCACGCCGCGCTCGGTCAGGCGGCGTGCGAGCGAGCCGCCGATCAATCCGAGTCCGACGATTCCGACTGTATCTACCACAGCAGTTCCTTCCTTGCTTCCTCGGTGTACTGCCAGCCTTCCGGCGCGCGATTGGTGATGTGGACGCCGCCCTCGGGCAGCATCCAGGCGTCGACCGGCGGGTTCGGGCGTTCGCGGCGTGGGTAGACGGCCAGGGTTTTTGCCCAGTCGCCGTGTCCGGCGATCTCTTCCAGTGCGGTGCGGAATCTCGGCTCCCAGGGGGCGGCGTCAAGGGTGGCGATGAAGCTGTAGGTTCCGTCGTGGCCTTTGATCGGGCGCGAGATGAAGCTGGTCATGTTCAGTCCCGCATCGCGCAGGACGTCCAGCAGGTCGGCGAGTACGCCGGGGCCGGTGACCAGCGGGATGAAGGTGATGATGGTTTCGAAGTCGCCGGCGTCATTGCTGTGGGCGCGGGCGTTGAGTTCCTGGACCACATCACGCGGGGCGATGACAAGGAATTCGGTGTGCGCGCCATCGAAATCCTGCACATGTTCGGCGAGGGTGTCGAGATCGTAGAGTTCGCCGCAGATGCTGGGGCCGAGCGCCACGCGGCCGGGCTTCAGGTCGCGGCAGGCGGCGGCGTTGGAGGATGCGGGTTCGGGCTGCAAATGGTGTTCGGCGATGAACCGGGTGCATTGGGCCAGACCGTGCGGGTGGGCGCTGACGGGGTTGCCGGTGCAGTCGTAGATGCTGTGGCCGCGCACGGTGAAGGCGTTGAAGGCCACGTCCACACTGATCCGGGCGAAGCGGCCGCGTTGGGGGCGTCGATCAGCGCGTCGAGATTCGGGACCACATAGCCTTCGACGTTGTTTTCCCATGCGATGACGCCCCAGCCTTGGCGCGACTGTACGGCCTGCATGATCGCGGGCACGTCGGCAGAGCGATGAGGTCGAAGTCGCCGAGTGTGGCGAACTGGTCGGCGGCCGTCATTGCCGCCTGATGGGTGAAGGTGCCCTCCGGGCCCAAGTAAAACAGTTTCATGCGTGCCATAATGTTCTATGGTAGCGGCCGTAATCCCCTACGCCCGCCGATACGCGACGCATTCCCGGGAATGTATCGCCATATATAGTTACGCGCGCGATTCAGAATGAGTGGGAATGACGAACCAGCGGGCGGGAAGAATGAGCAGGACGACTTGGACCAGTATCAGGCCGTACAGCCAGATGTAGCCGGCATGTTGGGAGAAGAACGGCATGTCGCCTTGGAATCCGGCGACGATGAGCGCTTTGCCGGATGTGGTGGTCAGCGCCATGCCCCATGCGGTCAGTGAGGAGGCGATGAGGTGCAGGGCCAGTCCGACCGCGCCCATGCGCGAACGGGCGCACCATGTCGATAGGCCGATCAGCAGAAACGCCAGCACCAGACCATACGGAATATTCAGTTCCGCACCCATACGGTGGGCGAACGTGCCCACAAAGGCGGAAGCCACGCCCGCCGCAATCGTGATCAACGATTTGACCAGCGCGTTCTGGCGATACGACCACGGACGCAATTCAGTAGTGCTCTTCACAGTCATGCGTTTCAGTATAGGTGGGGATATGACTTGGTGAGGAATAAACTTAGCTCCCCTCAGAGAGGGGAGCTAGAGAGAATGGTCGGCTACAGCCGCACCAAATCACTTACCTGCTGGGCGGCGTTCTGGCGGCGCTGCTTGGCGCGCCACTTGTACCAGTCCTCACGGCCGAGGATGATCTTGCGCACGCGGATGGACTCCGGGGTGACTTCCACGCACTCGTCCTCGTTGGCGAAGTCCAGGGACTCCTCAAGGCTCATCTTGATCGGCGGGGTCAGGGTTTCGAGCACGTCAGCGGTGGAGGAACGCATGTTGGTCATGTGCTTGGCCAGCGTGATGTTCACGTCCAGCTCGTCGGGCTTGTTGTTCACACCCACGACCTGGCCTTCATACACCGGGGACTGCGGTTCGACGAAGAAGTTGCCACGGGCCTGCAGACGCTGCATGGCGTACGGGGTGGCGATACCCTTGCGATCGGAAACCATGGAACCGTTCTGGCGAATGGTGATGGCGCCAGCCCACGGCGCGTAGCCGGCAGAGATGGAGGAGGAGATGCCGGTGCCACGAGTGGCGGAAAGCAGCGCGGTGCGGAAGCCGATCAGACCACGGGACGGCACGGTGAACTGCAGACGGACCCAGCCGGAGCCGTGGTTGGTCATGCCATCCATACGGCCCTTACGGTCGGCCATGAGCTGGGTGACGGTACCCATGTACTCTTCCGGCACGTCGATGGTGGTGTTTTCCATCGGCTCGTTGATCACGCCGTCGATCTTCTTGGTGACCACCTGCGGACGGCCGACGGTCAGCTCGTAGCCTTCGCGGCGCATCTGCTCGGCAAGCACGGCCAGCGCCAGCTCGCCACGGCCCTGGACTTCCCAAGCGTCGGGACGGTCGGTGGGCAGCACCTTGATGGACACGTTACCGATGAGCTCGCGGTCCAGACGGTCCTTGATCATGCGGGCGGTGAGCTTGTGGTCCTTGCCCTCGGTGCCGGCCAGCGGGGAGTCGTTGGTGCCGAAGGTCATGGAGATGGCCGGATCGTCCACATGGATGAGCGGCAGCGGCTTCGGGTCGTTGGGGTCGACGATGGTCTCGCCGATCATGATGTCGTTAACGCCGGCAACGGCCACGATGTCGCCGGGGCCTGCGGATTCGACCGGGATACGCTCGAGGCCCTGGGTGCGCAGCAGTTCGGAGACGCGGAAGTTCTCGAGGGAGCCGTCCACACGGGACAGGCCGTAGGTCTTGCCCTTCTCAAGGGTGCCGTTGTAGATACGGACCAGACCGAGTCGGCCGAGGAAGTCGGAGGAGTCGATGTTGGCCACGTGAGCCTGCAGCGGGGCGCCCTCCTCGTATTCGGGGGCCGGGATGGTGGAGATGATGGTTTCGAACAGCGGCTCGAGGTTGTCGTTGTCCGGCAGGCCACCGTCGGCGGGCTGGTTCACGGAGCGTAGCCGCCTTGGCGGCGCAGTAGATGACCGGCATTTCAAGCAGCTGGTCAAGGTCCAGGTCGATGCCCTCGTGCTGCACGTCGTCGGCCAGGCCGAGCAGCAGGTCGGAGGTTTCGCCGACGACCTCTTCGATACGGGCGTCGGGGCGGTCGACCTTGTTCACGCACAGGATGACCGGCAGCTTGGCTTCGAGGGCCTTGCGCAGCACGAAGCGGGTCTGCGGCAGCGGGCCTTCGGAGGCGTCCACGAGCAGCACGACGCGTCAACCATGGAGATGCCGCGCTCGACCTCGCCGCCGAAATCGGCGTGGCCGGGGGTGTCGATGATGTTGAGGGTGATGCCCTCCGGGTGGCCGTACTTGGCGGCCAGCGGACCGGTGTATTCCACGGCCGTGTTCTTGGCGAGGATGGTGATGCCCTTCTCGCGTTCCAGATCGTTGGAATCCATTACACGATCCGGCACTTCCTCACGCTCGGAAAACACGTGCGACTGCTGAAGCATGGCATTGACCAGGGTGGTCTTGCCGTGATCGACGTGAGCCACAATCGCCACATTACGGATATCTCCACGAACCGCCATCGAAACCTCTCTTAATACTGATTCTTTTGCGTAATCGTTCGGTACTTGCGTTCTCGAGTACTTAAGTACTTACTCTGAGGTGTTTATTCATACCTACACACAAACCGTCACGATGATACTCGCACACCTTGACTATGTCGGAACATAGAAAAGCACCTCACAACGGCAGAACTCCCGCGTCTCGACGAACCCCTCGCGGGATTTCTGCCGTTTTTACGGCCTTCAAACGGCAGAACCCCCGCGTCCCTTTCGCCGGGACGCGGGGGTTCTGCCGGTAATCAGGCAAATATCTGTTCTCCCGTCATCGACTTCCGTCAGTCTTCGAGATCGAGGCCTTTGCGTTCGGGCAGGCAGAGGGCGGCGACGCAGGCGATGATGAAGGCGGCGGCGAAGATGATGAAGCCACGGCCTTGTTGCCGCCCGGACAGGGTCAGGAACCACGGCATGAGGAGCGGCGCGATGATGGCGGCGATGCGCCCACCGCTGCGGCGGCACCGGCGGCCGCG
>ENA-OQLB01000927-OQLB01000927.1-human-gut-metagenome-genome-assembly--contig:-NODE-927-length-14246-cov-2.156597_pt1 | contig 14246 bp, 23 predicted proteins | sample MGYA00242656_ERZ504813 | MGnify/ENA primary metagenome ERZ504813 (study PRJEB26092, sample SAMD00036388) | human gut metagenome | host: Homo sapiens | study: EMG produced TPA metagenomics assembly of... | reverse complement strand
GCGGACTGATCAATTGTTTTAAAGGTAAATTACTCAACTGACTGAACGTTCTGACAAACTATTGCCTCATGTACTGGACACATTCGTAGAAGGAATTTAATATCAAAAAGGCGATGCCAACAGAAGATTTCGTATCTTTCTGTTGGCATCGCCTTTTACTACACCAGACATTCATGAACATCTTCCTGTTCGATTCCGACATCTTTCATCACATCAAGAATCTGTTCCCTGTCTGTCAGGTCTGCACACCAGGAAAGTCCACAGCCCGCTGAAATTGCTCTCGGAACCGGAATCAGTCTTCCCGGCACACTTCTTTCCTTGCATATCTTTTCCATCGCCATTGCATCCGATGTTGTATGGAATGTTACAACAAGTTTCATTACTTTTTTTCTCATGTTTACTCAATCACCACTTCGTAGTAACCGTCTTTCTGCACAGATGTTGGCTTTTTACCTTTATCTTTGGCAAATTTCTCAACATTCATCATCTGATGCGGCTCTGTGACAAGAATTTTCACAGGTCCTGCTGCTCCTTTTAATGCCTCTGCTGTCAGCATCAAAGGTTCCGGGCAAGAAAGACCTCTTGCATCTACTTCTTTCATAATTTAATTCCTTCTTTCCTAGAATACTATGTATTTACACATATTTCAATCTTATTTTGCTTCTTCTCTCTTATTTGTAAATGCTATAATGAAGCAGATCACAATACAGATGATACATGCCACTTTCCCATTTACCGGTACCGCACCTGCTACCACTCTTTCGTCTCTGGATTCAGAGCTGTTCCACTTGCTGCAAGTCCAAAATTATGGCAGATTGCAGATCCGACAAACATTCCGACAACCGTTACAGCCGAATCCGAAGAGCCCTGCCCTGCAAGGATCAGCTGACGAAGCGGGCATCCACCTGCAAGCACTGCTGCAAATCCCACAGTGTACATTCCCAGGATATTCCACAAATGTTCCGAATGTGCGATGACTCCCGGTGTATTGAATCCTACCACGAAACGTCCTGTCGCAATATTGAACATCAGCATAACAACAAATAAACCTGCAATCACGCTGATCAGATCGAAGTTCTTCATCAGGATGATATCTCTGATACTACCCGCAAACACATTCTTGACTTCTGTACAAATGCACCGAATACAAGTCCGCCTACTAAAGATGCGATGATTGGTGCATGCATGCTTCCCGGTCCTGCCTGGCTTGCTTTAAAAAGCGTTGTACATGTGGCAAGGATAAGAATTCCAACAACGACCGCCGGAAGCACTGCTCCACTTGACTTATTTGTAATATGCGCTCTTCCAAGGCTGAAACCATTCTTTAATGCAAACACTCCTGTTCCAACTCCAAGAATAAAGCCAACAAATGCAACCCATGCATTCAGATCACCTGCTGACATACGGATCACCATACGGAGCGGACATCCAAGGAATACCAGTGCACCGATCATAATGATTACACCAAGTACAAAACGAATCATCGGAGATGATCCTGCTGTTGAGCGATATTCTTTTGTTGCCACAGAAATGATAAATGCTCCCAGTACAAGTCCGATGATCTCAGGTCTTGCATACTGTACCACTTCCGCCTGATGCATTCCCATTGCTCCTGCCGTATCGCGGATAAAGCATGCAATACAGAATGCCATGTTTGCCGGATTCCCAAGTGCTGCGAGGCATGCCGCTACAATACCACATACAACACCGGCCAGCGCCAGTTTTTTCTTTGAATCTGATAAATTCATTCGTATTTCCTCCTACACTCTCATTTTTGCATTTCCCCATAACTTATGCCTGACATACTTTTTTATGAATTTATATCATTTTTCATACATATTTACGGTTCTTCTGCCAGTTCGTGGATCGCTCTTACCGCTGCATCCACTTCTTCCTCCGTGTTGTAATGCGAGAAACTGAATCTCACAGCTCCCTGCTCTACCGTTCCGAGTGCTTTATGCATAAGCGGTGCACAATGTCCTCCTGATCTGGTAGAAATGTTATATTCCATAAGAAGCTCATCACTCACTTCTGAAGAATCATAATCACCGATGTTCAAAGTTACGATCGCACAGCGTTCTTTCTGACTGTAATCCCCATAAATCTTACGCCCGGGATATCTTTTACCCCGTTATAAAATCTCCACATCAGTTCCTGCTCTTTTCTGCGGATATTGTCTATTCCTTCTTTTTTCAGATACCCAAGAGCCGCATGCAGTCCCGCAATGCCATGCCCATTCAATGTTCCTGCTTCCAAAGCTGTCGGCATCTGTACCGGATGTTCCTTACTGTATGTCTGGATTCCGCTTCCGCCTGTCTTCAGCGGTCTTAACTCTATTCCTTCTTTTACATATATTCCACCTGTTCCCTGTGGTGCAAGCAGTCCTTTATGTCCGGTAAAACACAGAATATCAATATTCATCTCCTGCACATTAATCGGGAAAACCCCTGCTGTCTGAGATGCGTCTACCACAAACATCAGTCCATGTGCATGCGCCATCTTCCCTATGACTGATACATCTACATAATTTCCTGTAAGATTCGATCCATTTGTACAATGATCATCTTCGTATTTTCTTTTATCGAAGCTTCCATCTGACTAATGTCAGGCATTCCCTTCTCATCACACCTTATAATGGAAAGTTCTACTCCATTTTTCTCCATCTCATATAAAGGACGAAGCACCGAATTATGTTCCAAAACAGTTGTGATCACATGATCTCCCGGATTCAGGCTTCCCTTTATTGCAATATTCAGACTCTCTGTCGAATTCGAAGTAAATGCAATCCGTCTTGCATCTTCTGCCCAAACAATTCCGCCAGTCTGTCTCTTGTATCATAGATAACTCTGGATGCACTGAGTGCCGCCTCACTTGCACCGCGACCGGCATTGCCCATTGAGTTCATAGCGTTTACTACCGCATCGATCACTTCCTGTGGCTTATGCATTGTCGTCGCAGCATTATCCATATATATCATACTTGATTCCTCCTAATATCTTCCCCGCATACGATTCAAGTACTATTATAAAAACACCCCGTTTATACAATACTCATTTATTTCCGAACAAATTTGTACATTATTCATATGCTTTCAGTATAGTCCATTTTCCTCTTTTCGTCTAATCGAAACATTGTATGAACCACCGTATTAATAGATTTTTCTATCATTACAGTGGGTTCATGTTATCAATCGTATTATCGGTTACTCTTCAATTCCGTATATTTCTTTTACTATCTTTACAAAGCGTTCGGTACTTTTTGACATCTGATAATTCTTATTATATACCAGGTTGATATCCCGTCCCTGATCTGCCTTTGGGATTGAGAATGCCAGAAGATCTCCATATTTCACTTCATCTTCTGCCGCAAGCCTGGATATCACAGAGATCCCCATTCCCTGTTTGACTGATTTTTTTATGGTTTCCTGATTCTCGATACTGGCGATAATCTTAAGCTTATCCAAATTGATTCCTGCCGCACGGAGCTGTTTTCCTGCTTCTTTTCTTGTACCGGAACCTTCCTCACGCATAATCAGATGTTCCCCGCCAATCCAGCTGATATCATCCGGCATATCTTCCAACAGCTTTTGATATTTCTCCGTATTCGGTGTGATCACAACCAGTTCATCTTTATAAAATGGGATATATTTACAGTGTTTCTTCTCCAGAATCGTACCGGTAAATCCGACATCTACCATATGATCAATAATCTGTGTAACCACCTGACTGCTGTCTGTCTCCAGAAGTTTAACCTGTTCTTTCGGATACCGCTCATTGAATTTCATCAGAATTTTCGGAAGCAGATACTGTGCCGGAATCGTAGATGCTGCAATCGTGATCAGATGCTTGCTCTCTTCTTTTCCTGTTTCAAACCGTTCTTCTATTTTTTTCTGCAGATCGATCATCTGTCTCGCATAACGGTACAGATCCTTTCCATCGTCCGATAATTTTACTTCTTTTGTGTTTCTTACAAAAAGCCTTGCATTCAGTTCTTTCTCCAGTGACGAAATATGTGCACTGATGGTTGGCTGTGTCAGGAACAGCTGCTTTGCTGCCTTTGAAAAACTGCCTCCCTCTGCTACCTGAACGAAAGCTTCTAATTGTTTCAGATTCATTAGTATGCCACCCTTTCGCTCTCTGCTCCTGTCTTCTTCGTTACCTTGATACTGTCCATGTATTCCAGGATCGGTTTTGCACTCTTTCTGCTTGTCGCAAACATATCCCTCACCTGTGCGATTGTGATCAGCGGATCTTCTTTCAGATGTTCTCTGATCTTTTCTTTCGCAGTCTCCATATAAGAAGTCAGTGTATACATTTCATCATTTATTTTTACAATCTGCTTTTCTTCTAATAAGATATTCAGGATATCATCCATAATCTCCTGCGGTACATCTTTACATGTGATCTCGGAATATCTTGCAAAGTCAAACCCGGCCTTCTTAAATGTGTCCAACATAATCTTCGATACCCTGTCATAGATCTTATCTTTTCTCACTTCATATCCCGGAGTACTCAAAAATTCATCCACTCTCTTCAAACTTCCCTGTTCTTCCAGAAGCGTCAGAATTCTGTCATATACATTCGGTTTTACCTTTTTAAAATACGTCGTCTGTACCTGTGCTTTCTTGATTCCATAGCGGTATGGATACTTCTCTTCGTATTCTCCCAGAGCTTTCAGCAAAATGCGTTCTGCCTCTCTTGCCGAATCGCAGTGCCATACATATATATCTTTTCTCATCGGAAATACATATACACTTCCCTGCCCTTCCAGTTCTTTTACATCCTGTTCTACCTCTTCGAGTGAAAGTGCCGTCAATTTTGCAAGTTCAGAGACTGTAATCAGCGTATCTGCATGACTCTTCACATGCATTTCGATTACATCCGCAGATGACCCTTCTTCTTTCCGCTTCAGTTCTTCGATCACTTCCGGCTGGAATCTTCTTTTAATCTTCGGATTCGGCTCCAGAACGACGCCGCCGCCAATGGTTTCCATCGGAGAATAAAAACGTACGACAAATTTATCGCCACGTCTTACAGCAACTTCTTCCTCCATCCGGAGTTGTACATATCCGCTTTCTCCTGGTCCGATCTCTTCTTTGTCCAGAAGTACCGCACGGCACAAGACTTCACTGGTTCCTGTAAAGAAATGCAGCCGGGTGTGATTCGTAAGGATTCTCACGGATGAATCCAGCACATTTAACTTTACATCAAGAAGATCTGTATTCTTCATACTGTTCAGAGGTGCCAGCACACATCCCCTTTTAATCTCTTTTTTCTTTACATTTGAAAGATTGATTGCCACACGCTGTCCGGCATAGCATTCTTTTTTATCTTCCCCGTGCACCTGAATGCTCCGGATCTTACATTCTGTTCCGACCGGTACATCTGAAGCGTATCTTCTTTTGTAATCGTTCCGGACACCAGTGTTCCGGTGATGATCGTCCCGAATCCTGACAAGGAGAACACTCTGTCAATCGGCAAACGCGGAATGGTATGGATGTCTTTCTGCACGACTTCATCTCTTGTTTGATGCTCAATCTCTTTCACCAGATCACCAAGTCCTTCACCTGTTTCTGCAGATACCCTTATCAGAGGTGCATGTTCCAGAAAAGTACCGGAAAGCTCCTCCCGCACATCTTCTTCCATCATCTCCAACCATTCTTCATCCACAAGATCACATTTATTCAACACAATAATACTCTTCTCAATTCCGAGAAGATTCAAAATATCCATGTGTTCTCTTGTCTGCGGCATGATTCCTTCATCCGCTGCAATTACCAGAAGTACCAGGTCCATTCCGACAACTCCGGCAACCATATTGTTGATAAATTTCTCATGTCCGGGTACATCGATGATCCCCGCGCGGTCTCCGCCCGGCAGATCAAAATAGGTAAACCCCAGATCGATCGTAATTCCTCTGCGCTGTTCTTCTTCCCAGCGGTCTGTATTTCTTCCGGTCAGTGCTTTGATCAGTGTCGTCTTACCATGATCAATGTGTCCGGCCGTTCCGATAATGATATTCTTCATAGCCTTCTTTCACACCTACCGTTCTTCTTTTTCTTTCTGTCCAAGTAATTCCATCAGTTCTGATGCGATCATCTTATAATCCTTGCGTTCGATCGTTCTGACATCCAGACAGATACTGTCATTGACTGTTCTTGGAATGATCGGGATCTCCAGATGCCGCATCTTTTCTTCCATCTCAGCTACACTCATACCATTTGGCTGGATGGATACGGCGCGGCTTTCCATCCTTTCAAGCGGAAGGGATCCTCCACCGATCTGTGATTCACAAGACACGACCTGTATCTTTGCATCCATTCCTGTACGGCGTAAGATTCTGGCAAAATATCCCGCTTCTTTTTCAATCTCATCAAGCGGCATTGCGATCATCCGCAGAACAGGAATATTCTGTACGGCTGTCTCTTCTGACAGATACTCCATCAGAACCATCTCCAGTGCCGCCGCCGTAAATTTATCAATACGGAGTGCACGGGTCAGCTGGTTCTTCTTCATCATATCAATATATTTCTTCTTACCGATGATAATTCCGGCCTGTGGACCGCCCAGCAGTTTGTCACCACTGAAACACACCACATCAGCACCATGTGCAATGGATTCCTGTACAGTAGGCTCATGCGTCAGTCCATATTTTTCCAGATTGATCAACACACCGCTTCCAAGATCTTCTACTACCGGAATCCCATGTTCCTTTGCGATCGGTACCAGTTCGTCAATTCCCACACTTTCTGTAAATCCGACAATCCGGTAATTGCTGGTGTGCACCTTCAGAAGTGCCTTTGTCTCTTCTGTAATTGCCTCTTCGTAATCTTCATAATGCGTCTTATTCGTCGTTCCGACTTCGACAAGATTTGCACCGCTCTGTTCCATTACATCCGGAATACGGAACTTTCCGCCGATCTCGATCAGTTCCCCTCTGGAAACAATCACTTCCCCGCCTTTTGCCAGGGAACTTAAGATCAAAAGCACGGAAGATGCATTATTATTGACCGCCATGGCAGCTTCTGCACCGGTTAACTTACACAGTAATTTTTCAAAATGTGAATACCGCTCTCCTCTTCTTCCTGCTTCCAGATTATATTCCAGATTCGAATATCCACTGACGATCTCAGCTGCCCTCATCATATGCCCGAAGCTTATCGGGCACGGCCAAGATTCGTATGCAGGATGGTTCCCGTTCCATTGATCACTTTCTTCATATTCGGTGTATACATTGCAGATACGGCTTTTGCGATATTTTCATTCAGAAGAGCAATCTGCTGCTTTGCTTTTTCTTCCTCTTCACACACTCCGATAAATGCACGGAGTTTTTCCATCTCACTGTGGATCGCTTCCATGACGCTTTCACGGCTGTATGTCTCAATCAATACTTTTATCCCTTCGTCTGCCAGAAGAATATCCACCTTCGGAATACTCCGATACAATAAATTCTTATTCATTATACTTCTCCATTCTGTCATTCTTTTCAAATTTTAATTTTAGAATAACCGGATCAGCTTATCACTCTTTGGCGCAACTGTTCCGATTACGGAAACGGTTGTATCCAGTCCTGATGTTTTAAAATCTCTCATCATATTCTCATATTCTTTTGGTGATACACTGATGAGAAGTCCGCCGGAAGTCTGTGGATCATAAAGAAGATCTAAATATGTCTCATTCACCGATCCTACTTCCACCTTATCAATCGAATATCTCTTGTTCTTATAGGCACCTGCCGGAACCAGTCCCATCTTCGCATAATCATATGCATCCTGAAGATATGCAATGTCGGTAACGCTGAGTTCAAATGTCACATCACTTGCGGATGCCATCTCAACACAGTGTCCAAGCAGTCCAAAACCTGTAATATCCGTACATGCGGAAACATCATACTTCTCTACAACCTGCTTGCCTATCTTATTCAAGGATGCCATAACCGTCTGTGCCTCGCGGATTGCCGATGGCGATGCCATCTCTGCTTTGATCGCAGTATTCACGATACCACTTCCGATCTGTTTTGTAAGAATCAATATATCGCCAGGTCTGCAACCATAATTCTTAAAGATCTTATCCGGGTGAACAAATCCGGATACGCAGAGACCGTATTTTGGCTCATCATCCTGTACTGAATGACCGCCGACTAATACCGCACCTGCTTCTTTTACCTTATCTGCACCTCCCGCAAGAATATCGCCAAGGATCGCCGGATCCAGCAGTTCGGGAAACCTACAATGTTCAATGCTACTGCCGGCTCTCCCTCCCATCGCCCACACATCACTGAGCGAGTTGCCGCGGCGATCTGTCCGAACATATATGGATCATCTACGATCGGAGTAAAGAAATCAACCGTCTGAATCATCGCAATATCATCTGTCACTTTGTAGATGGCAGCATCATCGGAAGTCTCGATTCCTACTATTAAATTGTCATCCTCAAATTTTGGCAGCTTACTCAGAACCTGAGCAAGGGTCTCCGGACCAATCTTGGCCGCTCAACCTGCGGTTTTGCTTAAACTCGTTAATTTTACATCTGATTTCATTCTTATTACTCCTCCTGTTTTTCATACCTTTTTCCCGAGACAATCCATTTATCTCTCTGACACGCCGGATTTTTGTATTCATTATACATACATGATAGTATAAGAAAGCCGGAACTCCTGCATCTTTCTTCAGGAATCCGGCTTTTATCCAGATATGTAAGTAAATTTATGATGGTCTGACGATTCTTCCTGCTTTTGCCATTGTCTCCACAATGCTGTACATATTCGTAACTGTACCAACTGCAAGCTTGTCTTTCAGACCATAGTAATCCAGACAGGTTCCACATGTCATGATCTCTACTCCCTGTGCTTCCAGTGATTTCAGATCTTCCAGAGAATCCGAATCTTCTGTTGTCAAGGTTGCTCCTCCATTATAGAAAAGCAATTGTCTTTGGCAGAGTATCAAGCTGTGTCACTGCAAAGATAAATCCTTTGATCAGTACTTTACCTAATTCATCATTTCCAGATCCCATACGGTCAGATGATACAACAACAACTGTATTGTCTCTTGCATCCGGTACGCATACTGCTTCTGCTTCGTCTGCTGCCGGTGCTCCTTCCATTTCAATCGTAACTTTAAACTCGGCATCCCCAAGCTTCTCAGAAGTAACTTTTCCTCCTGAACCTGATGCCATCTTTGTTACGTTCTGCACTGCGATCTCATTGTCAACCAGAACTTCAATTGTCTCCGGTCCGGTCAGTGCAGCTATTGCCTTTTTGGTCTTAATAACCGGGATTGGACAATTATCCCCCATAGCATTAACTGTAATCATAATGATTCCACCTTTCCATCACCATTCCCACAATCAATACATATAGAAGTATTCTATCATTATTTATGGAAAAGGTAAATATATAAATTATATAAAAGCCTGAAAACGTCTATCCTTAAAATCCTATCTCCGGATAGCCATTCCCATACTCTTGTACCTCAAGTATATGGTACGAACCATCTTCATAATATGCTGGTTTCATACCACCTTTTTTCAGAGCTTCCAGGAACTCTTCCATTGTCCTTACTTCTTCTGGAAACCAGGTCGCACAGACGCCGACTTCTCCGGAACATGACAGTCACTGGATCCCATCGTACAAAGTCCAAGTTCCTGTGCATATCTTGCTGCCTTCTGGCACGCTGCTACAGAAGTACTTCCATTCAGGACTTCCAGACCGTCCAGACCTCTTACTGTCCTTAAGTTCTCTTCCAGACCTCTGTTATTATTCCGGAATGGATGTGCCGCAAAGCAGAAGCCTCCCTGACTCTTTACAAGATCTATAAACTCCTGGGCCGGAATCCTTTCATCCGGGTATTCCTCAATTCCAAATGCGATGATGTCTCCCTGCAAAGAAAAAAACTCAATCCCGACAAAGATCGGAAATCCGGTTTTTTCCGCATATTCTTCCGCATATTCTTTCAGTCCCATATCATCATGGTCTGTGATGCAGATTGCGCCAAGACCTTTCTCCCTGGCAATTTCCACCATCTGTTCTAATTTTAAGAAACTGTCTTTTGAACAGGTCATTTCGTGCATGTGTGTATCTATAAACATGTTTCCCGGCTCCTTTGATCTTCCTTTATATTACAAGCTTTCTCTCACTCCTCATTATATAAATAACCGCTCCGGGTTTCAAATAGAGAATCTTAATATAACCATTCCCTTATAGATGAATTCTATATTAAAGGCCCAGATATTAATCCAGGCCCTGCAGAACCCGTTGATCCTGCCTGTTCGTCTCTTTTGTCTTTGTACTTATATTTAACTCTTCCTGTTTTTCCAGACATTCTTTGATTGCTTCATTCAAAGACAGCATCTTCTCATCCAGCGTTGATACCATCTCTGCACATTCTCTCAGATCCCTGCTGATATACTCCGGCGCATCTCCTTCGAATTTATAATAGATTTTATGTTCCAAACTTGCCCAGAAATCCATCGCGATCGTACGGATCTGAATCTCTACCTTGGTATCTACAACGCTGTCAGAAAGAAATATCGGTACAGATACCAGCATATGATAGCTCTTATATCCACTTTCTTTTGGATTCTTAATATAGTCTTTGATCGACAATACTTTCAGATCACTCTGATTGCCGATCATCTCTGCCAGCCGGTAAATATCCGACGTAAAGGAACAGATCAGGCGTACTCCTGCAATATCATTGATATATTTTACCATGTTCTCAATCGATATCTCGTAACCATACCTGCGTAACTTCTTTACAATACTTTCCGGTGTCTTAATTCTTGTCTTGATATGTTCGATCGGGTTGTATTTATGCACATGGTTGAAATTCATCATTCAGTATCTCCAGCTTTGTCCCCACTTCTTTCAACGCTGAATTATACAGGAACATGATCGTCTTCCAACTGTCAACATCCTCATAGTTCTTCATCGTATTTTCCATATAAATGTTCTCTCTCCTCTCTTAACGAAGAGTTAAACCAGCACTGTTAATATTATACCATAAGTACTGCTAATATGTCTTATTTTTCACATTTATTTTAGAAAGATTATACATATGTAAAACAAAAAGAAGCTATCCTCAGACAGCCTCTCTCCACTCATTTTTTAAAATTCAATTCCTTCTCTCGCCTGTACCTTACGGTCATACGGATGCTTTACCTTCATCATCATCGTCGCATAATCTGCCAGATCCAAAAGGTCCTGCGATACCTCATGCCCTGTCATAATGATCTCCAGTCCGCGCGGCTTATGTTCCAGAAAACTTCTGATCTTCTCTTCACTTAAGACATTCAGATGGATCGCACACAGCGATTCATCCAGCACTAGCACATCAAAATTCGTACAGAACTTTACGATCTCATCCAACGCTTTATTATTATAATGGCGGAGTTCCGCTTTCTCATCTCCGTTCATCCGGCTTACAAACTTTACCTGATCACGCCCCGGAAGGCAGGTGATCCCGGGTACAGATTCCAGAATCTTTCTCTCATTTGAAGAATTATCTTTCAGGAACTGAAAGAAGAGCACCTGAAGTCCGGCTCCGGCGGCTCTGACTGCCTGTCCGACTGCTGCTGTTGTCTTTCCCTTGCCATCTCCGTAATACATATGAATTCTTCCAGTGCCCATCATAACTTTCTACCTGCTTTCTCCTAAATATCTCTGTAAAATCTGAACTCACATTCATTCTACAGGACATTATAATCGTTTACACCGAAAATGTAAATACAGGTAGTTTCTCTAAAATTCCAGTTTCATATCTCCGGTCTTGATCCAGTCTTTCTTTCTCATGAATTCCGAAATACCAAGTGTCACGACTGCCGGAAGTACGATCTGGATCAGTAATATTTTGATCAGAACCATCTGTGCGGACTCTGTCTGGATCATCGTCTGCCACGTCATGATCTGTCCCACCAGACCTGCTGTCCCCATACCGGAACCGGTCGCATTATTCGTCATATGAAGCACCATTGTTCCTACCGGTCCGAGAATTGCGCTCGATATAATTGCCGGAAGCCAGATTACCGGTTTTTTCACAATATTCGGAACCTGTAACATGGAAGTGCCGATCCCCTGTGCCAGAAGTCCCCCGACTTTGTTCTCACGGTAACTTGCCACGGCAAATCCTACCATATTACAGCAGCATCCTACTGTTGCGGCTCCTGCTGCCAGACCGGACAGATTCAGGATCACACCAAGTGCTGCCGAACTGATCGGCAGTGTCAGGATCATTCCCATCAGTACCGATACAATAATCCCCATCAAAAACGGCTGCTGCTCCGTTCCCCAATTGATCAGTGAACCAAGCCAGCTCATGAATCCCGAGATTGGAGGTCCGATCAGGAATCCAACCAGACATCCACTTCCGATCGTCACGACCGGAGTCACCAGAATATCCACCTTCGTCTTACCGGATACCATATGTCCGAAGAAGATTCCCACATAGCAGCAATGAACGCTCCCAGCGGCTCTCCCGGTCCGGCAAATACCATAGCTCCGTCTACGAATACTTTTCCGGCCAGTATACTGCTTGCAAATGCACCTGCCATTCCGGCCGTTGCTGCCGACACCACTACCAGCGGTGCTTCCTTAAACTTATAGGCTACTGCCACACCAATACCGGCTCCGGTAAGGGCTGCTGCAAGCTTACCTGCAATGAAGATCATCTCTCCGATATTTCCGCCCATAAATGTTCCGATCTGCTGGATGATCGTGCCGATGATCAGTGTTGCGAACAGACCGTGCGCCATGGCGCTTAATCCTTCAATGAAGATGCGGTCTAATACTTCTTTACTTTTTCCATATAACGTTCTCCTCGTCCTTCCATATCTGCTATTTTTTGTCGATCAGTGCTGATTTACAGATATTCCGTTTGCATTTACATGTGTCTTGTCACATGTCACGAGTGTATCATACACTTGAGCAGAAAACAAGAATTGTTTTTTTTACGACAATTTTCCGCCTTTACTTTGTGTTTTATTCCCTGTATACTTGGAATATCAAATTGTAATATTCTTTAGATTTTCCAATCTGAAAATCCAAATATATACACGAACAGGAGGACTTCATATGTTCCGTTTATGGGGAAAAGAATTTAAAGACAATCATATGCTGCGCGACACCGTAATCTGCGATGAGACGGATGAGACCAGAACGCATAAGATCTTCAATGCTCTGGACTCGATCTGTTATGAGTTCGATCTCAGCAAACCGATCTGGCTGGATCATAATATTGATGAATTCAAAAGACATGACAAGACAAGATTCTATCAGGATAACTTTATGGATTCCATTGATTTTGACTATCTGGAGATTCATAATTATTGAAGAATAAAAATCATCAGCCCGAGAGTTTTTTGCTCCGGCTGTATAACTATAATTCTATTTCTGTAATTTATACTGTCTGACATAGTACGTCATTCATTGCATTTCTATACGCATTCCATTCTTCGATCATTCTTTCCAGATATTTTTTTCCATTGACTGTAATGCAATAATATTTACGTAATTTTCCGTTAACTTCCTGATTATAAGATTCCAAATATCCCGACTGTACCATTCCATGCAGCATTGGATACAAAGCACCGACTTTAAGTTCAAAAATATTATTCGATCTTTTTGCCAAAGCATCAATCATCTCATACCCGTACATATCCTTTTCTGACAAAAGTTTTAAAACCAACATTGCTGAATTACCAGAAACCATGTTTTTATTAACTTTCATGCTTTCACTCCTCACTAGCGTTAACATACTCACCAACTATTCCATAATACCTTAACCCTAACCTTTTTTCAACCTGCTGTCACTTTATATCTGAACCATTTTATTTAAAATTTTTTCATAATATTTTTCATTTGATTCTTTCTTTATCAGAGAGTCCAATATCACTCCATCTTTCAGAAAAAGTGTTCTTTTACCATAACTTGCCATTTTAGGATCATGTGTTACCATTACTACAGTTTTATTTAATGTTTCATTAATGTGAACCAATGTCTTTATCACTTGCAAAGAAGTATTTGAATCAAGATTTCCAGTCGGCTCATCAGCCAGTATCAATTCTGGATTTTCTATCATCGCTCTACAGATGGCCGTTCTTTGTTTTTCACCTCCTGACAATTCGTATGGATATTTATTCAATAAGCTGGATATACCAAATTCCGCAGCTTATTTTTTAACAGATTTAGTGCCTTTCTTTTAAATCATTTTCAATTCAAAATCAATGGCAGCATAATGTTGTCTTTACAGTGAG
>ENA-OQLB01000926-OQLB01000926.1-human-gut-metagenome-genome-assembly--contig:-NODE-926-length-14253-cov-4.285997_pt1 | contig 14253 bp, 13 predicted proteins | sample MGYA00242656_ERZ504813 | MGnify/ENA primary metagenome ERZ504813 (study PRJEB26092, sample SAMD00036388) | human gut metagenome | host: Homo sapiens | study: EMG produced TPA metagenomics assembly of... | reverse complement strand
CTTTGAAGCGGGAAAAGGCTTTATTGATGGTAAGTTCACGCCTAGATATGACACGCAAGAAGAGATATACAATGACTTTTTTTGCGGAACTCGACGCTGCCGTAACAGCTTTTGATGGTACCAAGGACCGCATCACCGGAGATGTCATTTATAACGGTGATATAAACAAATGGAAGAAGTTTGCCAATTCACTCCGCCTGCGTTATGCTATGCGTATCTCGGATGCCAACCCACAGAAGGCCCAGGAAGAGTTTGAAAAAGCTTTGGCTGCAGATGGTGGTATCATTGTCTCTGGTGCTGATGACGCACTGATTCCTTATTTGGATATTGCTTTTGACTTTGGTGGCGAAAGCTATTCCGACTATCGTCGCAACGCTTTGTCACAACGTCTGTATGGTAACGACCCTCGCAATAACCCCAGTTTTATCTGCTCTACTTTTTATAATCAGCTGTTCAATACTGGTGACCCTCGTTTCCTTGCTATCATACGATTCTACTTTGACCAGATAATGAGCACAACCAGTACCGAAGGCCGCATTGATATCACTGAAGAGGTATTGGCTAAAAATATGGCGCATCCGCGCGATCCAGGTGCATTCTTCTATGAACCTTGGCCCGAAGCGTACGAGAGCGACTTATAAAAGAATTGCAGGAAAGCAATCCTGCCATTGAAAAGATTTCCATGGATACAGAAACGGAACCCAAGTTGGCAAGTAACTTTCTTGAGGGTGAAAACCCGGGAGTGGTTATAACCTCGGCCGAAGTGGACTTCCTGCTGGCAGAAGCTGCTCTGAAAGGATGGAATGTGGCTGGCTCCGTAGAAGAGCATTATAGAAAAGGTGTACGTGCGGCTATGGACTTCTTGACGGACAATTACGGATGTGATAAAGTAACTGATGAAGAGTTCGACAACTATATGGCCAATAACATCATTGGTTACACGGTAGAGCAGAAAAAGGCATCTATCAATACGCAGGCATGGATTCTGCATTTCACCAATCCGTTGGAGTGTTGGGCTAATTTGCGCCGTTCCAACTACCCACAGCTAAAGTCTCCTGCAGAGTATGGCTTCAGCCAGGTTCTTACTGGGGGAGCAGCTATCCCGGTCCGTCTGTGCTATCCTGTGCTGGAATCTTCATACAATAAGAAAAACTATGAGGAAGCGCTGGAGCGTATGGGAGGTAATAATAGCTGGAATACCCCTGTGTGGTGGGATAAAAATAATGTTCAATAATTTCTGTTCAACATCAAATTAACTATCAATATGAAAAAGATATATGTTATGCTGTTTGCCATATTGGCATTCAACGCCTTCTTGACAAGCTGCAGCGACGAAGAGCCGTTCTCTACGGCTACGCCCAATGATGAGCCTCGTATACTCGACCCTACCTTTCCGGATCGGGTCAATGGAAATTTGGCCACATTTGCCAATTTCAGTCGTGACGGCAAATTTTCGATGAAACTCACGGTGACTCCCGCGGACTATACTACCGTAACCTGGTTTGTGGATGGAGAAGAAGTGGCTACCGGTACTGAAATAGAAAAGGAATTTATGGCAGGAACTTATCACCTTAAAATAACAGCTACCACCACTGTTGGGAAATCCACTTACCGTGAGGGGCTTATCCAGGTAAATCCTTTAGTGGATGACCCCAGTGCCACTGAAGTGGCATTCGAACGTATTGTGGCTCCCGGTAATAAAGCTTGTCTTTACGGCGATAACCTGGATAAAGTGGAAAGCATTCTTATTGGTGGGATGGCTGCCACGGATATTACTTATGTGGAGTCGGAAGATGGCAATTATGTGGAATATACTGTGCCTGCCGGCTTGTCGGAGGGAGACTACCGGCTATTTTTATCGATGCCGAAGGAAATGAATATGGCGCCAATAAAGTGAAAGTGACTAAAGGGGCTATGATTACAATGGGAGCCAACCGTGCTACCGTTGGTACGGCATGGATAATGACCGGTATTAATCTTGATGCTGTTGCCTCGGTTGCGGTAGCTGATGTGGAGGTAGTGGAATTTGCAGAGCAAACTACCACTTCTCTCACGCTGATTTGCCCGGAACTGGCAGAAGGGGAATATACAGTGACTGGTAAGACCAAGACTGGTGAGAGTATACAGTTCTATGCCAATGGTGAAGTTACTACAGAACAGAAAGTTACTATCTCTTCTGAGAAAGCCCTATGGGAAGGCCATCATTATGTGTCTTGGGACAAAGCGGACGGTGATCCGAACAAATCGTTCAACCTAATTCCTCAAGAAGTGATGACTGCCTTAAGCCGGGAACTATTTTGCGGGTGTATTATTCGATAGAGCCTACAGCAGAATATCATCAGATGCAACTTGCTACCGGTTGGTGGACAGGGCTGATGGATAAGATAGAATTCAGTGAAGATGGTGTTTACGAACTGATTATCACCCAAGAGGTTATTGACAAGATAAATGCTGAGGCCGGATTCCTTTGTGTGGGACACGGTTACTATGTTGACTTGGTAACAGTTCAATAATTTCTAATAAAGAGTGAAAAAATGCATACTTACATTTTACGATTTTTTCTGCTGTTTGCTGCATCTGCCACAAATCTTAGTGCACAGATACCCATATATCAAAATCCTGATATGCCTATCGAAGTGCGCGTTGAGGATGCGTTAAGCCGTATGACACTTGAAGAAAAGGTGGCACTTTGCCATGCGCAGAGCAAGTTCTCATCGGCAGGGGTGCCCCGTTTGGGTATTCCAGAGTTGTGGATGAGTGATGGACCTCATGGAGTTCGCCATGAGTTTGAATGGAATACTTGGAATTATGCGGGTTGGACCAACGACTCTATTACGGCTTTTCCTGCTCTTACGGCTCTTGCCGCCACTTGGAATCCGGATATGGCTGCACGCTATGGCAAGGCTATTGGCGAGGAGGCACGTTATCGTAAGAAAGACGTATTGTTAGGTCCCGGTGTCAATATCTACCGTACTCCCTTAATGGGCGTAACTTTGAGTATATGGGTGAAGACCCTTATCTTGCCGGTGTGATGGCGGTTCCTTATGTCAAGGAATTGCAAAAGAACGGTGTTGCTGCTTGTGTGAAGCATTTTGCATTGAACAACCAGGAGCTGTGGCGTGGTACCGTTGACGTTGAAGTGAGTGACCGTGCTCTTTACGAAATCTATTTGCCTGCTTTCAAGCAGGCAATAGTGGAAGGGGGGGCATGGAGCGTCATGGGAGCTTATAACAAGTATCGTGGCCAGCATTGTTGCCATAATGCCCGTCTGCTCAATGATATTCTACGTGATGAATGGGGTTTTGACGGTTGTGTCATTACGGATTGGGGAGGAGCTCACGACACCAAAGAGGCTGCTTTTAATGGTCTTGACATCGAAATGGGGTCTTATACTAACGGTTTGACTTCGGATAATAGCTTGGGGTATAATCTCTATTATTTGGCAGATTCCTATCTGGAGATGTTGAAGAAGGGGGAATTGCCGATGGCGTCAGTGGATGCGAAAGCGAGAAATATACTGCGTCTGATTTTCCGGACTTCATTGAATCAGAATAAGCCGTATGGCTCACTCTGTACCAAAGAACATTATGATGTGGCTAAAGTAATAGGTGACGAGTCCATCGTACTGTTGCGGAACAATGGCATTCTTCCATTACAAGCTGATAAGTATAACCGGATATTGGTGGTTGGTGACAATGCTGTCCGTAGACTTACGGATGGTGGCGGTTCGTCGGAATTGAAACCAAAAGATATGATTTCTCCACTTGATGCACTGCGTGCCCTATATGGTGATAAGATAGAATACACCCAGGGTTATGCATGCGGCCGTCCCTTTTTTGGACATGAGGAGGAAATGCAACAGACGGTGATAGACTCTTTGCGTGCTGAGGCTGTGGCAAAGGCACGGCAGGCAGATGTTGTTATCTATGTGGGAGGTTTGAATAAAAATGCTTTTCAGGATTGTGAATCTACTGACCGTAAGTCGTATAATTTACCTTTTTCTCAAAATGAATTGATAGAAGAGCTTGTTGCTGTCAATCCAAATCTTGTGATAGCCAATATCAGTGGCAATGCTTATGCTATGCCGTGGTTGAAGAAAGTGCCTGCAATCCTGCATATTTCTTATTTGGGGACCATGGGAGGAGCGTCGATTGCAGATGTTATCAGTGGTAAAGTGAATCCATCGGGTAAACTGCCTTATTCTTTCCCGGTGAAGTTAAGCGATTGTTCGGCGCACTCTTTTGGTGAAGGGGCTTATCCGGGTATCGATACTGGCAAGGAAGATGTGTCTTTGACGGATTATCAGCGCAATGTCGGTGTCAACCCTAAAGAAGAGTATAAAGATGATATTTTAGTAGGTTATCGTTGGCACGATACAAAGAAGATTCCGGCTCTTTTTAGTTTTGGGCATGGATTGAGTTATACTTCTTTCAAATACGGCAAGTCTCGGCTGTCATCGAAGACGATGGATGAAAAAGGAAGTATCAAGGTGACAGTACCCTTGACTAATACGGGTACGAGGATTGGTAAAGAAGTGGTACAACTTTATCTTGGAGATCCGGTGTGTAGCGTTATCCGTCCATTGAAAGAGTTGAAGCATTTTACAAAAGTAGAGGTCGAACCTGATGAAACTGTTCAAGTGGAATTTGTTATCACTCCTGATGATTTGAAGTTTTTTGATGAGGCAAGCCATCGATGGGTAGCTGAATCGGGAGTGTTCAATGTGTATGTCGGGACTTCATCTGCAGATATTCGTTGCATGCACTCCTTTAAATATATATGTGATTGACGTAATAATTCAATGGCAATTAAACATATATGTGAAGAAAACGTACTGCCTTTTAGGCAGTACGTTGCATAATGAATCATTCTTTTGAAGCTTGAAATTTAATCAATATCCATTATCTTTGTATATTTGGATAGATAATTGCTAATATAAAACCATGATGAAACAGAAACTTCTTTGCCTTTTGCCATTCTTCCTATTGTCGGGATGTGGACAGGCTACTTACAAGAATGCATCTCTGCCGGCAGAAGAGCGTGCCGGACTTTTGCTGAAGGAACTGACGCTCGAAGAGAAGGTGTCCTTGATGATGGACAGCTCCAAACCAGTGGAACGTCTGGGCATCAAGCCCTATAACTGGTGGAATGAAGCGTTGCATGGAGTGGCGCGTGCCGGGCTGGCCACAGTGTTTCCCCAACCGATTGGTATGGCGGCATCCTTCTCGCCGGAGACTGTATACGAGGTATTTACTGCTGTTTCTGATGAGGCCCGTGCCAAGAATGCCTACTATACATCCCAGGAAAGCCATGAACGCTATCAAGGATTGACGATGTGGACGCCTACAGTGAATATCTATCGCGACCCCCGCTGGGGAAGGGGTATAGAGACTTATGGGGAAGACCCTTATCTGACCAGCCGTATGGGTGTGATGGTTGTAAAAGGTTTGCAGGGTACGAACGATGGAAAATATGACAAGCTGCATGCTTGTGCCAAGCACTTTGCCGTACACTCCGGTCCGGAATGGAACCGCCATGAGTTTAATGCGGAAAATATCAAGCCCCGTGATTTGTATGAAACTTATCTTCCTCCTTTCGAGGCTTTGGTGAAAGAAGGAAAAGTGAAGGAGGTGATGTGTGCCTACAACCGTTTTGAGGGCGATCCTTGCTGCGGTAGCGACCGCCTACTGATGCAGATTTTGCGCGATGAGTGGGGATTTGACGGTATTGTCCTTTCGGACTGTGGAGCTATTGCCGATTTTTACAGAGACTATGGTCATAAGACGCATCCTGATGCAGAGTCCGCTTCGGCAGTTGCGGTGCTGAGTGGAACTGACTTGGAGTGCGGTTCGAGTTACGAGGCCCTGGTAGAAGCGGTGAAGCAGGGAAAGATTGATGAAAAAGCAGTGGATGTAGCAGTCAAGCGTCTTTTGACGGCTCGCTTTGCCTTGGGTGAAATGGACGAGCCGGAGAAGGTGTCCTGGACCGGCATTCCTTTTTCTGTGGTGGCTTCTGCCGGACACGACTCTCTGGCGCTCGACATGGCTCGCAAGTCAATGACACTGCTTATGAACAAGGATAATACCTTGCCGTTGAAGCGTGGAGGCTGACTGTAGCCGTGATGGGTCCGAACGCCAATGATTCTGTGATGCAGTGGGGAAATTATAACGGTATGCCTCCGCACACAGTCACCATTCTGGACGGAATTAGAAAAGCCTTGGGGACTGATGACCGGCTTATTTATGAACAAGGCTGCGGATGGGTGGAGAGAGCTCAGATACAGAGCGTCTTCAACCGTTGCAAGACTGCCGACGGGAAACCCGGATTCAGTGCACGCTACTGGAATAACGTGACTCGTGACGGTGAGCCAGTCACTACTGCCCAAGTGACCACTCCTTTCCATTTCTGTACATCCGGTGCCACGGTTTTTGCTCCGGGTGTGAACCTTACCGACTTCTCGGCTACCTACAACAGCGTATTCACTCCCGACCAGTCGGGAGAGGTGGTCTTTGACATCTATGCTTATGGCTCAGGGAGATTGCGGATAAATGGGGAGGAAGTGAGAGGATTCTCCAATCAGCACGGTGGGCAGAAGAGTGCTTATACTTTGCAGGTACAAGCAGGAAAAATGTATGACGTTGAATTGGATTTTGAATATTTCCGTAGCGATGCACTGCTGAACTTCGACCTTGGATTTAAGAATGAAGTGGATGTGAGGAAATCTGTGGAGCGTGTAAAGGATGCTGATATCGTGGTCTTTGTGGGAGGAGTCTCTCCGAACCTCGAAGGCGAGGAGATGGGTGTTGAGCTTCCCGGATTCAGAGGAGGTGACCGTACCGATATCGAGTTGCCTGCTGTCCAACGGGAACTGATTGCCGCCTTGCACCGTGCCGGCAAAAAGGTGGTGTTGGTGAACTGTTCGGGTTCTCCCATCGGTCTGGAGCCGGAAACCGGGAGGTGTGGAGCCATTCTGCAGGCATGGTATCCCGGTCAGGCAGGCGGTACGGCTGTAGCCGAAGTATTGTTCGGCGATTACAATCCGGCAGGACGCTTGCCAGTGACCTTCTACCGCAATGTGTCTCAGCTCCCGGATTTTGAGGATTATAACATGACCGGCCGGACTTACCGTTACATGACCCAAGAACCGCTTTTTCCCTTCGGTCATGGATTGAGCTATACCTCTTTCAGCTATGGTGCTGTGGTGCTTGGTTCGGATAATATAAAGTCCGGTGAGAAATTGAGATTGAGTGTCCCCGTAACCAATACCGGCAAATGTGACGGTGAAGAGGTTGTGCAGGTCTATTTGAAGAAAAACGATGATGTAGAAGGACCGAGCAAGGCATTGCGTGCTTTCAAGCGGGTACATATCCCGGCAGGAAAGACGGTCGATGTAGAGTTTGATTTGGGTGATAAAGAGTTGGTGTGGTGGAATCCGCAAAGCAATACCATGTGCGTTTCCGAAGGCAGTTATGAACTGATGGTGGGCGGTAGCTCGCAAACTGCTGATTTGCTGCGCCGGTCTTTTGTCATTCAGCCTTGATACATCACTGACAGAGTCAAAAAAAGTTTTCCGCTTGAGGGTGAGTTATGACCCTCAAGCGGAATTTTTATATACTGGGAATACATGTTCTTAATAATCCTTAATACTATATGTTAACTCCCTTGTTTCTTTGTACTTCTCTAATTTTAATTGATATATTTGTGATATCATTATGATATCAATTAAATTTATAGAATATGGAAACAAAAGAGTGTGGTTTCAGTGGTTTCAAGATGAATGGCTTTCTGGCCTTGTTCCTTCATTTGGTAGTGCTTACGGCGGTGATAATCTTTGGATTTCTCATTTCTGTGCCTACTTGATCCTTTCGGTGTGTTTGTGTTTGGTATGGTTCATTCTGTTTGCCGGCTATATGGAGCTGGAGCCGAACGAGGCGCGTGCCATGGTGTTCTTTGGCAAATATAAAGGGACGTTCAAGGAGACCGGCTTTTTCTGGGTAAACCCTTTTCTTAATAAGAAGAAGCTTTCGCTTCGTGCACGCAATCTGGATGTGGAGCCGATAAAGGTGAATGATAAGATTGGCAATCCCATACTTATAGGATTGGTATTGGTGTGGAAGTTGAAAGATACTTATAAAGCCATGTTTGAGATTGACTCGCAGACGATGGCTGCATCCACTCCCACAGCAGCAATGCCAACCAGGTGAGCCTTGGTAATGCGGTGGCCAACCGTATGAATGCGTTCGAGAACTTTGTGAAGATACAGAGTGATGCCGCCCTTCGTCAAGTTGCCGGTCAGTATGCCTATGATGATAATGAGGCTGATACGGAGGAACTGACGCTTCGCTCCGGTGGCGAGGAAATCAATGAGCAGTTGGAACAGAAGTTGAACGAGCGTCTGGCCATGGCGGGTATGGAAGTGGTGGAAGCCCGCATCAACTATCTGGCGTATGCACCCGAAATTGCTGCTGTGATGCTGCGTCGCCAGCAAGCATCCGCCATCATTACGGCACGCGAGAAGATTGTGGAAGGGGCAGTCTCTATGGTAAAAATGGCGCTCCATAAACTTTCTGAAGAAGAAATTGTTGAACTGGACGAAGACAAGAAAGCAGCAATGGTCAGCAATCTGTTGGTAGTGCTTTGTGCGGACGAGGCTGCACAACCGGTAGTCAATACGGGAACGTTGAACCATTGATAAAGGATACGGATGAAAGAGATGGGGGTTATAGGACGATGGGCTCTTATACTGCTCTTGCTGGGCAATGTATATGGGGGCTTTGCACAAGATGCGAATACTGCGCGCGCGCAGCACATTTATGAATTGTTTGTGGCAGGGCAAGGTGACAGTATCCATGCGGCATTGAACCGGGAGTTGCAGAAGAAACTAGCTCCGGCACTCTTCAATGATTCTTTCCGGCAAGCAGAGAAAATGTTTGGTAAATCCATATCAAAAGGAGAATGGAAGACCGATTCTGCCCAGGGAATTACTATCTATTATTCCGATGTGGAATTTGAACGTTATAATCTCCGTTTTCTGGTGGCTTTTGATGCTGACGGGGCACTGAATACAATCCGGCTGGTCCCTGCACCTGCTGTTAGCACTGCCCAACCGGTAGCCTATGATAAGACAAAAATGGATGAAAGGGATATTACGCTGGGAGCCGACGGCTACAAGCTTCCCGGAACGTTGACTTTGCCCAAGCGGGCAGTCGGTCCGGATGCATGCAGGGTTCCTTGTGTTATTTTGGTACATGGTTCCGGTCCTCACGACCGTGACGAGACGATAGTCCCAACAAGCCTTTCCGTGACCTTGCCTGGGGATTGGCGAAACGCGGCATTGCTGTCGTCCGCTATGAAAAACGGACAAAGGCATATGGTGCGGCTTGCGTTCCTGCCGGTCGCGAACTCGATTATGATACTGAGGCCGTGGACGATGCCGTTGCCATAGTGGAGCAGGTAAGGGCTTTGCCCGAGCTGGCTCCTGACAGTGTGTATGTGTTGGGGCACAGCCTGGGAGGTACATTGGCTCCCCGTATTGCCGGGCGTTCGAAAGGTTTGGCAGGTATCATTATCCTTGCCGGACTGGCAAGATCGCTTGAAGATGCTCTTGAGGAACAGTTTTATTATACCTCTTCTTTGACGGATTCTTCAGTCAATGTAAAGGCTCAACTTGATGAACTGAAACAACAGTTGGTGAATGTCAAAAAGCTTGGTACCGAAGAGTTCGATGAGGCAATTCCCTTACCATTGGGGCAGCCCCGCTCATATTGGCTGTTTGCCAACGCTTACAAACCGGTGGAGGTTGCCGCTAAACTAAAGCTGCCCATATTTGTTCTTCAAGGGGAGAGAGATTATCAAGTGACTATGGAAGACTTCGGTTTATGGCGTTCCGGTCTGTTGCATTGTAAGAATGCGTACTTCAAATCTTATCCGAAATTGAATCACTTGTTGCAGGAAGGCAGCGGCAAGGCGACTCCGTTTGAGTATAGCCATGCTTCGCCCGTCCCGGCATATGTTATGGATGACATTGCCTCCTTCGTGCGGGGCAAGCAGAATACTCTTTGATTGGTACTTGGTTATATCAAAGTAACTTCAATCATAAATCGTAAATTGTTAAATAGTAAATAAATAGTGGCTAAAAAAGAAACTTCAACCAAAAGCTTTGTCCTCCGTGTGGATGCTGCAACGATGGATGCCATTGAAAAATGGGCAGCCGACGAGTTCCGTAGTACCAATGGACAGCTTCAGTGGATTATCGCTGAAGCATTGCGGAAGAGTGGGCGGATGAAGAAGTCCAAGAATCCTCCTCCGTCTGAAGAGAAAGCAAAGGAGGATTAGTAATAACAGATTCTAAATCGTAGATAATATGATTAATCTTGGTCCTTATTCCGGCAAGAATTGCCCTAATGTCCGTTTCCAACCCACTGTGCTTGACCGTATTCTGGAAGGTACGGCCCTGCTTATCGTGCTCGTTACGTGGATTACATTTACTGGCTGTATACCCAAAGAGAAGGTGCCCTGCTGCCCGCCGTCTGGGTGATGGGTGGCTGTTCCATTTTCTGTTTCCTTTTGATGGGGGATTGGCGTATCTTCCCGTCCGTTTCATCAATTTCCCTATTCGGGTCACCGAGCGCAATGCGGCTGTTCAATATTTGTTTGCCATACGCCTTACCCGGGTGATGAACATCATTCTGTTGTTAGTGCTTTTGGGCAGTGTTTGGGGCTTGTATTATGCATTCGGCAAACTCCTGCTCCTTGTCTCGTTTGTTTTGTTGGGGGTGGCATTTATAGGGTACTATATACTGGCGTTTAAATATAAGTAGCCTTACAGTCTGTTTAATAGTCCTTTTTACCACTTACCCTCCTTTCTCATCTTTATTTGTTGTTATAAATCTGCCATTACCTACTAATGTTACTCTTTCTCTTCTTTTCGTAATTTTTAGGTATTGTTCTCCTTTTTAACTACCTCTACCTTTGCCCCAATAAAATTTAAGATAAAAGATGAGAAAATTAACAGGCTTATTCGTTTTATGTTTTCTGCTTTCTGCCAATGCTTTGCAGGCTGCTGAACCTGAAAAAGTTACTTCTGCAGCAGAGAGTACGGAAATTTCAACAGACAAAGAGAAAAAGGAAAAAGTAGCGAATGATGGCGACAACTACAAGAAATTCCGTTTCGGTGGATACGGAGAAATGGTTGCAAGTTTTAAGGATTATGGTATTAACCGTTTCTATGGTGCGCCTGAAGGCAATCCAGACAAACATAGGAATACAATTTCTATACCCCGTTTCGTGTTGGCTCTGGATTACAAGTTCAATTCCAAATGGATACTCGGTGCTGAAATCGAGTTTGAATCCGGTGGTACGGGTACTGCTTATGAACTTGAGAATACGGAAAACGGTGAGTATGAAACGGAGGTGGAAAAGGGTGGCGAAGTGGCTATCGAGCAATTCCACATTACCCGTTTAATTGTTCCACAATTCAACATACGTGCCGGTCACATCATTGTCCCGGTAGGATTGACCAACGCCCATCATGAACCAATCAATTTCTTTGGAACTTATCGGCCAGAAGGAGAGACAACCATCCTTCCTTCTACGTGGCATGAAAACGGACTCGAGTTTTTGGTTCTTTTGGAAAAGGATATGCCAGCTTTGATTATCAGGCCATGATAGTGGCCGGTCTGAATGCCAATGGTTTTGACCGTAACACCTGGATAGCAAGTGGCAAACAAGGCATCTTTGAAGAAGACAATTTTACTTCACCGGGCTATGTGGCTCGTTTGGACTATAAGGGGGTTCCGGGGTTGCGTATAGGTGCTTCGTTCTATTACTGCGCTGATGCCGGTTCCAATTCTGACAAAGCGGATACTTATTCGTCTACCGGTAAGATTCCGGTAAGATCTATACGGCAGATGCCCAATACCGTAATAAATATGTGGTTGCCCGTGCCAATATGGTATACGGAAATTTGGGTAATTCAGCGAAGCTTAGTGAGGCAAATACCAAATTGTCGAATAAATCTCCTTACAGCCGTATAACCCCCATTGCAAAGAATGTAGTCAGTTATGCAGCCGAGGCCGGTTTGAATATCAGCGCTTTCTTCAAAGGAAACAGGAAAGTTCCGGTTATCTACCCCTTTGCACGTTATGAATATTATAATCCGCAAGAAAAGGGAGAGGCCAGCCAGATAATGGAGAAACGTTGTCAAGTAAGCATGTGGACTGCTGGATTGAATTGGTATGCCTTGCCTAATCTGGTGGTAAAGGCTGATTACACCACCCGCCAAATCGGAACAAACAAGGTTTTTGGAACTGGTAAGTATAATAGTGAAAATGAGTTTTCGATCGGTATTGCCTATATCGGTTGGTTTGTCAAGAAGTAGATGAATAGTAATCAATTAATTTTATACAAATGAAGAAAAATTTCTTTTATGCGACAGCTTTGGTATTAGGGCTGGCATTTACGGCTACTGCTTGTAGCGATGATGATGACAACAGTACAGTTAATCCTGCTGACATTGAGTATAATTCGGGGAATGCAGCAAGTTGGCACAACTACATGAGAAATGTGGCGGCTTTGTTGAAGACAGATGCCACCAATCTTTATGATTCTTGGAATACGAGTTATAAGGGTGGGGCAAGTTTTGCAACTTCCTTCAAAGCTCATAATGGTGCCTATAACTTTTCAAGTGCCTGGAACTGTATAGAGCAGGTTATCGACGGTTGTGTTGAAATCTCCAATGAGGTAGGTGAGACGAAGATTGGTGATCCATATAATAAATATATGGCAAACAATGTTACAGAGGCCCTCTATGCTGTTGAGTCATGGTATAGCTGGCATTCCCGTGATGATTATACCAATAATATTTACTCAATCCGCAATGCCTATTACGGCTCTTTGGACGGTAAGGTGAGCGACAAGTCAATTTCAAAATTGGTGGCTGGAGCAATGCGGAGTTGGATACGAAAGTGTCGGCAGCTATCACTACGGCAGCATCGGCTATTCAGGCTATTCCCCAACCTTTCCGTAATAATATCAACAGTCAGGAAACGGTAGCGGCTATCAAGGCTTGTGAAGAACTGGAAAGTGTATTGGATAAGGAGTTGAAACCTTATATCAGGGACAATAGCACCATTAACAGCAATGAAGCACTTGACCCGATTGTTGAAAATTATGTCAATGTTGTGGTTTTGCCTACCTATAAGGATTTGAAGGAGAAGAATAGTACGCTGTATGACGCTGTGGTGGCTCTTGCCAACAATCCCTCTAACAGTGCTTTTGAGACGGCATGCAATGCTTGGATAACAGCCCGTGAACCTTGGGAGGAAAGTGAGGCGTTCCTATTTGGGCCGGTGGATGAGCTGGGGCTTGACCCGAATATGGATAGTTGGCCTTTGGACAGAACGCCATTGTCCAGATTCTGAATTCCCAGAAATGGGGCGATTTGGAATGGAGCGAGGGTGATGATGATGCAAAAGTTGAATCTGCCCAAAATGTACGCGGATTCCATACTTTAGAATTCCTGCTTTTCAAGGATGGCAAGCCTCGTACAGTTAAATAAGAATTATTTATAAACAATACTCAAGAAGTAAAGGGGGGGATTTGGAGAATCCTGCCTTTACTTCTTTGGCATGTTTGGATATGCCATTATTAAAAAGTAGATAAAGATGATGAATCATTTAATGAGATATTCATGTCTTCTCCTTTGTTTGTCGGCAGGTTTGACTGCTTGTGATGATGATGGGATTGACGTGTTGGATATAGAGATTCCTGAAGGATACGCTCTGTCTGCCGGAACGTCCACAATCTTCATGAATTCATCCAAGGCCTATGATTCACCGGCAGATTGGGTGTCGGGTGTTTACAACAGTCGCTTTAATGATGGTGACGGACTTTACGATGATGTGCGTACGAGTAGCAATGGCATGGGAGGGGGGCTTGGCCCAGTCTATGCGGGGTATTCTTGTGGCAGTTGTCATCGTAATGCCGGCCGTACCAAACCGACGCTGTGGAGTGAAGGCGGATCGGGTAGTTACGGGTTTTCCTCGATGCTGGTTTATATAAGCCGCAAGAATGGTGCGTTTTTTCAGGATTATGGCCGTGTTCTCCATGACCAGGCCATTTATGGAGTGAAACCGGAGGAAAGCTTTCTGTGGAGTATACTTATGAGACTTTTACCTTTCCCGACGGAGAGAAGTATGAACTTTGCAGACCGGCTTATTCCATATCCGAATGGTATGCTGACAGTATAAAGCC
>ENA-OQLB01000925-OQLB01000925.1-human-gut-metagenome-genome-assembly--contig:-NODE-925-length-14267-cov-2.143069_pt1 | contig 14267 bp, 19 predicted proteins | sample MGYA00242656_ERZ504813 | MGnify/ENA primary metagenome ERZ504813 (study PRJEB26092, sample SAMD00036388) | human gut metagenome | host: Homo sapiens | study: EMG produced TPA metagenomics assembly of... | reverse complement strand
CTTTGTGTCAACAGAGAACTCTCCAGCGCCCGTATGCGCGCAACCGCTAGGTATATTCCAATTCATTCAAGACGAATCCCTCCTTCTCGCTTTCTTTTGCTGCCTGCAAAACGGCTGCGCTCTATACAAATAATATTTTCTGTACAACATCCGACAATTCATCCTGCTTTGTGTGGAACATTGCCCTGATCGTACAATTTTCTTCAATCCCGCCATAAACCAGCACAAATCCGCCGTCCATATCCTTCGGTTCTTTCGAAACCACAAGATGACCGCCTTTTTTCTGTGCCGTCTGTTCAATCACGTCCTCAAATTTCTGCGGCATACGCGCAAGATCCGCAGCAGAAAAATAGATTGTTCCCTCCTGCGGAAGTGCATATGTTTCCAGCAGCTTCTGAAGCATCTCAAAGTATGATTCCGGTTCCAAATGCAGTACCTGCTGATATGCCTTGTTAAGAACCTCCTGTATCACTTCCTGTTTTGCCTGCAGAAGAGCCTGCTTTCTCTGCATTTCACTGGAAGATGCAATGCGCTGTGCATAGTCTTTTGTCTCGTCTTCCGACTTTTTAGCCATGACTGCGCTCTGTTCCTCCATCTGCTCTCTTGCTTCTCTTAAAATCTCTTCCGCCTTTGTCCTGGCTTTCGAGATCTGTTCTTCCGCTGAGTGATTCGCTTCGTCCAGAATCTGACGTTTCATATTCTCTAATCCACTCATCCTTCATGCTCTCCTTTTTCGTTCACTTTGGCTCACTCATTTACACCTGAATTCCGCTGACAGCCAGGAAAGAGATCAGAAGTGCAAGGATTGCATAAGTCTCTACCATCGCCGGAAACAGCATTGCTTTACCAAACTGCTCCGGTCTTTTTGCAATGATCCCGATCGATGCTGCGGCTGTCTTTCCCTGCGATCTTCCGGAAATCAGACCTACAATTCCGATCGAAGGCAGGCTGCCAAAATCAGAAGTCCGGTTGTCACATCCACCTCTGCAAGTCCTCCGCCAAGAATTCCGATTTTAGACAATGTGATAAATCCAATCAGAAGACCATAGAGTCCCTGTGTACCAGGAAGAAGCTGTAAGATCAATACTTTCGCGAATTTACCTGGATCCTCTGTTACAACACCTGCTGCCGCCTGACCTGCGATTCCAACTCCGATCGCAGAGCCTGCACCTGCGAGAAGTACTGCGATTGCCGCACCACAAAGTGCATACACGATTCCTAAATTTTCCATAATGCTCATAACTAAGATTCCTCCTTAACATCTACATATTTTGTATCCGGGGTGAACGGATGAAATGCTCTTCCGCCTCCCTCGTAAAATTTTCCGAAAAACTCCACAAACTGCAGACGATTCGTGTGTACATATGCTCCCAGCAGATTGATTGCCAGATTCAGCGTATGCCCGATTACAAAAATAACGAGAAACAAAATCACGCCTGCAATATTGTTTGGCAGCATGCTGCCCATCTGATTGATCACCGATGCGATTACTCCTGTTGCCAGTCCCAGCGCCAGCAGACGGGAATAGGACAGCACATCACTGAGCCATCCGGTAATGTTGTACAGATCATAAGCACCAAGCGCAAGACGCAGCGCCGGATTTTTCTTGTCCCTGCCGGACATCAGCAAAATTCCCACCGCACCCGCGATCGCCAGTCCCTTTGCCACCAGGTTCACTGCATCCGGAAATACAATCTGTATCTGCGAGATCGATGAAAAATCTCACTCGGAAGCAGCATCAGGATCAGCCCGATCAAAAGCATAAACCAAAGTACCACATCACAGAAGAAATCCATGATCTTCTTCTCTTTCAGGCACATATATCCTTTGATGCCAAGTCCCACAAACAAATGGATCATACCAAACAGCATCGAATACATCAAAAGCTTCATCGGGTCATTCAATGGAATGAACCAAAGAGCCGGCACCGTTATCGTTGTTCCGAAAAACTTCTGGGATACAATATCTACAATATTCCCAAAATATCCGCCAAACAGAATTCCCCAGATCAGTGTGGAAATTCCGCAGTACATAAACATCTTGATCGATTGATACATTCCCCGGCTCATCCGCGGGAATTTTTTTAATAATACGAAACACGCCACTGCAATGATGGCGCCATACGCCGCATCAGAAAGCATCATTCCGAAGAAAAATACATAAAAGAATGACATAATCGTCGTCGGGTCAAATTCTCCTCTCTTCGGAAGTCCATAGGACTCCACAATTCCTTCCATACTTGCGGAAAATGAATTGTTGCTTAAAAGCGTTGGCGATTCTTCATCCTCTTTGATTTCTTCAATATCAATGACGCACGTAAACTCCTTCGTCAGACTCTCTTCAATGCGTCCTGTATCTTTTGCCGGAGCATATCCTGTAATGAAAAATGCCCGTTCTGACTGCGGCAGCTTTCCGAGCACTTCGTATTTTTCTGCCCGCACCCTGTAATCATCTGCAAGAATCCGGATATTTTTACGCTCACCGGCAAATGACCGTACCTCTTTTTCAATTTCCAGAATGCGCTCTTTGCACTCCCGACATGTTTGTTCCAGCTCCGCCTTCACTGCCGCAGGCTCTTTGTCCCATATCTGGGACGGTCTTGCAAATCCACGGCTTCTCAATACTTCTTCCAGCTTTTCTGCATCCTGTGTAAGACAAACAACCGCCAGATACACGGTATCCTTATCCGAATAGATAACGGACACATCCACACCATCACTTCCGGTGCATCCTGTGCGAGCATCTGATAGATCTCTTCCAGCGTGGCAAGCGGCATGGTTCCGATCAGCATCACTGTATGTGCCGTACCGCCATAATTCATCGGTACATGAAGATCCATCCACGGAGTCAGACTTTCCATACTGTTCTCCAGCTTTAGGATACCGGCTTTTTGTTCTGCCTTTTCTTTATCCAGCGCAAGGATCCTCTTGACTGTACATAAAAGTTGTTCCTTCTGATCCACCACTTTTTCATAATCACCCGCTTCGATCAGCGCCTTCCCTTCCAGTGCAGAAAACATCGACTTCTTCTCCGGCGCATACCGATCCAGAATTTCCAGTGCCTGATCTGAAAGTGAAGCGCTCTTTTCTAATTCCATTCGCTCCTGTCTCGTATCCATCGTTGTAAAATCAGGATCCTCCTCCAGAATCTGGCTGATCTCCATCACCTTCATCCTCTGAAGCTTTCCAGAACTGCTTTTCGATCTTTTTTCAGGGCGCAGATACTGATTTTTTGCATCTGCAGTACCGCCATAGTGCACTCCCTCCTTTTTTAATTTCTTTTCACAACACTAACTGAGAAATCACTGCACTCACTGCCTCCGCTTCTTTCTGGACAGCAAACTCCTTTAACACCTTGATTTCTTTCTCTGTCTGCACACGGGCCTCTTCCTGAAATACCCTGGCTTTTTCTCTGGCATCCTGCATCGCATCCTGTGCAGAAATCCGGTGTGTTTCTTCCTGGGATTTGATCATACGTTCTGCCTCTTGTCTGGCATCTTCCAGAATCTTCTGGCTTTTTTCCCCAGCTTCTTTTACAATCACATCTGCCGCTGCTTCGGTTTCACGGATTGCTTTGATTGTTTCTTCCACCATCGATTCTTCACCACCTTCCTTTACTTCCCCATTACAATGCAACTATTCTATGCATTGCGCATGAACTTAATGTCATTATACCGCAAAATGTAATAATGTCAAAATATAAATCCATATCATTCTATTTTTCTGTTAATTTCGAAATCTTCATAAAATATGCTGTTTTCTTCTCGTGCTGCAAACTGCACACATCTACATTAGTATTCACAAAAACAGGACAGGCATTCTCCAAATAAAAAGAATGTCTGTCCTGTTTTTTATCTGTCCATTTCCAGTTCCGGTCCTACATGCTTGTGATTTCGAATGATTGCATCCATCTCTCTTTTACTGCAGGATGGAAGATCTCCTTTGATCGTATTCTTCACTGCTCCTGCCGCATTCCCATACTCCAATGCTTTCTGACAGTCAAAATCATACGCAAGAAGTCCGTATAACGCCCCCGATACATACGCATCTCCGCTTCCAATCCGGTCTACGAGTTCAATGTTGCGATATGGCTCCTCTTCGTAATAGCAATCCTCTTTCGCACTGTAGATTACTGAACCGAACGTATGCTTTTTCGGACTGTGTACGATTCTCTGTGTAGAAGCCACCACAGAGATCGGATATTCCTGTGTGAAGCTCTTCATGATACGCTTCGCATCGCCTTCTTTTAAGAATGTCAGCCTTGCGGTCTCTTCTGAGCAGAAAAAGATATCCACATACGGAAGAATCTCTTCAATACATGCTTTCGCCTCCGGTCCTGTCCAGAGATTTCCACGGAAATTCACATCAAACGAAATCAGTGTACCGTTTTCCTTAAATCGTTTGATCATCTCGATGGCAGTACGGCGGATATTTTCACTCAATGCCAGTGTGATCCCGCTTGTGTGGAAACATCTGGTGCTCTGGAACATCTCCTTTGGCAGTTCTTCCAGACTGATCTTGTCAAAAGAAGTGTGTCTTCTGTCATACACCACTCCCGGCTTTCTCGGATAAGCACCATTCTCATAGTAGTAAATCCCGAGACGGGCATCCTGACTGTCATCATATACCAGAAAATCATCGCTTACTCCGCAGAAACGTACCTTATCTTTTGCATAGATTCCGAGTGCATTGTCCGGCAGCTTGGAGACAACGCCTGTGCGAAGCCCCAGAATCGAAACTCCCGACACGACATTGAGCTCTGCACCGCCAACCTGCTTCTGGAATGTCTCCCCACTGACGATCCTTTCATTATCCGGCGGGGATAATCTCAACAAAATCTCACCTAATGATAATAAATCAAATCTGTTGTTTCCCATCTTGATTCCTCCTGACATTCTTTCCTATCGATTTTAGTTTCATATTGTGAAACTTGTTTTTATATTGTGGAACTGTTTATTTGAATTATACTACAACAAGCAAGAGATGTCCAGATTTACATTGAAAAAAATGATCTTACTGCATCATTGCATATAAGACCATTTTTTCCTGATTTTCTCTATTTCATTCTATTGCTGTTCCCAGCTCAGCTCATGCAGATGTCCTTCCAGATTCATATGCGCAAAATTCTGCTGGCGAAGTGCTTCATACAAAATAATGGCAACTGAATTTCCAAGATTTAAAGACCGGATGTCTCCCACCATGGGAATCCGCACGCAGTCCTCTTTATGGTTCACAAGAATCTCTTCCGGAATGCCGGCGCTCTCTTTTCCAAACATGATATAGCAGTCCGGCTCATACTGTACTTCCGTATAGACTTTCGGAGCCTTTGTTGTCGCCATGTAGATTTTTGCTCCCGGATTCTTCTCCAGAAAATCCTCAAAATTGATGTACGTTCTTACGTCCAGATCTGCCCAGTAATCCATCCCCGCACGCTTTAATGCTTTCTCGTTGAGACGAAATCCCAGCGGCTCGATCAGATGCAGTCTGGTATTCGTAGCAACACAGGTTCTTCCGATATTTCCTGTATTTGCCGGGATCTCCGGCTCATGTAACACGATATTTAACATGATGCTTTATCCTCATTTCTCAGTTTTTCAATAAAGCGCTCCAGTCTTCCCAGCGCCACCTTCAGATCTTCCAGAGAATATGCATAGGAAATACGCAAGAATCCCTCTCCACACTCTCCAAATGCAGTTCCCGGTACGACTGCAACTTTTTCTTCCATCAAAAAGCGGGTTGCAAATTCTTCCGAAGTCATGCCGAATTCACTGATATTCGGGAACACGTAAAAAGCTCCGAACGGCTCAAAACATTCCAGTCCCATTCTTTTGAATTCATGCATCAGGAAACGCCTTCTCTGATTGTAGGATTTTCTCATTTCCTCTACTTCATCTCCGCAGTGGCGCAGTCCCTCGATCGCTGCATACTGACTGTTTGTCGGCGCACACATAATGGCATACTGATGCAGCTTTACCATCTGCTCAATGATCAGCTTTGGTCCGCAGCAATATCCCAGACGCCATCCTGTCATGGCAAAGCCTTTGGAAAATCCGTTGATCACAATCGTTCTCTCCCTCATCCCCGGCAGAGCTGCAATTGAAACGTGATCTCCCTGATAACTTAATTCCGAATAGATCTCATCGGAGAGCACGTACAGGTCATGCTCTTTGATAAACTCTGCCACCGGCTCCAGATCTGCTTTTGTCATGATCGATCCGGTCGGATTGTTCGGAAACGGCATCACCAGAACTTTTGTCTTCGGCGTCACTGCTTTTTTCAGATCCTCCACTGTCAGCTTAAATTCATTTTCGTACTGAAGCGGAATGATCACAGGCACGCCATCTGCCATGATCGTACATGGAAGATATGATACATAACTCGGCTGCGGAATCAGAACCTCATCTCCCGGATCCAGCATACAGCGAAGTGCCACATCAATGGCCTCACTTCCGCCGACTGTCACCATGGTCTCTTGCATCGGATCATAAGATACTCCGATTTTCCGCTCCAGATAGCTGCAGATCTCTTCTCTTAGTTCTTTGAGTCCTGCATTGGATGTATAAAATGTACGTCCCTTTTCCAGAGAAAAAATGCCTTCCTCACGGATTCTCCACGGCGTATCAAAATCCGGTTCTCCAACACCCAGAGAAATCGCATCCTTCATCTCATTTGCCACGTCAAAAAATTTACGGATGCCGGACGGCTGGATCTCTACGATCTTTTTTGATAATGGATTTCTCATTACGGTGTCACCAGCATCCTTCTGACTCACTTTTGAAGAAAGGATCGTTCCGTGGTCTTTATATTTCTTCAAAATAAAATGAGTCGCTGTACTGATCACTGAATCCAGAGTAGAAAGTTTTTCTGAAACAAACTGCGACACTTCTTTTAAAGTCTTTCCTTCCAGAGAAACCAGAAGGTCATAGCCGCCGGAAATCAGATACACTGCATGTACCTCCGGATAGTTGCAGATGCGCTCTGCAATCTTGTCAAATCCCTGACTTCTCTGCGGTGTCATACGCACTTCGATCAATGCTGTCACAAGCTCCACACCTGCTTTGTCCCAGTCGATCAGCGTGTGATATCCACAGATTACTTTGTCTTTCTCCATCTCTGCAATCTCATTGGCAACTGTCACCTCATCTGTTCCAAGCAGTACTGCCAGTTCTCCAAGATTGGCTCTGCTGTTTTTCTCTATATAGTATAAAATTTCTTTTCGGATCAATTCTCGCTTTTCCATCGTTTTTATTCTCCTTATTCTGATCTTACCTCTTTTTGTGCCTGCTCTTCCCACCAGCGCATCAATTCATCCGGAGCAGGTCTGTCCAGATAACGCACTTCGTCTCCGCTTGTGATTACTTTTGCATGATCTGCCGTTGTAACCCCAAGCACACTGCTCGTGCCCCACTCTCTTCCAGACACCGCACAAGAGCATTGCCGTCTCTGGTAACCATCAGAACCGTTCCTGCGGAAGTCATCTGATACGGATTCAGGTGATAATATTCACAGACTTCCACACATTCCTGCCGAATTGAAATCCGGGACATTTCAATCTGCATTCCCACATTTGCCGCCTCTGTCAGTTCCCAGAGAGACGCCAGGATTCCACCGCTTCCAATCTGCTGCATTGCAGTCACCAGTGGTTCCCCTTTTGGTGTATTTTCCTGCTTCACACTGCGAAGCGCATGGAAACCTCCAGTTCTGATTCTATCCCCTGGATCTGACGCATAAATGCCGGAACAAACCGCTTTGAAAGCTCTTCTCTCTTCTCATCGAAATACGCAGTACGCCTTCTGCTGCGATTGAACCACAAAGTACGATTTCCTGATTCGGCTCCGTCTGAGCAAGCGTACGCAGCTGTCCTTTTTCCACACTTCCTGCCGCAGTCACCGATACCACGGACTGGCTCACTGCAGGACTGGTCTCTGCCTTTGCACATGTTATTGCAATCCCCCAGGATGCACACCGCTCTTCCATACAGCGGAACATCTCTTTTAACCGCGACTCATAAGCATATGTTGGCAGAATCACCTGTACCGAAACACTAATTGCCGAAGCCCCCCTTGTCTCCAGATCCAACACGGCACGCATGATCGCATATACCCCGATATTTTTGGAATTTCCAGAAACTACAGCCGAAGCAAAGACCACATCTTCTGTGTCCCTGATCTGTACCGCAGTACACATCTCTTCCACCGAAAGGTCTGTCAGAATCTCTTTTCTTTTTGTATGCAGTTGTTTCAGTACAGAACGTTTTTAAAACTGTCTGTGATACATTTCCAACTTTCATCGTTTCCGTCTCCCTTAACCCTCTATGTTCCTGTTCGCAACAGCCACTTTTCTATACCAGATATGGCAGGATCATCGTTGCGATCATCGCAACGACCAGTACCAGCGCTCCGATCGCAATCACTCTTTTGACTCTTTTATCATTAAAATCCACTGTTTTCACCTCTTTAAATTCTCATACCCAATGGGTATTTTAGGTTACATTTTAAACTCTTTGCAGTATTTTTGCAAGAAGCACTGCTCACATTTTGGACTTCTTGCCGTACAAATCGACCGTCCGAAAGTAATGATCTGAATATTATATAAGATCCAATGATCTTTTGGCAGTTCTTTCATCAGATCCATTTCAATCTTTTCCGGATCTTCGTTTTTTGTCAGGCCAAGGCGTCTGGATATCCGTTTTACATGTGTATCTACCACCACACTCGGATCATGATAGATGTTTCCCCGGATCACATTGGCAGTCTTTCTCCCAACACCCGCAAGAGATGTCAGATCTTCCAGGCTCCTCGGCACCTCGCCTCCAAATTTATACAGCAGATCTTTCGTACAGGCGATGATATTTTTCGCTTTATTGTGATAAAATCCGGTAGGCTTGATGTCTTGTTCCAGCTCTTTTAAGTCTGCACTGGCAAACTTTTTCTAATGTGTCATATTTCTGAAACAGATCTGCTGTCACAAGATTCACTCTCGCATCCGTACACTGCGCACTTAGCATCGTTGCGATCAGAAGCTGCCACGGTGTCTCGTAGTTCAAATAGCAGACATATTCCCGCCCATACTGCTCATCCAGAATTGCTAAAATTTCTTTTGTCCGTTTTTTCATACATGATCAGACGAAGTCTGCCCGCCGCAGGCATGTGTTGGATGCCCGGATGGGTATGCCTCGTCTCCTCCTTCTACCCAAAATACGCTTGCCTGATTCGTCAGAACATTCCGGTTCCGGTAATCAAACACGTAGAGATTTCCATTGATCTGCTCCAGATGCGTCATTTTCCGAAGCTGTCTCTTATCATATCCTTCATAGCCCTTCAAATACCGGCGCTCTTCTGCCTCTTTTTCATAAAATGCAGAAGCTTTTTGCTTATCAACGCTGACTTCACCTGCAAACTCCGGTCTTTTTTTCACATTTTCCCGTAAATAGAGATCCAGTATCAACATCTGCCGATAGTTTTCCACATTCTTTTCTACACATGCTTTGATAAATGCAAATAATACTTCATATCTTGTAATTCGGGAGTGATTTATCATATGCAGTCCGTTTTCTTCATAATAACGGCTCAGACTTTCATACAAAGCAAACGTATCTGTAAACTCTTCCTCTAATAATCGCAGTGTATTGACAAACTGTCCGCTGTTGTAATAGACCTCCACCATCTCTTCCACACCTTTGAGACGGATCACGTCATCATAGGAGAGCCACTTTGTAGAAAGCACTTCAAACGGCGGCCGATCCTGATATAAAAGCTGATAATCTTCCGTCTTTTCATGCATATAGGAACCTTTTAACACCTTCAGGAATCCAAGCTGGAGCTGCTCCGGATGCAATGCATAGACATCACGGAAGGACTGTGCAAAACGCTCATAATCTTCATACGGCAACCCGGGCGATCAGGTCGAGATGCTGATGTACGTTTCCTTTTTCCTGCACTCTTTTTACAATCCGCTTTACTTCTTCAAAGTTCATCTTTCTGCGGATTTCCGTGATCGTCTCCGGATTGGTGGACTGGATTCCGATCTCCAGCTGGATCAGCCCCGGACGCATGGACGCGATCAGCTCCATCTCCTCTTCATTTAACAGATCTACTGCCACCTCAAAATGGAAATTCGTCTTTCCTCTGTCATGCTCTTTTAAGTATGTCCAGATTGCCATGGAATGACTGTGCTTACAATTGAAGGTGCGGTCTACAAACTTCACCTGCGGCACTTCGTGATCAATGAAAAACTGAAGCTCCTTTTTGACCAGTTCCAGATTCCGAAAACGGAGACATTTATCAATCGAGGAGAGACAATAGCTGCAGGAAAACGGACATCCGCGACTGGATTCATAATAAATGATCTTATTCTGAAAATCCTCAATGTGATCATACACAAACGGCACTTTACTCAGATCCATGACCGGGCGCGGCGGGTTCTGCCGGCAGGTTCCATTCTCCCGGTATACGATACCCTTGATCGTATCCAGACTTTCCCTCTCCTGATTCCAATATTCCATCAGTTCCAGAAAGGTCTCTTCTCCTTCCCCACACATGACACCTGTCACCTGTGGATATTGCTCCATCACAGAAACTGCATTGTAAGACACTTCCGGCCCGCCAAGCCAGATCTGCATCTTTGGCAGCACTTTGTGAATCTCTGTGATCAGCTGCTCCACATATAAAATATTCCATAAATAGCAGGACAGACATAGAATATCCGGTTTTTTCCTGTAAATATCAGACAAAATATCATCCATCGTCTGGTTGATCGTATATTCTGCAATCTCTGTCTGCTGTGCATACTTTCCCGCATAGGCGCGCAGACTGTACACCGCCAGATTGGAATGTATATACTTTGCATTGATCGCTGTCAGTAAAACTTTCATAAAAACCTCCATATCCGTTGACATTTGAATCAAAACCATGTAAAATTAAAAACCGTGCAGCCGGGGTGTTAGCGGTACCTTGTACCTGCAATCCGCTATAGCAGGGGTGATATTACGCAGAGGTGCAGCATTGCATAGCTGCCCTCGGAAAGTGGCGTTGAGATTTGGTCCTACGCGACGGGAATCTGTGAACCGTGTCAGGTCGGGAACGAAGCAGCACTAAGCAGAACCTCTCGGGTGCCGTAGGGGTGCCTGGTTGAGTTAACTACCGAGGTAACGTATGGGTGATGCATTCGAAGCGTAATGCACGAATGATTTTCCGCAAAAACAGGAAGTTTGAGTTATTCAGACTTCTTTTTTTATCTTTTTGTTTCTGACGCAGTTCCTTAAAAAACTGTTTCATCATCCCACTGCACTCTTCTTCCAGAACTCCCGTTGTCAGTTCCACCTGATGATTGAACTCTTTCATATCCAGAAGATTCAGGATTGAACCCGCACAACCCGCCTTGGGATTCATACACCCGACTACCACCCGTTTGATCCGCGCCTGCACGATTGCTCCGGAACACATCTGGCACGGTTCCAGTGTCACATACATGGTGCAGTCTTCCAATCGCCAGTCATCCATTTTTTTGCTTGCTTTGCGGATCGCCTGCAGCTCCGCGTGAGCCAGTGTGTTCTTATCCACTGTCCTTCTGTTATATCCGCGTCCGATGATCTTATCCTGATACACGATCACACAGCCAATGGGAACCTCCTCCAGAACGTATGCCTTTTTTGCCTGACGGATCGCTTCCCGCATATATTTTTCATCCTGATTCATAATGTTTCCTCTTTTCAATTTCTCTCTGCCCTGATCAGGTTCTTTTTCCCACACATTGAATACATTAGAAGAAAGACAAGACCTGAGGTATTATATGACACCCGGCATCTATTATTTCTATGAATATCAAGCGGATAAAAAAATCCGAAATGTAGGCTTTTTAAAACTGACGCAGACTTTTCAGTCCTGTCATCTCCAGATCTCCATCCGGCAGATTCCTGCTGCATCACAGGAAAAACTACCTCTGTCCATGTTCTTTTTCGAGAAAGACAAACCCCGGAAAAAAACTGTGGCAGAACTTCCCACACAAAATCAGTGTGTATCCTGTCGTGTCACACTTTCAGAAGCTGACTTTCCACCGAATCTGACATTAGCGAAGCTCCATGGTTTTCTTCTGCAAACCGCAGACGGCAGATATTTCGCCGCTTCTACAGGCAACCGGCCATTTTCTGTAAACCTTCTGACTGACTGGATGGAACCCGCCCCTGCCAGGAGCCGAACCCGGAACCAGAATCTATACCGGCTCCAGAACCTGAACCCCCATCTGTCCTTGCAGAAGAAAAAATGTGCGAACCGCCAGAAGAAACCGCACATCCTTGCGAACCGACTTCCCGTATACGCAAACTCAGTTATGAGGATCTCTCCTCCCTGCAAAAACCATTCTGGCGGCTTGCCAACAACAGCTTTCTGCTGCATGGATACCACAACTACCATCATCTTCTTTTACTGGAAGAAGACGAACACCAGTGGCTTGGTGTTCCCGGTATTTATTCTCCCCGTGAAGCACATGCTGCCGAGTTATTCGGATTTCCTCAGTTTACGAGAGAATACCATCAAAAACTGACGCTCTCCGAAGACGAATGCAGCACGGATAAAGACTTCGGCTACTGGTGCCGCTGTCTTAAATAATCCCGTTCATATCCTGATACAGGCGCTTTGCATAGCTGTCTGTCATCCCACAGACATAGTCTGTCACCAGAAGCAGGCGGAGATACAGCTTCTCTGCCTCGCTCTTTCCTTCTGCCTGATAACTGTAAGCCTTTTTATAGTTATCTGAAATAAATGACAATACCGGCTGTCAATGGCATTTAACTCCCTGTCGGTATCATAGTACAGCACAGCCTGGATCATACGGTCCATCAAAAAGTCCAGGATCACTGCTTCTTTGACTTCCATCCGGTAAATTTCTCTGGAGGAGAATACATACCGGTATGCGATATTGCCGAGACATTCCATCAGCTTTTCTCCAAAGGTACCGCGAAAGAGGTCTCTTTGAAACGTCCCTGCCATGATGTCTTCATAGTGGTCCATAAATCCTTTTGTCGCACAGTCGATCAGAAATCCCTGCGCGCGAATGATCCAGTTCTTGATGGCATAAGCCTCCGGATTTTGAACACCCTTTTCCTGACCTCTCTGATACAGTTCTTTCAGCTTTAAAACTCCGTCAAACCCGGAATCGGGATATTGCTCATTCAGACATACGAGTTCTTCTTTAAACGCATGATACGACAGAAATCCTTTTACAAATGCATCTTCGATATCTGCCGTCTTATAAGCCAGATCATCCGCAGCCTCAAGAATATAGGTCAGAGGATGACGGCAGTTCCCTGTCTTCGTCTCCTGCGTGATCTCCTCAAATATCTTCTCATCTGCCAGAAATATCCCATCTTCTTTTCTCTGATATTCCCGGAATCCGGATGGACCTGTGTGGACGAAACCGGATATTTTATAATCGTATTGAGCAGTGCATAGGTCAGATTCATCCGTACTCATCCACCAGATAATGAAGTCTCGTTACCAGTCGGAGTGCCTGTGCATTTCCCTCAAAATGATAGAAGTCCTCTTTCATCTGCGGACTCAATATCATATCCAGAGTCTGTCTCTTATAATGCAGTTCGGGAAGCTTCCGCAAAAACCAGTCCCGGATCGCCAGCTCCCCGAAATGCCCGAACGGCGGATTGCCGATATCATGGATCAGCCGGCACGTTCCAGAATATGAGAAATATCCTCCTTCATCTTCCGGGTAAACTTTTGATCCGCTCCACGCTCCAGGATTGCTTCACCGATATTCTGTCCCAGCGACTTGGCAAGAGAAGACACTTCCAGAGAATGCGTCAGTCTTGTCCGTACAAAATCGCTCTGATCCAGAGGAAATACCTGCGTCTTATCCTGCAGTCTCCGAAATGACGCACTTCCTATGATCCGATGATAGTCCTTTTCAAACTCACTGCGGAAATCCGATTTTTTCGCATGCTGTTTCTTTCCGGATCCCCGCATCCGCTTTTCAGATAATAAGGTCTTCCACTCCATAGACAGCCTCCTTTTAATCCAGATAAACCGGCGGCACATACTCCCTTCCAAGCATCGCTTTCTTTCTCTCCTGCTCTCCAAGAAATGCCCACTCTGTCATATCTTTCCACTTATGAGTCCTTCTGTCGTATACCTGAACATATCCGATCCGGCTCGGATGCATTCTGACACTGTTGGACTGGTACTCATGACCTGTATATGGATTGATATCACCCACAGACAGATCTTCTCGTTTTGCATCCTCTTCTTCCGCCCGCTTCAT
>ENA-OQLB01000923-OQLB01000923.1-human-gut-metagenome-genome-assembly--contig:-NODE-923-length-14308-cov-1.625696_pt1 | contig 14308 bp, 24 predicted proteins | sample MGYA00242656_ERZ504813 | MGnify/ENA primary metagenome ERZ504813 (study PRJEB26092, sample SAMD00036388) | human gut metagenome | host: Homo sapiens | study: EMG produced TPA metagenomics assembly of... | reverse complement strand
GTCATGTAATGATGAAAGAAAGTAAATTAATTTCTATTGATCAAATTAAAATCAACTTATGTATTTATGATATTTATAATATGTATCAAAGAATTCCAGAGTTTATCTTTGATTTTGACGTTATTCTTGATAGTTATTTTTGTAAGATAAAGCTCTTAAAAGAAGAGCGGCTTTTATTACAGTGTTTGTTACATGTTGTTCCGATCATTGAATTAGGACATGATGAAATTAATAATATTATCATGATGTCTCGCTTATTATATTATTTGGATTCAATTTCTTCGTTAAATAAAAAGTTAGCGATTGACTAGGGCTGATGATTTTGTTAGAATATTTCTAGCAATGATTAGGAGGAGTAGATCCAGAAACTTTTAAGAGAGTCCCTGGCTGGTGGAAGGGGATAAGATAATGGATTGAAGGTAGCCTAGGAGCATGTCTATTGAAAAAAGTAGGTAGACACGTATGACTGCGTTAAGGTCTTGAGGCATAGATAAGCTATGCAAAGTAAGGTGGTACCACGAGCATTCGTCCTTATGACGGTGCTTTTTTATTTTAAGGAGGAAATTATGAGTTATTCAGTGGTTTGGATTTTATTTTTAGGTGGATGTTTATTTTTAATGTATTTTTATAGTGGTAAAATGCGTCAAGTTAAAAAAATATCAAAAACAACAGCGGGCTGCATATGAAGAAAACCGGGTTAAGTATAGTCATTTTACAAGCGAAGTGTTTGATCAAACTCCTGATGAAGAGTTAACACATGCTGTTTTATTCCACCTTTTAGCAAAAGAAGATAAATTGTATGAAGGAGAAGAAATTACTGGAACATTGATTGATGTAATGACACCAAGCGAATTACTGATCTACACTATTTATCAAGTAGAACTTTCAATGGAAGGAGGGCGTGGTTCATTGCACTCATTCTTTATTAAGGAACCATATTGCCTTTATCGTCCATATGCCATTAAAGCATTTGAGGCTGTGGATTGCCATGAAATTGCTGAGTTGATGACTGCAGCAGAAAAATTAGCTGTAATGATTGAAAATGAGGAAGAAATTGAATTAGATGAAGATAGTGATTATGGAAAATATAATTTTTCTGATTTTACAAGCTCATTATTGTCAATGTTGAAATCTTCTGGAATTGTTAATAAAGCAGCTAAATTTATTCGTGAAAACAAAAATGATTTTATTGATTTGGAGGTAACAACTGATGAGCAAACAACTGGAACCGAAGTATAATCATCATAAAGTAGAAGAAGGAAAATATCGTCATTGGATCGATAAAAAATATTTTGAAGCTGGTGATACTAGCAAAAAGCCGTATTCAATTGTTATTCCCCCACCTAATGTAACTGGTAAATTACACTTAGGTCATGCTTGGGATACAACTTTACAAGATATGATCATCCGTTATAAAAGAATGCAAGGTTATGATGCTTTGTGGCTGCCGGGAATGGATCATGCGGGTATTGCAACTCAAGCTAAGGTAGAGGCAAGGATGCGTGAAGAAGGTATTTCTCGTTATGATCTTGGTCGTGATGGCTTTTTAGAAAAAGCATGGTCATGGAAGGAAGAATATGCTTCAATTATTCGAGCTCAATGGGAAAAATTAGGTTTATCATTAGATTATTCTAAAGAACGTTTTACTTTAGATGATGGTTTAAGCGAAGCAGTTAAAGAAGTATTTGTTAAATTATATAATGAAGGATTGATTTACCAAGGGAAACGGATCATTAATTGGGACCCAGTTCAAAGAACGGCATTAAGTAACATTGAAGTGATTCATAAAGAAATTGAAGGGGCGATGTATTATTTTAATATCAAATCGTTGATAGTGATGAACAATTAATTATTGCGACAACACGTCCTGAAACAATGTTTGCCGATCAAGCTATATTTGTGCACCCTGATGATGAACGTTATACTCACCTAGTCGGGAAAAAAGCAATCAATCCAGCTAATGGTGAAGCGTTACCAATCATGCTGATAGCTATATTGATATGTCATTTGGGACAGCGGTAATGAAATGTACCCCTGCTCATGACCCCTAATGACTTGCGTTAGCAAAAAAATATAACTTAGAAATGCCAATTTGTATGAATGATCGACGGAACTATGAATGAACTGGCACATAAATATGCAGGAATGGATCGTTTTGCTTGTCGAGAGGCTTTGGTTGCTGATTTTAAAGCAGCTGGGGTTGTTGACCATATTGAAAAACATATGCATCAGGTGGGGCATTCAGAAAGAAGTAATGCAATCGTTGAACCATATTTATCAAAACAATGGTTTGTTAAAATGGAGCCATTAGCTAAGGCAGCTTTAGAAAATCAGTTAAAGGATTCTAAAGTAAATTTTGTCCCTGAACGTTTTGAAAAAACATTTAATCAGTGGATGGAAAATATTGAAGACTGGTGTATATCTCGTCAATTATGGTGGGGACATCAAGTACCGGCTTGGTATCATAAAGAAACCGGTGAAGTTTATGTTGGGAAAAATCCACCTGCTGATTTAGAAAACTGGAAACAAGACGAAGATGTCTAGATACATGGTTTTCAAGTGCACTATGGCCATTTTCAACACTTGGATGGCTAATACCGATAGTGAATTATTTAAGCGTTATTTCCTACCAATACTTTAGTTACAGGGTACGATATTATTTTCTTCTGGGTGAGCAGAATGATTTTCCAATCATTACACTTCACTGAGGAAAGACCATTCGAACATGTTTTAATTCATGGTTTGATTCGTGATGAACAAGGGAGAAAGATGTCAAAATCGTTAGGCAATGGTGTTGATCCGATGGATGTTATTGATGAATATGGTGCTGATACATTACGCTTCTTCTTAACAACTAATTCGGCACCAGGAATGGATTTGCGTTATATTCCGGAAAAATTAGAAGCATCATGGAACTTTATCAATAAATTTGGAATAGTGCTCGTTTTGTTTTAATGAATATTGATGATGAAATGAAATTTGAAGAATTATCATTTGATAATCTAAATCTTTGTGATAAATGGATTTTAAATCGTTTAAATGAAGTGATTCGTGAAGTAGATATTAACATGGATAAATTTGAATTTGTTAATGTTGGTAGTGAGTTATATAAATTTATTTGGGATGACTTCTGTTCATGGTATATTGAACTTACAAAAGTACATTTAAATAGTACTAATGATACAGAAAAACAGGCAAGTTTAAATACATTAGTTTATGTTTTAAATGCGATTGTTAAAATGCTGCATCCATTCATGCCATTTGTAACTGAAGAAATCTTCCAGGCAATTCCACATTTAGAAGAATCTATTTGTATTGCTATCTGGCCAGAAGTAAATGATCATTTTACTGATGAAGTATTAATGATCAATTTACATATTTAATCGATATTGTAAAAGGTATCCGTGAAATCAGAACACAATATACGATTAAAAATGCAATTGAAGTGCCATACGTGATCAATACTAAAAACGATGATCTAGAAGGATTGTTAAATAAATGTTTACCTTACATCAAGAAATTATGTAATGCAGTTTGTTCAGGTTATAATCTTAATGCTGCTGGTGAGGTTGCAAATATTACAATTAAAGGTGGCAATTCATTATTAGTTGAATTAGGGGATTATATTGATAAAGATGCTGAAAAAGAAAAATTAGCTAATCAACTTAAAAAGTTAGAAGGAGAAATTAAACGTTGTCAAAATATGTTGGCAAATGAGAAGTTCACTTCAAAAGCTCCAAAAGAAAAAGTTGAACTAGAAAGAAATAAATTAGCGGATTATCAATCTAAGTATGATGCTGTAAAAGAAAAATTAGAACAAATGTAAAAAGATGAAGAAATTCATCTTTTTTCTATTTTTAAAAGTAAAAATTATTTTCTTGCAGTAAATAATAATATAAGGTTTAGTGGTGAGTGTGACCTTAAATTCAAAAGAGGAGGCAAGAAAAATGAATGAATTACAGCAATGTATGCAAATGGAAGTAATGGGCGGTGGTGTTACGGGATTTTTCTTTTGTGTCGTAATTGGAACTGCAATTTATAAGATGTTTCGTTCGGGGGCTGGACGCGTATCGATTCCTAAAATTATTTCAATCGAGTGGCGTTAAAATGAAAGAATTATCAATTACATCTCAGCAAAAGATCAATGGTGGCGGAGCGATTGTTTATGTGATTTCTTTAGTAGCTGTAGCTGCTGGTTATAGCGTTGCTAAATTATTAAGAAAACGTTTTTCAATTACACGTTAATTGAGCATATTTATAAACTGCTAACATATACTAGATTTGGAGGTGCAAGATGAAAATAGTAAGACTTGTAGTAGTGTTAGCAGTTGCTTTATCAATTTGTTTTTGTGGAATCTATTTGAAGTTTTTTCAACGATCAATAGTTATATTAATACTTACATAGTTCAAGTAGGAATATATAAACAAGATGAAAACGCTAATGAATGATAAAAAAAGTTATCAGATTTAGGGAAACCGAATTATAAGTATCAAAAAGATAATAATTTCGTAGTGATAACAGGTGTGTTTTTGGATGAAAGGAGGCAAAGGACATGGGGAATACAATTTAGTGAAAGTGGAATCACATGTGTATAAAACAAAACGAAATTCGAAAGTAGTTTTAAAGAGGTTATTGAAAAACAAGATTATGAAGCAATTATTAAAGAATTAGGATCATGAAATTAAAAAACTATCCATTGGAAGAACGACCGCGCGAAAAAGCCTTCCATCACGGAATTGAAAGCCTAAATAATATTGAATTATTAGCATTAGTCTTAAGAACTGGAAATAAGCAAGAATCAGCGATTGAATTGGCTCAACGTGTTATAAATGAAATTGGGGGTTTTCGTTATTTGCATGATATCAATTATTATCAGTTGATTCAGATTAAAGGAATCAAACAAGCTAAAGCAATAGAAGTTTTAGCTATTATTGAAATTGCTAAACGTTTGGATAAACAGCCTGTGGCTATGTCAGCTATTAAAGAACCGCGTGATGGTTATGAATTGTTGAAAAATCAATTAATGTTTGAACAGCAGGAAAAAGTGATTGTATTATGTTTAAATTCACGCTTAGAGGTAATTAAAGAAAAAACCGTATTTATTGGTGGGAATAACATATCTATTATTAGTGGGAGAGAGCTGTTTAAAGAAGCATTGATCTGTGGTAGTAATCGTGTGATGGTCGTTCATAATCATCCTTCGGGTAATCCTGAACCATCAATTGAAGATATTGAAGCAACCGAGCGCTATATAGTATGGCAAAAGAATTAGATATAGATGTAGTTGACCATTTAATTATTGGTCGTAGTAGATTTTATAGTTTTGCTTCAAATAAGATTATTGAAGTTTAAAGATAATTGATTATTTTATATTAATGCCTTATAATGATATGGATGTGAGGTGGTAATTTGAATAATCGTAAAAAACAAAGAAATAAGAGAATAGTTTTAATTATAACGGTAGCAATTGTTGTTTTTTTCTACTATATCATTGGTATTTTCAAGAACCAAGGGGGACTTGAGCGAATGGTCAGCGATTCGATTGCTGCAATAGAGTATTATGTAGTAAAAAAACCAGTTGAATTTGTAAGTAATTTATTTAGTGAATATAATGAGTTAAAAGATGTTTATAAAGAAAATAAGATTTTAAAAGCAAAATTATCATCTTATGCCAGTGTCGAAGTTAATACTGATGTTCTTTCAAAAGAGATTGATGAGTTGAAAAAGATGCTAAATATTGAATATTTGCCAACTGATTATAATGTTAAGACAACATCATTTGTTCGTGAAAGTGATGATTGGAATAACGAAATTACAATTGATTTAGGAAGTTTGGCTGGAGTTAGCAAAGATATGGTCGTAATTTCTTCAAAAGGAATGATTGGTAAGGTTACTTCGGTTACAGAAGTGACGGCGCGAGTTCAGTTATTAACAGCAGAGAATCCTACTTCTGCATTACCGATTCAAGTTATTAATGGTGATCAAAATGTTTATGGACTTTTAAATCGTTATGACATTGAGTCAAAATGTTTTGAAATTACTCTATTTAGTGATGTTGAAAAATTTGAAGATAATGCCAAAGTAATAACTTCTGGCTTAGGTGGGAAAGCGCCTAAAGGAATTTATATTGGAACTGTAGAAAGTTCTATTGTTTCTGAAGATGGAACATCAAAAACAATTAGAGTTAAGCCGGCAGCAGATTTTAATGATCTGTCATATGTTGCGGTAGTGTTTAGGAGCGATAGTAATGAATAAGCAATTATATCGTTATTATCTAGTGATGGCATTAAGTTTTGTTGTTGATAGCATTATTAGTTATTATTTACCGTATAATTTTGATAAATTAGGAATAACAATTGTTCCTTGTGTTAGTTTGATGATGTTCACATTGCTGAATAATACAATTGGTGATGAACACCGATACATATTTGCAACTGTGACTGGACTTTATTATGCGATTGTCTACGCAAATAGTTTACTGATTTATGTGTTGCTTTATTGTGTTTATGCTTTTTTGGAAAGAAATATACTAAATTAGCAACTTATACCCTTTTAGAGATGTTTATCGCCGTAATTGTGACAATAATCGCCCAAGAAGTTGTGATATATTGGTTAGTGTGGATAACAAATGTTACGCAGCTATCAATCGTAGCTTTCTTGACAAATCGTCTTTTTACCGACGTTAGGAGCTAATTTATTATTGATTGCACCAGTATATTTTATCCACAAGAAATTAGGATTCGAGGGTAAAGTCAATGCATATCAAAGTAAAAGGAGTTAATAATCATCTAGTTTTTGTTTTAGTATGATAATCAAGATTTTAATAGTTTAATGAATGAATTGGAAAGTCTCTTGGAATCACCATTGCTTAAAAAGTGATGGCTATTATCCGAGGGCTTTTTTTGATTTTAAAAGTCGAATTTTAAGTTATTCATAGAAATTATTAAGATTATTGGATTTATTTATTTAGTAAGCAGGTATTATTGTTTGATGGAATCAATATGGCCAAAGTAGAGAAGAAAAATAAGATTAAAGTAATCAACAAAACTGTTCATGCTGGAGAAATTTTAGAATTGGATCAAGATGCTTTGATTATTGGTCAAGTTAATCCCGGAGCTATTGTTAGATTTAAAGGAAAGTTGTATGTAATGGGGCGCGTCAGTGGATTGGTTGAGGGATTAAATGCTCGAGCAAAAATTAGTGGACAATTCTTTAAAAATGCCCATGTTAGAATTAATGGGGTATCTCGACGAAATTATACAAGTTATGAACTTACGATGCTTTATTATAAGGACAACGAAATATTCTTAGATAAGGGGGATATGATATATGTCTAGAGTTATTGTAGTTACTTCCGGAAAAGGTGGGGTAGGTAAAAGTAGTGTTAGCGTTAATCTGGCTAGTGCCTTAGCTTTTTCAAAATTTAAAAGTATGTTTAATTGATGGTGATTTTGGATTGAAGAATTTGGATGTGATGATGGGGTTAGAAAATCGTGTAGTTTATGATTTAAATGACGTCGTTGAAGGCCGCTGTACAATTGAACAAGTATTAGTTAAGGATAAGCGTATAGATGGATTGAGCTATTACCGTCATGTAAATCTTTATCATTTGAAAATCTAGATACAGAAATAATGAATTCATTAATTGAACGATTAAATAAAGATTATGATTTTATTATTGTGGACAGTCCAGCTGGAGTCGAAAAAGGTTTTCAATATTCTGCTTCATTAGCTAATGAAGCAATTGTTGTTGTCAATTTAGATGTATCATCATTACGTGATGCCGATCGCGTTGTTGGTTTATTGATGAAAAAGGGAATTAATACTATTAATATGACATTAATAAAGTTAATGTTGATGATATTGAAGGAGCTCGCTCATTAACGGTGGAAGATGCTCAAGAGATTTATCATTACCGCTGCTAGGGATTGTTTACGATAGCCATGATATGATTGAAGCTAATAATCGTGGTGTGCCGATTTTCTTAAATAATCAACATTTATTACATAGCTGTTTTGTTAATATTTCAAAGCGCATACTCGGGCAGCAAGTACCTTATGCTTAAATATAAAAAGAAAAGTTTAATTCGTCGATTTTTTTATTCATAATTAACGTCTTTAATATCATCAGATTCATATAATGGAATAGGTGATAGAATGAGTGATCTAGATGATGTAAGAAAAAGAATGCAAAAGCGCCGGGGCACTAATAAAAAGCCATTAAATGATGATAATTTTAAGCGATTCTATAATTTTATGGTAAAGTTTATGGTCGTAATTTTAGTGGTTTTAGTATCAATGTCATATATTAAAATCAATCCGGATTCTAATATTAAGAAAATGATTTTGAATGATACTAATTATAAAGCGGTAACAAGCTGGATATCTGATAATTTATTTTCTTTTTTGCCAAGTGATGATGTTAGTGTTTCTAGTGGCGTGGAGTATCAGCATGTTAAAGATGACTATTATAAAATAATAGTAATGAGGTATTAAGTATTAGAGCTGGCGCGTAATTGCAACTGGTAATGATGAAACTTAGCGGATATGTAGTAATTCTAGGCAAGAATGATGTAGAAATTACTTATAGTAATATTGATAATGTAATGGTGACATTGTATGACGAGGTAGATCAAGGGATGGTTTTAGGCAGTTATCAAGATCAGTTTGTTTTACAGTTTGAACATTTAGGTAAGGAAATTAGTTATGAAGAGTATCAAAGGATGGAGTGATTGGTATATCCATCCTTTTACTTTGATTTATCTAATCGCTGCTTGGTTAAATGACAATTTATTTGCTTATTTGAGTGCTTTGTTTATTGTCTGTACTCATGAATTTGGACACTATTATTTTGCTAAAAAATTTAATTTTGAAATTGAGAAAGTTGAGATTTTCCCTTTTGGAGCTTTTTTGAGTTTAAATGATTATGGGACTCATCATATTATTGAAGAACTGGTAATAGTCATGGCGGGTCTATCTACTCATTTGGGAATGTTTATAGTAATAAAAGTATTTTTTGATAGCGAATATTTATTGGCAGTTAACCAATTAGTATTTGTTTTTAATCTCTTACCGATTTATCCTCTTGATGGATCAAAAATATTATTACTAGTTTTTTCATTATTTAAAGATTATTATCGAGTCAGTCAAGTTACAATTAAAGTTTCAATTTTTTCTTTATCAGTTTTGATTGTATTATATATCAAATGGGATATATCTTAGTTTATTTTTATTTGCTCTATATAAATTATCAATATATTAAAGAGTTCCGTTATATAATTATCAGATTATATTTGAAAAGGATGCATGATAATCAATATCATCGCTTAAAATTAATCATGACTACCGTTTTTACCGCCCATATGAAAATTATTATTTGATTGGTGGGAATGGTTATAGTGAAAAAGAAGTACTTCAATATTTAATAAAAAACTTAAAAAGTAATTGACTTTGATGGGTAAAAATAATATAATGCATGTGTTGTAGACCTCTAGCTACAACCGCACATAAAAGGTATTAAAGCAATGCTGCCTTGGTTGGCGAGTCTTAGAATATTATAGGAGGTGCGATATGTACGCAATTATTGAAACAGGTGGAAAACAATTAAAAGTTGAAGCCGGAGATACTATCTTTGTAGAAAAATTAGATGTTGAAGCAGGAGAAAAAGTTGTTTTTGATAAAGTATTAGCTGTAGGCGATAAAACAATGAAATTAGGTGCTCCTTATGTAAAAGGTGCTACTGTTGAAGCTACTGTTGAAAAACAAGGTAAAGAAAAGAAAGTTGTTATTTATAAATATAACGCTAAAAAACATTACCACAAAAAACAAGGTCATAGACAACCTTATACAAAATTAGTAATCAATACAATTAATAAAACTGCTAAAAAAGCTGCTGAAGAAACTGCAGAAGCTTAATCAAATGATTAAGGTTTTAGTAAAACAAAATAATAATCAAATTGTTAATCTTAGTATTACAGGTCACGCTGACAGTGGAGAATATGGTAAAGATTTAGTTTGTGCTGGTGTTTCTACTGTTGGTATTGGAGCAATGAATATGCTTGCAAAAAAAGGATTCTTAGCTAAAGGCTTAGGAACGATTGAGATTAATGAAGGATATATAAATGTAGTTGTCAATCATACTGATGAAGTTTGTCAAGTGGTGCTAGAGACACTTGTTGTAACTTTAGAAACGATGGTTGAAAGCTATGGTCGATTTATTAAGATATCTAAAGTGGAGGTGTAACATATGATGTTCAAATTAGATTTACAATTATTCGCTTCTAAAAAAGGGGTAGGGTCAACTAAAAATGGTCGTGATTCTAAATCAAAAAGATTAGGAGCTAAATTATCTGACGGGCAATTTTGTACTGCAGGGTCTATTATTTATAGACAAAGAGGAACTAAAGTTCATCCAGGTACTAATGTAGGAAAAGGTGGAGATGACACTTTATTTGCTACAGTTGATGGAGTTGTAAAATTCGAAAGACTTGGTAGAGATAGAAAACAAGTTTCTGTTTACCCAGCTGCATAATTAAAATCCCTGCAAAGGGATTTTTTCTTGTACTAATAACTGATTATTTGTATCATAATAATAAAGAGATGAAAAGAGGTGGATATATGCAGTTTATTGATAAAGCAAAAATTAGAGTTGAAGCTGGAAAAGGCGGTGACGGGACAGTAGCTTTTAGACGTGAGGCCCATGTACCAAAAGGTGGTCCAGCTGGAGGTGATGGCGGTCGTGGTGGAAGTGTGATTTTTCAAGCGACGACCTCATTATCAACTTTGTTAGATTTGAAATATAATCGATTATATAAGGCACCATCTGGTCAAAATGGGATGGCTAAAAAAATGCATGGTAAAGATGCTATTGATACGGTCATTAAAGTACCGGTTGGAACAATGATTCTTAATGAAGAAACTGGGCAGATCATGGCGGATTTAACAGAAGATAAGCAACGTGTTGTAATTGCTAAAGGTGGCCGTGGTGGTCGCGGAAATGCGCGTTTTGCAACTTCACGGAATCCTGCACCACAAATTTGTGAGCGTGGTGAACCTGGTGAAAATTTCGATCTTATTTGTGAATTGAAATTATTGGCGGATGTGGGATTGGTTGGTTTTCCATCAGTAGGTAAATCAACACTCTTATCAGTTGTTTCACGAGCACGCCCGGAAATTGCAGATTATCATTTTACTACGATCGTTCCTAATTTAGGAGTGGTTCAAGTAAAAGATGGACGTAGTTTTGTTATGGCTGATTTACCAGGATTGATTGAGGGAGCGGCTCAAGGTAAAGGTTTGGGGCATCAATTCTTGCGCCATATTGAACGTTGTCGAGTAATCGTTCATATTGTTGATATGGGAGCAGTCGATGGCCGTGATCCATATGAGGATTATGTTACTATTAATAAAGAACTTGGTGAATATCAATATCGTTTATTAGAACGTCCTCAAATCGTTGTAGCAAATAAAATGGATGAAGAAGGGGCTGAAGAAAATTTAGTTCGTTTTAAAAAACAGGTTGGTGAAGATGTTAAGATTTTCCCAATTAGTGCTATTATTCATGATGGTGTAGATCAGGTTTTATATGCGGTTGCTGATGCGTTAGCTACTGCACCAACTTTCACAATGGAAGATGAAGTTGAACATACTGTTCTTTATACAATGGGTGATGAGGAAGATAAACCATTTGAATTACATAATTTAGGTAATGGTAATTGGCAAATTACTGGCAAGAAGATCGAGAGAATGGTGGCAATGACATCGTTAGTAAGTGATGATTCATTAAAACGACTATTGATTAAAATGCGTAATATGGGTGTTGATGATGCACTTAGAAATGCCGGAGCTCAAGATGGTGATAATGTTGCTATCGGTGAGTTTGAATTTGATTTTTATGAGTAACCAGCTAGTAATACTAGTTGGTTTTTTTCTTTTACAATGCTATAATTGTTGAGAATGGTTTGAAACGATTTTGAGATAAAAAACAGTACGATGTGCTGTATAATAGTAAATGTGAAGGAGTAGGGAATGTATAGTTACTTAATTGGTACGGTAGTTGAGATGAATATTGATCATATTGTTGTAGAAAATAGTGGAATTGGTTATTTGATATATGTCAATAATCCATATGAATATACACGAGGTAAAGAAATAAAGATTTTTCTTTACCAACAAGTTAAAGAAGATGCATTATTATTATATGGATTTAAAACAAGTGAAGAAAAAGAAATGTTTTTAAAATTAATTCTGGTCAAAGGGATTGGTTGTAAAACAGCGATAGGAATTTTAGCTACTGGTGATGTAACAAGCATTATAAGTGCAATTGAAACAGGGAATGTAGCATATTTAAAGAAAATTCCTGGAATTGGACCAAAAGCAGCGCAGCAGATTATTTTAGATCTTCAAGGTAAGTTTAAAAATACACCAACAGCAACAACACTGATAAATAATAATGATTTAGACGAGGCGGCTGAAGTATTAATTGCCCTAGGTTATAAAAAATCTGAAGTGGATAAAGCTTTGGCAGTCCTATTAAATGAAAAACTAGATACTAACGGTTATGTAAAAAGAGCTTTAAGTTTATTAGTAAAGTAGGAGGTAGAAAATGACAAGGAATGAGATTCTTGATGCAAATGTTATTGATGATGATAGTAGTTTGCGTCCTTCATCATTCGATGAATATGTTGGTCAAACTAACTTAAAAGAAAATCTAAAAGTTTTTGTTGGGGCAGCTAAACTGCGTGACGAATCACTAGATCATGTGTTAAGTTGTACGGGCTCCTGGATAGGAAAGACAACGATGTCAATGATTATTGCTAATGAGATGGGGACAAATATCAAAATTACAACTGGTCCAAGTATTGAAAAAACTGGTGATTTAGTTGCTATTCTAACAGCATTGGAACCGGGTGATGTTTTATTTATTGATGAAATTCATCGTTTAAATAAAGTGGTTGAAGAAATTCTTTATCCAGCTATGGAAGATTTTTGTGTTGATGTAGTGATTGGTAAAGAAGCATCAACACGTTCAGTAAGAATTGATTTACCGCCATTTACTTTAGTTGGAGCAACAACTAGAGCTGGTGATCTGTCAGCACCATTACGAGACCGTTTTGGAATTATTTCTAAACTGGAATATTACGATGAAACGGATTTAAAAACGATTATTGATCGGACCAGTCGTGTCTACTCAATGCCAATGGATGATGACGCTAAATCGGCTTTGGCGATGCGTTCCCGCGGAACACCGCGTATTGCTAATCGATTATTTAGACGGGTTCGAGATTTTGCACAGTTCAACGGTGAAGAAATTATCAGTAAAGAGCGGACGATTGAGGCTTTAGATCGTCTTAAAGTAGATCAATTAGGACTAGATGATGTGGATCATAAATACTTGTTAGGAATCATTCATCGCTTTAAGGGGGGACCGGTAGGTCTGGAATCTCTGGCAGCTTCAATTGGAGAAGAACCACAAACATTAGAAGATGTCTACGAACCTTATCTTCTTCAAATCGGTTTGATAAAGAGAACTCCTCGCGGTCGTGTTGCAACGAGTGAAGCATATAAACATTTAAATATAAATATTGATGAATAAGGCTGTTTTTACAGTCTTTTTTGTGGAGGTATTGTGAAAAAACATGAAATTATTGGTTTGTTAATTATTTTAATTATCTCAACTGTTTATTCATTTACATTGCCTGAAACATCATTAAATGAAATTGAATCAGATCCACAAGTAAAAATAATTGTTGAAGGTAAGTATAATGAAACTTTAGTATTTAATTCTTCACCAACAATCGAAGATGTATTTAAAGCATTAAATACTGATAATGTTTATGGATTTGATCAAAAAACTGTTTTGGATAGCCAAACAGTTTTTATATCCCTATAAATAAAAATTTAATTTCTTTAAATCATGCATCAAAAGAACAATTGATGACGATTAAGGGAATTGGACCAAAAACTGCAGATAAAATTATTGATTATCGTAATGAACACCCATTTGCTACCATCGAAGAGATAAAAGAAGTATCAGGGATAGGAGAAAAAACTTATTTGCGAATAAGGAAGTTATTATGTCTTTAAGATATCATTTGATTTACTATGCGGTAGCATGTTTGTTAGGTGTTTTGATCATGTTGATTCATCCAGTTTTTTTAGTGCTCTTAATTATTTATGCGTTCTTTATAATTCGTCATTTTGGGTGGGGGCGACTTGTAACGATAGGGCTGGTTATGATTTTCTTTTTAGTGTTTATTTAGGTGGCCTCAGCCGACCGTATGAACCAATTATAAGCGGGTATATAATT
>ENA-OQLB01000922-OQLB01000922.1-human-gut-metagenome-genome-assembly--contig:-NODE-922-length-14327-cov-2.204577_pt1 | contig 14327 bp, 18 predicted proteins | sample MGYA00242656_ERZ504813 | MGnify/ENA primary metagenome ERZ504813 (study PRJEB26092, sample SAMD00036388) | human gut metagenome | host: Homo sapiens | study: EMG produced TPA metagenomics assembly of... | reverse complement strand
GTCAGGGGTTCGAGTCCCTTTTGGCGCGCCATATGGTGGATGTAGCTTAGCTGGTTAAAGCGCAGTTTGTGGCACTGGAGACCGTGGGTTCGAATCCCATCTTCCACCCCATGAAAAAAGACCTCTGTCGTTTGACAGAGGTCTTTTTGTATACAGAATAGCCAAAAAGCGGAACGGTTATTCTCCTTGACACAAAGGAAACGGCATGATATATTTCAAATATATCGTTTGGGGAGGGATTCTCATGCTGTGCGTGATTGCAAAGATCGACCCGAAGTCCAAAGCACGATTTTTGAAGCTGCAAGGGAAAATAGAAAAACTCGGCATCTCGGTGAAAGCGCTGCACGGGCACATTACGCTTGTGTCGTATATCGGCGAAGACGAGGCGGCGTTCATCGCGTCTTGTAAGGAGATATTATCCAGCTGCAAGGTGTTCCCAGTGTGTTATGACAAGATAGAGGTTTTGGCTTCCTCCTGCATTGTGGTGGCTTCGCCGCGCAAAGAGGGGGTGCTGGAAGCGGTGCAAAGGAAGATCGCCGAAAAATGGGCGAAAGACTTGCCCGACTATATGCAGGCAGATGTGTGGTATCCGCACACAACACTTTTGCAGGATATGCAGGCAGACCTTGGGAAAATCGCGCAGCATTTGGAAGAAAACTTTGAGCCGTTTTGTGGCGAGGTGCAGACGATCGAGTTCTCCCGCGTGGAGAAAGTTGGGTATACGATTGTGGATACCGTAGAATTGCCGAACGCGTAAGCCGCTACGGAAAAATCTGTACGGTATTTGACAAATTCGGTTCTTCGTCCTATAACTGATGATCAGGAATTTTTATATTCGGATGGTGTCATCCCCGTTTTGTTTTTGAACACTTTCAAAAAGTAGAAATAGTCCTCAAACCCACAGGCTGTACTGGTTTCAGAAATAGTATAGCCGGACCTGAGCATACGCTTTGCCTGGTTGACACGCAAGGTTACCTGCATTTGTTTGATCGTCATACCATATACTGTTTGGAATATAGTATTTAGACGATTGTATGTTTTCCCGAAGGTATCCTCATAATCCCGATTCTTCAAATGTTGGTCTTTGTTGTCATCAATATATTGTAAGATTCGGTAGGCCAGTCTGCTTTCCAAATTACACCAAAGCTCTCTTTTTTGCACAGCGAAACTAATCTGATACAGAATCGCCTGAATTTGGGATGATAAAAAAATTTTTGCTTGAAAAAAGGCAATGCTCGGTGCTGAATCGCGTACTCCATCAGATCAAAGCAGGGTAGCTCCAGAGGAATCTGTCCATGTAACGGAAGCAAAATATGATTGGTATCTACCTTTACAGGCGGTGGAACCTGAATACCTGTTGCCTGAAAATGAGCAAAATAGGCTGCATGATTATCATATTGAAGCCCGCAATGCTGCACGTAAGGAGGCAACAGGAAAAATTCGCCGCTATGAACGACGTAATTCTCACCGTAGACACGGAAAGAGCGTTCTCCGCTGATCATCAACACCAGTACCCACTGCGTCATCATTCTATCCGGATGCATATTATTGCCGCTAAACTTATCGACATCCTCCACGCGAATCTCCTCGTTTAACTGAAACCAGTAGAGATCGGTTTGTTTTATATCCATGGTTGAACATCTGCCTTTTCCAGTAAAATGATCTTATGATATGTCTGCCTAAAAGGAGCCAGACAATAATTCAATAAATAGTTTCGTTTATTCCATACTATTTTCATTCTCTCCATAGACTTTTTTTCGGATACACTGTATGATCGTTTCAAAGAATCCTAGGAGGGATACAACATGAAAAACGGTAAATTAAGAGTGGCGCTCGTAGGAGTCTCCTTCGGCGCGGAATTTGTACCCATCTATCTGAAACACCCGGACGTAGATTCTTTGGTGTTAGTGGATACGAATGAAAAACTGCTGAATACGGTTGGCGATAAATTTCTTCTGGAAGAACGCTTGACGGACTTTAATGCCATGTTGGAAGATAAAACCATCGACGCCGTCCATCTGGTAACACCGCCTGCTACTCATGCTCCCCTATCTATACAGGTGATGAACGCTGGAAAGCACTGTGCCTGTACCATCCCGATGGGAATGAGTATCGATGAATTGTACCAAGTCATCGATGCTCGAAAAAGAAGCGGGAAACACTATATGTTTATGGAGACCTCCGTCTATGGTCGAGAGTTTCTGTATGTGAAGGACCTTTACGAAAAAGGAGAGCTGGGCAGAATACAGTTCATGCGCTGCGCGCATTATCAAGATATGGAAGGATGGCCGGACTACTGGTTGGGTTTCCCTCCGCTGATGCATCCTACCCACGCGGTAGCGCCTTGCCTGATGTTGCTGGGTAAGCGTCCGGAAACCGTATATTGCAAGGGCTCCGGCAAAGTGCGTAAAGAAGTGGAAGCTCCCTATGGTTGTCCATATGCCTTTGAGTCAGCTCTGATTTCCCTAAAAGACAGTGATGTAAGCATTGAAATGGCTCGGTTCCTCTACCACGTAGCCCGAGGCTACACTGAAAGTTTCAACATATATGGTGAACAAAAGAGTTTTGAATGGCAGCAGTTAGAATCGGAACAACCGGTACTGTTCTCCATGGCGCTTGGTGCAAATGCTGAACATGTTATGAACGATTACGGTCGAGGCGGCCTTGTGACGGAAGAACGTATCCAAATCCCCGACTATGCAGATCGTTTACCGGCGGAAATTGGGCGCTTCACCAAACAAACAGTGTATGATGACAGCAATCCCCATCTATCGTTCCTGCAAGGCGGTGGCCATGGTGGTTCTCATCCTCATCTAGTCCACGAGTTTGTCCGAAGCATTCTGGAAGATCGAACCCCGGTTCCCAGCGATATTGACGGCGCTACTGGACCGGTGTAGGAATCTGCGCTCACCAATCTGCCATGGACGGTGGCGTGGTAAAACGTGTACCTGTTTTCGAATAGAAATCTTCTTTAGAATCTATAAATTCAACCAGACAGCCGTATTCCCTTGCCTTGAAGGGAACACGGGCTGTCTTTTACTGTCTGTTTTTACACACCTATTTCCCCATAGGTTGGGTAGCTACGTAATGAAGCGCTCCGTCAGTGTTAAATTCATCCTTACAATAGCAAAAAGCAAATAGCAAAACAACCGACCATTGGTTGAGTCCTCACTTAAAACCATATTCTTCTTTTGTCTATCTTCCGGCTTTACACAAGGGGAGCTGTTGTTTCGCGGAAGCAAAATTCTCAACCGAAAGCCATCTTTTTTGCTGACATTGACGCGGGAAAGGACCCTTTTATATCAAGAAAGAAAAAACGGAAATGCCGCAGTTGTACAAAAAGAAAAAGTAAGGATCAAATCTCTGACTCAGCCGATGACTTTTGACGGTTAAAAATACAGGCGAAAAACGAAGTGCTTCCGGGCGGAAAAGGTACTCCTTTTAAAAAGACTTTTATCAAATTCGAATAAATATCGGGTGAAAGTAGATAAAAAGTGGTAAATAATCATAAATTCAGCCATTTTGTTTGCAGGGCTTACGCTTTATAATATTGCCACAACATCCAATTTGACAAGTGCAAGCTTTGTCAGAGACAATGGAGAAGGAAGATGAGGGTTATGACAGAAAATCCAATGGGAAGACAGCGGTCGGGTTGGCGGTATAAGCTATACCGAGCTGGCAGAGGGATTCGACGGAATTGGGGATTGTACTTGTTGTTACTTCCGGCGGTCGTGTTGCTGTTTTGCTTCAACTACTTGCCCATGTACGGCGTGCAAATTGCGTTCAAGGATTTTTCTCCTTCACAGGGAATTCAGGGAAGCCCTTGGGTGGGACTTGCGAATTTTCAAAAATTCTTCAACTCATTCCAATCTAAAAACCTGATTTGGAATACGGTGAGCTTGAGCTTGTATAGCTTGATTGCAGGCTTTCCGTTCCCCATTATTTTAGCTCTGATGGTCAACCAGATCCGGGTGAAACGCTTCAAGCAGGTTTTGCAAGTGGTGACCTATCTGCCCCACTTTATTTCCACAGTGGTTATGGTGGGCATAATGTTAATTCTTCTTTCCCCCAGCAACGGAATCTACGGAAATCTGGCCCGGGCGCTTGGCGTTCAGAATCCGGCCAACATCATGGGAGAGGCGAGCGCCTTTCAGCACGTCTATGTGTGGAGCGATGTGTGGCAACACGCAGGTTGGGATAGCATTATCTACATTGCGGCACTGGCAGCGGTGGATCCCTCTTTGTACGAGGCGGCAACGGTGGATGGTGCCAGCAAGATCCAACGGTTGTGGCACATTGATCTGCCTTTCCTGATTCCTACTGCAGTGATCCTGCTGATTATGCGTGCAGGCAATGTGATGAATCTGGGATTCGAAAAGGTGTATCTCATGCAGAACCCGTTGAACACCAGTATCAGCGAAGTAATCTCCACGTATGTATACAAAATCGGTATGATCAGCAATCAGTACAGCCTTTCTGCGGCAGTAAACCTGTTCAACACCGTTATTAACTTTGTATTGTTAATTCTGGTCAACGGATTTTCCAAAAAACTTGGAGACACAAGTTTGTGGTAAGCGGAGAATGTACGGACTGAAAACTTTTAGCGAAAAGAGGCGGATGCATTATGAGCGCACAAACAATACATAAATCACAAAAAGTGAGCAAGGCAGATGTTGTTTTCAACATTATTCTGTACGGAATCTGCGGCTTGATCTTGCTGCTGATTGCGTATCCTCTCTACTTTATCATCATTGCGTCTTTTAGTAACCCTTCTGAAGTGTCTAACGGCAACGTGTGGCTCTGGCCCAGCCAGTTCACGCTGGACGGATATAAAGAGCTGTTGCGTCACGGGAGTATCTGGATGGGTTATTGGAACACCATTCTTTACACGGTAGTGGGAACAGCCCTCGGCCTGATTGTCAACATCTCTGCAGCATACTCTCTGTCTCGCAGAGATCTGGTAGGCCGCAAGTTAATCACGTTTTATTTCATATTCACGATGTTCTTTAACGGCGGCTTGATTCTACTTACTTCACCATTCGAGATTTTCATTTATATGACACATTCTGGGTTATGGTTTTGCCTTTCTCCGTAATGGTGTACAACATGATTGTGGCCAGAACATTTTTTGACTCCAGCTTGCCAAAGGATTTGTTGGATGCAGCACAGATTGACGGCTGTGGGAACCTGCGATTCTTTTTCTCCATCGCTCTTCCCCTCTCCAAAGCCGTAATCGCTGTAATTGCTCTTTACATTGCCGTGGCGCAGTGGAACTCTTACTTTAATGCTCTGGTTTATGTACGCAGCGAGAACTTAAAACCGCTGCAGCTGGTGGTGAGAAATATCCTGATCACGAACCAGTCTTTGGTGGGTGCCGGTGACGGCATGGCTGCTCAGGAGGCCATGCGTTTGGCAAATTTGATGAAATACGCCGTTATCATCATTACCACCGTGCCGATTATGTGCATGTATCCCTTTGTACAGAAATATTTCAGTCAGGGCGTAATGATCGGCGCAATCAAGGGGTGAGTTTTCTCCCCAAATCACTTTGTGACGTTACCTTGGGAATATACCCTGAGGATTTCACCGTCAAATAAAAAAATCCTATAGTGAGGAGATGCAAACATGAAAGAAAAGTGGACAAAACTAGGAAAAAGCCTGATCTGTTTGGCCCTGGTTACCTCCATGCTGGCAGGCTGTGGCGGCGGTGGCAACAGCAGCTCTAGCAGTGGGGAACAGACAAGTGGCGGCACTTCAGGTGAGGTTGCAACAGGGAACGATAACTTCAATGAGACGGGCTTGCCTATTGTCAAAGAACCCGTGGAGTTAACTTTCCTTTACGTCAAAGGCGCCAATACGATGGATTTTAAAGACAACGCCATGTTCCAGCAGATGGAAAAGGACACCAACGTCAAGATCAACTGGCAGTACGCCGGCGATGCGGACTGGTCTGAGCAGAAGTCGCTCTTGCTGGCCAGCGGTGATTTGCCCGACGTATTCTTCGGAGACAATGCTCTGAAGGATAATGACATTGCCACCAACCTTGACATGTTCATTCCGCTGGAAGATTATGTGGAGAAGTATTGCCCCAACATCCAGGCGGCTTGGGAGGCAGAGCCCACTATGCGTCAGATGGTTACCAATCCGGACGGCCATATCTATACGCTGCCCGGTAAGAAGCCTCTGCGTCCGAAGGGCTGCGATACGCCCTTTATCAACAAGGCATGGCTGGATCGTTTGGGTCTGGAGATGCCCACCACCGTGGACGAGTGGTACGAAGTGCTGAAGGCTTTTAAGGAGCAGGATGCTAACGGCAACGGTGATCCGAACGACGAGATTCCTCTGACCGGCACCGCTAAGACGAATCTGTTTGACTGGATCCGCTACATCAACCCCTGGGGCCTCACGGACAGCTTGCAGGAGAACTTCCTGGCTTTGGATCAGGAGACGCTGAAGCCTGTTTTCATTCCGGCTGACGAGCGCTATAAGGAAGCAGTTGCTTTCTTCCATAAGTTATACGCAGAAGGCATTATGGATCCGGAGTTCATCACCCAGGATGGTACCATGTCCGACGCAAAAATGAAAAACGCAGATGTATCTCTGGTAGGTACCGGTATCGCTTGGGAAACCTCCTCTGCTACTCAGCCTCATTCGGACGAATATGTTGCGATGCCTCCGCTGGCCGGTCCTAACGGCGACCGCTACATCCGCGGCAACGATGAAATCATCATTTATCATCGCAACGAGTATACCATTACCACCGCTTGTGAGCATCCCGAAGTGGCGATGCGTTGGGCAGATTACTTCTCTACCGATGACATTTCTGTCCAGTCTTACTGGGGCCCCTACGGTGTGGTGCTGAATAAGGACGAGGACGGCAACATTACCTTCTTGGATCCTCCCGAAGAAGAACGGTGACCAGTGGTACTGGGAGATTTCTCCTCGCGACTACGGTCCGAAGTATGTGACCCCCGAGTTTGAAGCGAAGATCACTCTTCCTGCGGATAGCGGCGACGGCGCTAAATTGAAGGAAGACGAGATTATGAAGGAATTTGTGGCAAAGCCCTATCCTGTTGTGAACTACACCGCTGAACAGTCCGAAGAGATTTCTTCTCTGACGGTGGACATTTACAAGTATGTTAACGAGACCTGGGCCAGCTGGATTGTCAACGGCGGCATCGACGAGCAGTGGGATGCCTATGTGGATCAGTTGAACCAAATGGGCTGGAGCGTTTAATGGAGATTTATCAGGAAGCTCTGGATGTTTACAATAACGCGGGCTAATGGACAAATATTGATTTGTTGAGATTTTAGGAAAGCTTTCGAGCAGGACCTGAAGGCTGTTCCAGCCTTCAGGTCTTGCCTTGCTTTTATCGAAAATTCAAGAAATCAAATATGGAGAACAACAGACAGTGTTGGAGGAGTTTCATGGAGAAAAAAGTATTTCGCGTGGGAAGTGTAGGCATTGGTGGAATTTCTCGAGGCGTTCACCTTCCCGGAATTCAAAAAAGCCCGGATCTGGAACTTGTGGCCGTGTGCGATCTAAAGCCTGAGCGCATGGAGTACGCCAGAAATACATACGGTATTCGAGAAGATCACTGCTTTGCGGATTATCACGATTTGATTGCCTGCCCGGATGTGGATGTGATTGACATTTCCACTTCCAACAACGCCCACTTTGAGGTGGCCAAGGCAGCTATTGAAGCCGGAAAACCGTTTTGCTTGGAGAAACCTGTTACCTTAACAGCGGAGGAGGCCGACATCTTGGCCAAAGCCGCACAGGAAAAAGGAATTCCCAATATGGTGTGCTTTTCCTACCGCTTTAAGGCTGCTGCCCGCTACGCCAAGGAATTGGTGGAGAAGGGAATGTTAGGCGACATTTATCACGTTTACATGCAGTATCTGCAGGGCGGCGGCGGTCCTTCCTATGATTTGCCCCGTTCTTGGAGATACCAAAAAGAGCTGACCGGAACCGGCGCACTGGGCGATTTGGGTTGTCACGCTCTAGATTTGGTAAGTTTTGTCACCGGTAAAAATTACCGGAAGCTGTGGGACATACGGATACTTATGTGACCCAGCGCCGTCTGGAAGAGGGCGAAGGATACGGTCCGGTAGATGTAGATGACTTCTGCCATTACTTGATGGAGATGGATGGAAAGACTTCGGCGAATTTCTCTGTCACCCGATTTGCCTATGGCAGAGGAAATTACCAGCGCATGGAAATATACGGGAGCAAGGGCGGCTTGGTGTACAGCTTGGATGTTACGCCCGGTGTAGATGAATTAGAGGTCTGCTTTGGCTACCCCTATGACAGGTCCGGAATCTACACAAAGCTTCCCATTCCCCAGCGTTTCCAGTGCGATCAGATGCAGTCCTTTGCAGATATTCTCAACGGGTGCAGCGATGGCATGGCTGCCACCATTCAAGACGGCTGCCGCATTCAGCATGCATTGGACGTAATTATCGCTCCGCGGAAGAAGAAAAATGGCTACCCTGTGATTAATTCATTATATGAGAGGAGTTTTTTTGAAATGGCAATTCGAGTAACTGTTTGGAACGAATACCTCCATGAGGTTCAATTCCCGGAAGTGGCTGAGGTGTACCCCAAGGGAATTCACGCTGCATCGCAGACTTCCTGAAAGAAGCCGGTATGGATGATGAAACCGCCACGCTGCGAGAGCCGGAACACGGACTGACTCAGGAGGTTGTAGACAATACAGATGTGTTGATTTGGTGGGGTCACATGGCTCATCAGGAAGTGTCGGATGAGATTGTGGATCGCGTTTACAATCGTGTTCTGGAGGGAATGGGCCTTATCGTCCTTCATTCCGGCCATGCCTCTAAAATCTTCCGGAAGCTGTGCGGAACGGATACTTGGAAATTGAAGTGGCGTGAGGACGGCGAGAAGGAAATCCTTTGGGTTGTAGATCCCAGCCATCCCATTGTAGACGGTCTGGACGAGAAAATTATAATTCCGCACGAGGAGATGTACGGCGAGCGCTTTGATATTCCCCAGCCGGATGAGCAGGTGTTTATCAGCTGGTTCGAAGGCGGAGAAGTGTTCCGCAGCGGTTGCTGCTGGCATCGCGGAAAAGGAAAGATTTTCTACTTCCGTCCGGGCCATGAGGTGTTCCCCATCTATCATCAGCCGGAAATTCAAAAGGTGATTGTCAATGCGGTGAAGTGGGCAGCGCCCATCCGTTTCCCCAATACCACCTTTGGAAATCCCGCACCCATTATGCCCGTTAAGGAGAGATGGAACATAGCGTTCAGGGGCTTCACGAACAGAAGAGCATCTCCTAAAAAGCAGATGCGTTTCCCTCTTAATATCTCTTAACTAAGGAACCAATGTGAAAAGGCCAAGGTTCTTGCGCGGGAAGCAGGGATAACGAAAGCGCGCCTTTCATCAGCATCAGCCGTTGGAAGGCGCACTTTTTTATCTGAAAAATCATTTCCCGGCAAGCGGATTCGAAAAATCAGGTTCACTCCTGCAAAATGGATATCGCTTTTTGGTACTGCTGCTTTTTCCAGGTGTCCAGCAACTTATAGTCTCCTCTTTGCAACTCACTGACCAAACGAGCGTAGGTCGGCGCGATTTCATCGGCAGAACAATCCTCCACCAAATTCACGATCCGATTTTCCAGAAATTTCTGCTTTCGTTCGTTTGCCGTAGCCAGACGTGTGTTGGAGTAGAGGGAAAACAGGATTTCATAGTGAATGATCGGAACAGTGTACCGGCTGTCAATGCCGCTAGATTTCATCGGTTCTGCATTCTTGAGCAAATCTCCAAGCCCGGAGCGCTCCAAAGCGTTCTTCTGTTCGGGAGAAGGCTCCATGTTTTGCAGATAAAATGCTGCCAACAGTCTGGCTTGGAATTGGCTTTGTGTGCTGTTTTTAACAAACAGGGTGGAGACGTATTGTTCCTCGAAATTGTTGCTGAGTGCCGGTTCCCGTCCGGAATCCGAGAGGATGGGCGAGAGGATTTCATATTGTTCCCAAATTGGGTGGCTTTCCGGGAGCAGGGAGAGCAGCTTGCCCAGCGAGGGGGAAGCCGCCAAAAAGATCTCGCCGTTTTGCAGCTGTCTAAGCAGGGACTCTTGACTGAGGGTGAACACATCGCGGGAAAGCAGTCGCTCACGGAACAGGGTGTTCATAAACTCCAGTGACTCCAAAGTACCGGGGTGAAAAAAAAGGATCCTCCCACGCAGTGCCGGTATCGGCGGTGACGCCAAACATCTGTTGAAGACTGGGAAGCTCCACGTAGCAGGAAATCAACTCCGGATAGGCTTTCCGAACGGCTTTCAGCTGCTCCAAGCAATACGCTTTGGACAGGGGCTGCTGACTATCCCAGTGGATTTTTTCCAGAATGTCTTTGCGACCAATCATAGCGGCGGCAGACTGGATAGAGGTATCCTCAGAGAGAATGGTTCCGGTATGCGGATAGGCGTAAACATCTCCCCGAAAATTTCCGCACCACCGGATAAAGTTTTCGGGCAGGGTAAAGCCGGGAATTTCCTTGTTCAGCAAGTCCTGCAGAGCCCAGGTAGTTCCGGTTGTTTCCAATCGTTTAAAGTTGGAATCGGTGTACCAACAGGTGACCACATCTGCAGAGATTCCCGATGCTGTCATGTTCAAATATTTTTCAATGGTGCAAAAGGAGAGTTCCACAGGTGTTCCGGCTAATTCGGTGCAATCCTCTTGGGAGGGAAACAGGTTAGCATAGGAGGAATCAGTTTCGCCATAAGGCGTTATGAAAATCCACTTCAAAGCGGTTTCTTTCTCGGGAGATGTCGTTTGAAGGGAGAGGGGCTGGAAGTTGAGGGTGAGCGAATACAGAAAATAAGAAAACATACGGCAATCAACCCGACAAGCGTTTGAACAAGCTTATAGGGGAATAAGCTTTTGCGCTGTTTATCGTTGTGTGGAGTATCCATGGCAATTCCTTTCTTTTGGAGTATAACTTTGTCGACTACGAGTCGATAGGAATAATTGACGTTTATTGCTATACTTGTTATACTACATCATAATAAGCTATTAATCTTTAAATGTCCAGTGCTTTTTATGTAAGTTCCATAAAAGGCCGCGTTTGAGATTTTAATGCCGTTTTGATGATAGGAAAAGAGGAAAATAAATGAAACAGTGGCTGAGCCGGATGAAAATCGCGCACAAATGGTTCTTGGATTTTTGGGCTCATCGCTCTACCGTTTACCTTGCTGTCGGTGTTCAGTTTTGCTTCGGTTGCGACGCACTATGAACATCAGCTGGCGCAGGATGGGCAATATATGCTGAACATGGTAGTCAGTGATGTGAACGAAAAAATGGATCATGTGGAAATGCTGATGCAGGTGTTGTCCTGCAATCAAAATCTGATTGCTTTTCTGTCTCACGATTACAATGGCTCCGTCTCTCACGAGGAGTACACGCAAACTGTGATGCCGTTGCTGCAGGGAGCGAGCAATGCGGTGTCACCGCCTCTGGAACGCGTCTACTTACTGACGAAAAACACTACTATCCCGGAAGGTTACAGCACAGTGTACCATTACGATTCTGTTCCGAAGAGTATTCCCACCGAGCTGTTGGAGAACGGAAGGGGAGCCACTTGGTATCATGCGGAGACAGACGGAAAAGATGTGTTGTACTACCTTTGTCCCATTGTTTCCTCGGTATATAAAAATCAGGGGTATCTTTGGCCAAAATGCGCGTGGACGAGTTGTTCCCAGAGTTCGGAATGCCGCAACAGAGTGGTGTGGCCCTATTCCTACTGGATGAGGAAAACCGACCTAAACTCAGCAATGTAACTCTGAATTCTGATTTCCGTTTTCCGCAAACCGCAGGTTATCAAGAATCTGTGCGGTGTTTTTCCACCGAGATTCAGCGGGTTTCTCTGCGCGTGGGTGTGGCGCTGCCGGTGTCGGAACACGAATATTTGCAGCAGAGTTCTCTGCTCATCTTAATCTTCATGGGTTTTCTTTCGCTACTGTTTTTGTCTCTGTTCTTTTCCATGCTTCGCTCCGTTAGCTCTCGTCTTCAGAGATATGGAGATGAGATGGAGCGCATTGCCGAATCCGGTTTCAACGGGGAGTTAGCGGTGGAACGTCAGGATGAAATTGGAGTGATCGGAGATCAATTCAACCGTGTCTTGGGTAGAATGCGCGTCTTGATGCAGGAGAATATCCAAAAGGAAACCGCATATAAAGACGCTCAGTTAAAGGCTCTTCTGCTTCAAATCAATCCTCACTTTATCTACAACACCTTGGACATGTTTGCCGGAAAGCTGACTTTGGACGGAGAGTTTGAAACGGCGGATTACATTTGCGACTTTGCCCAGATGATCCGCTATAACACCATGACGAGCACAGAACTTCCTTTGGAGAAGGAACTGGAGCATGTGATTAATTACGTGAACCTGGAGAAGTGCCGGTATGGAGACAGCGTGGAGCTGCGGATTCATGTCCCGGAGGAGCTTCGGCAGATTATAATTCCCCGCTTTTTGCTTCAGCCTATTGTGGAGAATTCCTTTGAGCATGGATTTACCGGGATGGCTCCGGAGGAGAAAAGGCAAATTATCATCACGGCCCGCAAGATGGGTGACCGAATGATTCTTCGTGTACGGGATAACGGCAGGGGAATGAGTCTAAAACAAGTGGAGAAGATGAATCAAAAATTCTCTCAGCTATGATGCCATAGCTCTGCGTCATCAGAAAGAGCATGGAATTGGGCTGGATAATATCAATGATCGACTTCAGATTTTTTCTCATTCCAATGATCGTTTGGTACTGAGAAGTCGGGAGGGAAAGTATACCAGTATGTTTATTTTACAAACATTATAGCAGTAAGCTGTTTTATAACGGGTGTGCTTTTCACCGGTGTTGGCCAAGTAAGACGGAGAGTTTGACAGAAAAGCGGAGGATGCAGATGCTTACAGTGATGATAGTGGATGATGATCCCTTTTGTGCACAGCCATGCGACGAAAGATAGAGATGATTGACAGGGAAAACCAGTTAGGAATTCAAGAGACGCTGATAGCCCACTCGGCCCAAGAGGCATGGGGGATTTTGCAGGAAAAGTCCGTTGATATATTAATCAGCGACATTCGAATGCCCTATCAGACGGGTCTGGAGCTGGCGGACAAGGTAAACGAGGCTTTCCCGGAGATTCAGGTGGTGATTCTGAGCGGCCATGACGATTACGAGTATATGCGGAGTGCTCTCCGCAGCGGAGTGGTGGATTATCTGCTCAAGCCCGTAAAGCTGGTGCAAATTCAGGAAGTGCTGCTCAAGTGTCAGGAGAATCTTCGCCGCCGGAAGGCGCAATCTCTCCGAAACGGCAACGACCGGGAGGTACTGGAAAACTGGCTCAACGGTTTACTCGCGGGTAAAACCGGCAAGCCCCCGGTGGAATTTCCCCATCCGGTGTTCTGGGTTGCATGGCTTTTTGGCGGGGAAGGAGAAGCCGGTTTCCGGACGGAGGAAGCCTTTGCCGAGGAATCGTCGGAGGATGTGGCGGCATTCTTTTTCGCAACGTAACGCAAGACGCAGTTGTGCTGTTGAATACCGAAAGCAGCCGGGAGGACATTGTAAAAGCGTACATCGAAACGTGTCAGGAGTCCTGTGTCAGGCAGGGGGCGGGACGGCCCTGTTTTGCAGTGAGTCGACCGTTTACGCGTTTGGAGGAGTATCCTGTGTTTTATAAAGAGGCACGGTACACCATGGCCTATCGCATGCTGGAGCCGTTCGACCTTCGGTTTTCCTCTGCTCAAGCGGCTACGGAGCAAAGCCGGTTTCCGCGGTTTCAAGCCCGGATTCATTCGGCCTTTCAGAGCAGAAATTTTGCTGAGCTTTATCAGTTTGCTTCAAAAAATCTTCTGTCGGGGTTTTTTTCAGGAGCAGCCCTTTCCTAAGGAGATTCGACGATTTTATGTGTATTGGGAGTCTCAGGTTCAGGAGATGGCTTCTGCGTATCATCTGGAATTGGAAGCGTTTCCCCACTTTAGCAGATTTGCCAGTTTAAATGAAATGCAAGAATACCTGCAGAAGGTTTTGAAGCAGATGGAGGCGGCTGTGCAGACCGCTACAAACAAGTATGCCCATATTCTTTCCATAGCAAAGCAATATGTGCAGAATAATTACAACCGCGATATCAGCATGGACGAAGTGGCCGAGATGGTTCCATGAGTTACAGCTACTTTAGCCGTGTGTTTAAAGAGCAGCTTCATCAAAGCTTTTCGGAATATGTTCTGTCCGTCCGAATGCGAGAGGCCAAGCGGTTGATGGAAGAAGATCCCGCAATCAAAATAAAAGAGGTGGCAGAACTGGTTGGCTATGAAA
>ENA-OQLB01000920-OQLB01000920.1-human-gut-metagenome-genome-assembly--contig:-NODE-920-length-14351-cov-2.860869_pt1 | contig 14351 bp, 16 predicted proteins | sample MGYA00242656_ERZ504813 | MGnify/ENA primary metagenome ERZ504813 (study PRJEB26092, sample SAMD00036388) | human gut metagenome | host: Homo sapiens | study: EMG produced TPA metagenomics assembly of... | reverse complement strand
TCCGACCTCTTGTTTTTGCTTTTATTATTTTCATATTATTGGGGACGGAACTCATTCTCTATATACTTCTGCTACTTTATCTGTTATCTTGTCTCACTTTTTTGTTAGCGTCATTTAATATATTGTCCCTAATATCAACTCTTGATTCGCATCATATTGCATTATGAAAGCTTTGTGTGTAAGCTATGCTGTTCCTATGCAATTTTTTTTGTTGTTCATTGTTTATTTGCCGTTTAAAATTTGGTTATATAATGCCACCATTTGTTTGGCTTTATTCTCCCATGAAAGTTCCTCTTGCCTTTGCTTACAGTTGCTTGCTAATTCTTGAAGAACTTCTTTATTCTGATATAAGTAACTTATTTTTTCGACGAAATCATGTACTGATTGTTTGGGGGTACTTAATGGGATTTTTATTCCTACCTTTTCATTAATAGAATCTCCTTGACCGCAAGTATCAAAACAAACTACAGGTAGATTATTGCTGATGGCTTCAAGCACTACATGAGGTGTTCCTTCTGCCACGCTGGTAAAGAAAAATATATCTGACTGTTGCATAATTTTTTGTACTGCATCGTGGCTTATGGAACCATGCCAAATGCATTGCGCATCTACACTTAAAGATTGGGCTAACTGTTGATAAGCGGTTGCATCACCGCCGCCTACAATATGTAATTTTATTTTTTTGTTATTTAGTTGGGCTAATGTTTTTATGGCTAATGCCAATTGCTTTCTGAAGTCCAGTTTGCCTACCCATAATAAATCCAACTCCTTTTTTCCTTTTTTATCCGATAATGGTTTTGTTTGAGGATAGCATCCGGTTTCGTTCAATAATGGAGAGTTTATATTGAAAAACTTTTTGAAACTCTTTTGTGATTCAGAAGAAGCAGAAACTATAATAGAAGCCTTTTTTGCAGTTTTTCTAACTCTTTTGTCATGTTTAAGCTGGATTCCCGTTATAAAATTTTTTAGGTGCATGAATAGTTGATCCTTTAGGCTTGCTCCTTGCAAATAAACAGTTGGGAATTTTTCTTTAGCATCTACAGGTCCCCATACAAACGGTTTATTTTCTATTTTCCACAGATAACCCGGTTCGCGGAAACCAATCATGTTCAGCTGATGTATAATGTCAATTTTTTGTTTGGCAATGATATCTTTAGCCATTTCATAGGTTTTCCATTGCCATTGTTTATAGTATTTATAAAAACGCCAGTCACCTTGATTCCAGCACATTTTTCTTATTTCATCCGATACCGGATTATAATAGAAGTGCATATTTTTTCCTTGGGGTAGAGTAGGGAGTGCAGTTTCTATTTTCTCCTTGAATTCTCCTTCTGTGATGATGTGTAATTCACTGTGTTTGGCAAGATTTATGCACCAATTCCAAGCCATACCCGGTTCACTCCCCATGTTGGGAGAACAGGCGTATGCGTTGATAATAATATTCAGCATTCTTTAATTGCCTATGGCTTTTTTGAGATAATTTATTGAATCGATTACTAATGTGTCTAGAACTCTATTATCCACTTCTTTATATACAGACGTGACATTAAAGTCTGTTGCCTTGTCCTCGTACAAAATGCGATCTTCCAAATTCAGTTTACATAATAAAGAGGTCATACGTCCATTGTTATTTCTTTTACGGTTGAGCACACAACAGAATGGTGTTGCGAAGTTTACTGAAAATGCAGTCCCATGAAAAGAATTAGTAATCATGCAAGTGGCATTTGCTATTAACCATAGGAACTCGGCAGGTCCGGCATCCAATATATTAATGGTACCAGGATTTTTTTTAATTCCATATGCTCGTTTGCAAATGCAATATACTGGTATATTTTTCTCTTTTCCTACTTTTACTGCTATATCCAATAAAATTTGAGAAGGTAATAGTTCATAGACCAATACATAGTTGAAAGGTGATATTCCCTTTACGGGTTTCATATACGGATTCCAATCAGTTTTATTTAATAATAAAGTAGGGTCGACAACCAATTGGGCTTCTCTTCCGGTTAACTGTTTTACAAGTTCCACCCCACTTTGTTCTCTTACTGCAATCGTATTAAGGTTATTCAATAATTCCGTATAACGTTTGGACAATTCAGGAGCAATTGATGATACACCAAAAGAAGATGCATAGGCCAATTTCGGAGCCTTTTGGGGAGCAAAAGTCAGGAAATAGGGTTCAATAGAGGAAGATGCTGAAGGATTCCATACTTGGTCACTCCCCACTATGTAAATATCATAATCCATATTGGCATGATATAGTTCATCCATTGATATATATTTTTGCGAATAGCATCCACAATCTATAAATGATTGGTAATTCTGTTTTCTTCGTTTTTCATTTTTATTGACTATAGGTAGTATTTTATCTACTGCCCAGCTCGCTAACCGATACTTTAGCCAATACATTAGTTTTCCTTTCGTATTTATTGTTATAAATGGTTGTGATAAAGTAGTATCTTTAAATTGCCAATTTTTATAGTAGAGATAGTCTATAATTTCTGCTTTATGTCCCATTTGTTCCAATCGTTTTTGGGTAGCAAAGGCCTGTAGTTCTGCTCCATAATTGTTAACCTTACAAATGGTGATTATTCCAATTTTCATAGTTATATATTTTGTTGTAAATTAGATATCGGCCATTTTACCCCCCCCTATTTGCTTTTTTTAACAAATAGGGAGCTTTGTTTTGTAGTCTATTTATTGTTTGCTTTTTTTATATTTTATTGAATATATTGTTGCCAGTTTGTAGAAAGCCCATGATAGTTTATGAGGCATTCTATTAGTCAATATATTGAAACGTAATTTTTTGGGAAGAACTTTCCTGAAAAAGTTTGGCCATACCACTATTGGATGATATTGGATAAATTTATAGCCGGTAAATAGGTGCGGGTTTCCGTCAATAGCAGTACGTAATGAATCTTCGAATGTATAAATGGCATCCGCTTCTTTTATTAAAGAATCTGCCTTGGCGTTATTTCCAATAATGAGTGAAACACCTTGTTTGTAATAGTCCGGTACTGGCAATCCCCAAAAGTCTGCAATTGTGATATCGGCTACTCTGTTTATTTCTGAGAACTGGCAATTGCTACAGCTTTTTCTGTCAAGCATCCAGCCTGCATAAATAGCATAGAACATGTCTTCTTCTCTTTTTAGTTTTACCTCTTTTCCATTTTGTTCAATAGTTGTACATTGCGAAAACTTCCAATCTTGTGTTCCTTTTCGCTTATCACGAAAACGATATATGCGTGATGAGTTATAATATTCCAAGTGTAGGTCTAATGCCTCATGGCTGGCAATTCCATGACACACCACTTCGATAGTTACAAGACGCTCACAATTCCGGTATTTTTTGCCTAAGTAGCCATATAGTCCTGCTATTTGACAGGGACATCCCGAAAATAAAATCCAATAATCATTTTTTAGTTTTTCGGCTACTGCTTTATATATTCCTTTAGTGTTGCTTTGTATGTATTTACTATTGGTTAGTAATGGTATATCTTTTTCTTGTTCTATTAATATGTGGTACACTCTGTTATTTGTAAGTGTAGCACCAACTACTGCTACTTTTTCCTTATGTAAATGGAAGAAACTCTGTGCTAGTCCGGCGAATCCACCCCCGGAAGCTGCATCTATACGTGTTTGCTCGTCGTTTGCCCATCCGCCATACACTTTCATGTCCTCAAATCGATTCTTGTTGATCGGGGTTACTATTGGGCATGCTTTTTGGCACAAACCACAGTTTATACATTTATCTGCATCAATTGTACAAATGGTAAGCAGTTCCTTTCTACGATTTTTATAGCGTCATGACGGCATATATCACTACACGCCATACATCCGGTACAATACTTTGCTTTTGCTAATTGCGGACTACATGCTTTCATATATTTTCTCAATTTTATTGCAGATATTGGTTATGTTGAAGTCATTATACACTAATTTATCGGCTTCGTGGGACATGCTGTATCTATATTCTTCCGATCTTATTAGTAATTCTAATTTTTCTGCTAACATGTCCAAATCATACGTATCGTAAATCATTGCATCAATTTCGTTGTGAAATACTTTTTCTAACCCGCCTACAGGGGTTGTAACCACAGGGATTCCATAGGCCATTGCATCTAAAACTCCCATTGGGAATCCTTCTCCCCAACTTGGTAAACAATAAATAGAAGCATGCTGAAACACGTTTTCTTTGTCGCTTCCTGTTATCCAACCTAGGAAAATGGTTTGTTGTTCTATTCCAAATTGAATGGCTAATGTTTTTCCTTTGTCGATTTCTCCATTTCCGGCAAATACAATTTTCCAATCTGAATATTTTGTTGCAATCTTACTAAAGGCTTCCATAAGCCTGTTATATCCTTTTCTGTCAGATAAAATCCCTGCATATAAAATATATTTATCTCTTTGATCACTTCTTTTTACATTGGGACATGGATTGTAAACTACTTCCATGTTATATCTGTTTTTAGGGAAAGCTTCATTTATCCATTCTATCCATTTGGGAGATAAAACTAATAGTTTGTCAGATATATTGAATAATTTTTTGATATTAGCATTGAATTCTGGATTGAATAGATGTTTTTCTGTTGCTGGATGAAAGTGAATGATGATTTTTTTCTTTAGTGAACGTGCAATATGTGCAAATATTAATTTTCTTCTAACGGAAGTTCTTAATCCTACGTGTATATGTACTATATCATAAAATGGTAATAGGCAAATGTATTCAATTAGTGCTGTTTCTAAATACCATAGTTTTCTTATATTATTTCCATCTCTATGTGTCTCAATCCACTTACAATGATACTTTTTCCATTGATTACCAGTTTCATGGGCCTTCACTACAGAAGTAATGCCACCTCGTGTCTTGCGGGAAGTAGCAACAACCAATACTTTAGGTGTGTGCATGTCAGTTGAGTATTTTTATAATATCTTTCCAGTTATATTCACCATCTTTAAATGTTTGGCTAAAGATACGTGCACAGCAGCGTAATAGGTATGCTCCTATTAATATGATACCAAACATAATGATTAAATTTAAAAGGAAAAATAAAGTTCATTTGGTCTGTAAATAATGCTCCTTGAATTAAGTATATTCTAAGCATAATCCACCGATAAGTCTAATACAATAACCTCCTATTCTATGTTTATAACAGTGCTTTAAGGTATTGCTATTGCATATTTTATAAAAATAAAATACAGTCATTAATAGGGGAATTAATGAGAGTATCTGGAATTCGTTTATAATTGTGATTTTTCGACCAATGAATAAATAAGTATAGTAAATGGCAATGGAACTAACTAATTTGAATGTGTCCCATTTAAAAGAGTAAGTTCGTTCTTTATGATTAATTCCTAATATTGCTCCCATTAACATGAAAAGGAAGTAATGGCACCATTTAAAATAAGTATTACCATACATATTATAATCTACAGGTCTGTCTATGGCTATGTACCAAGCTATGCATATTGTGGTTGCTATGCCAAATACCAATTTTAAATTGTTGAGCATATATCTTTGGATGAAGTAGAGGATAACATAATAGATCATAATGCAGGTGACGAACCATCCGCCTCCATGTATAATTATATATTTTATGTCTTTGTGATAATTGAAAATAAACTCTTGTACTATTGCCCAAGCAAAGACTGTAGGATATATTCTATTGATTCTTCTTTTATACCAATTATCAAATCGCCCCATTCTTCCTAAGAAAAGCGTGAATCCTGAGCAGAAAAAGAATAATACGTCACCAATAGCTCCTCCTGTTGCCATGACACTATATTTGCCATACAGTAACTCCATATGTGATTGGTAATAAGCAGGGCAGCTATACATTTTAATATATCTATACTAGGGTTTCGTTGTTTCATTAATATTATTGTAATTATTCACGATCTGGCTATAATACCATGTATGACATTGTAGCCAGATAGAGGCATGCTTTTGATTAACAATTAAGTTGTTATGTTCATTATATAATTGATAAAACAAGAGCTTATCAATCCTTTTTTCTATCTATCTTCTAATTTCATAATAGTTTTCATAGTCTTATAGCATTTTTGCATGCCGTAGTGCGTAATAGGTATTTCCTCGTTTGATGTCTGTATATCATGAATCGCTTCTATCCAATCTTCTAACGTTTTTTACTACATGAAATGATTGGATACGCTCTTTCGAATGGTAAGGATTCTGAGTGATGATTAGAGGTTTGCGTAGTCCTTCGGCATCGACAATAGTAGAAAGTCCTACACAGTAGTTCAGTTTGTCTTGGCGTAATGGGCAAACTAATGCTTTGGCATCAGCCATGGCACGTATCATTAGTGGATAAACCTCTCCACTATTTTCTGTGATTGTTACATCTATATTAGGAATATCTTTGCATCGCTTGGGGAGATCTTCAAAGTTGTTACCTGCATGGCTTCTGCAAGTAATGATTTTGAGTGGTGCGCCCGTTTTTTGAAAGGCTTCAATTAGTATGTCAAAATCTCGTTGTTCTTTGCCTGTTGACACAAACGTATTGCTGTTATGCTGTGTAATTTGGGTGAAAAATTTCTCATCAGCTCCCCATCCTGGTACAGAACATTTTCCTTTTTGTACATATCGGCCTTCAATGCTTTCTTGCATAGTTAGTTCTGATAGAAAAAACAAGTGTTTTACTCCTTTTAGTAGCAACTGGTAAAGTCTTTGTTTTATCCTACTATTTGTGTTTGGAGCATGATGTAGGTAAGCAAAAATAGGTATTTTTATTCCATTAAAGGCTGCTAGTAGTAGTAATAATTTATGTGCTTGCAGATTTAGATTTGGAATAAAGATAATGTCAGGATTATATTGTCTAATTAGGTTTAAGTCATGAAACATGTTGTATTTTTCTTGTTCCCATATTACTTCGTGTCCGTCCTCTTCCATTTCACATGCCCCATATAGCCAATGGGAAGGATTTTTCCCTTCTTTCCACAGATCATGGTTATGCGGTGTGCCGATATATAATATTTTCATACTTTTTTTATAGATTGTATTGAGGGGATTTGATTTAGTAATAATTTCCATATCCATTTACGAGGTTGGTCTATTAATATGGCAAAAGTGAAAAGGATTATTACAAGGGATGCTGCATGAATAGCAAATTGATTAGTGATAATTCTTTAAACCATGTGCCAATTTGTTGATAATACCAGTTAGCTATATTTCCTGCGTCATGTATAAGATAGACGGGTAGGGTGGAGGCAGCTATAAAATTGATGGTAGGACAATAGCTGATGGAGAGATTTGTAAAGAAAGTAAATATATAAATAGATCCAATTAAAACAAGAGGTGAAGAATAAGATGTAGCTAATTTTACACCCCATTGTGTGTCTTGCAAAAGATACAATGATATCAATGTGATGCATAAAATAGTTAAATACCCCCCCCTGATTTGTAAATGCTGTTTAAGCGGTGCTTTTGTAACATATTGCCAATATAATAAAGCAAAATGAAATGTAAAAGGCTATACCCGTATGCATCGAAGTGTTTATTGAGAAAAAAGCCATAGCCTATATCCAATAGTGATAATATTCCTAAACCGACCCAATAGTCGTGTTGGTTTAGAGTGGATAATAATTTATTCAATAAGGGGGAGATGAGCATAAGTAATACATAAATGTCAATAAACCATCCTCCTCCCGATATTGGACCGCTTAGTGGTTTGAGTATCCATTCAAATATCGGATGTTCTATTTTTAGGAGGAAAGTATCGCCACATAGATGGAATAGTTTGTAAAAAGCTATAATCCACATTAGTGATAGAAAAGATCTCCATGATAATCGAATTCCAAAATAGCCGGAAATAATAACAAAAATGTTTACTCCGAATATCACAGGGATACATAGCATTGATAGTGTTGTTTGGGATAAGAGGCCTGTAGGTGCAATTCCATGTACGAAGACATGATATATTACAATCATTCCCATGGCTATGATTCGTAATAATTCTATGTTTGATTTACGCTCTTGATTAACAGGCATATGATGTTTTATCATATCTTTTTCAAATGTGAAAGTACATAAATGGATAAATGACATTTATATTTTATTAGGGCAGTGAAAATAGCATATATTATGGGGAGTCTTTGATAGGGGTATTTATTTAATATATCTTCCCAAATATCATTTGAACATATTTGTCGAAGCAGATTCATTTTTACCATGAATTTTAGATTAGAATTACATAAATCAATCATGGCATTCCTACTGTAACCAATAAATAAGCGCATGATGCGTAGTTTTTCATTGCTTTGCCAATTTAGTTCTTCTGCTTTCATTGTCAGTTTTTTATACATAGTTATTATTTTGTCATTTCTATCTTTTCTAAATATGCGTGATAATGAATTGGTATTCAGACAATAATAATAAAGACAATCTGGAATATACGCTATGCGCTGCGCTTGAGTTAGATAATCAATATCAAAAATAATATCCTCTGATATAATTTCTCTTTCCGAACAGAAACGGATTTTATTTTTTTGTATAAGCTTGTTAGAATATATAGCATGCCAAACCGACATAAACAAGGTTCTGTCTTCTTTTTGTTCAGGATTTCCTGCAATCATATTTAATAAAACCTTATCTTTTATGTCTTTACTTTTATATATTGTTAAGGTACTAACTTCTTGTTTAGATTTGATATGATGTGAGTCGTATTGGTTAAAACCGCAAAAAACAGTATCTAAATTATATTGAGTGGCTGTACTATATAACTTCTCATACATAGAAATGTCTACGAAATCATCACTATCAAGAAATGCAATATATTTTCCTGTTGCTATTTCAAGTCCGGAATTACGGGCGAACCCTAATCCTTCATTTTTTTTATGTATGACTTTTATACGGGAATCTTGTTTTGCATAATTGTCACACATGCTAGGACAGTTATCAGGAGACGCATCATCCACCAGAATAATTTCGATATCTTTTAATGTCTGTTTTAATAAAGACTGCATACAGCGATCCAAATATGGTTCCACATTATAGATGGGAACTATTATTGAGACTTTTGGAGCATTTATATCCATTATTTAATGTGTAGAATTTTATGGAGTTTGTTGATAATTCTGTCTTTTAATATGCGTTGTGTATGCCTACAATAACCTTTCTTCTTTATTTGTTGAAAATTGGAGGTGGTTACAGTTTCTACTTCTAAAGGTAAAAACTCATCTGGGACGATTTTAAATTTATCCAACTGTAAAATAGATAAGTCCATCTTCATTACGCGTTTTTGTAGATGTATATACAAAAAATCTTCTCTTCTTAGATTTCCATTTTCCATATATAAACGATACAATTGCCCATTGTCCCATAAGTATAGAGCCTCTTTTTTTCTCTCTACTTCGTATCCATATAGTGCAGTTGTATTTTCTATTCCTACATATTTTATACGATGAAAATAATTATGAGACATAGATATATTCAATGATAAGTCTTTACGAAGTAATGATTTATTATGAGATATAAAAATACGATTAATGTTGTAATCATTATTCCATTCTTCATCGAACCAACAAATAGAAGGATTTGCTAATATATCTTTATATACATACCTATCGTTATGTTTAGACATAAAAGTCCTATTGTTTTCTGTTGTATTACGATAAATAGTCATGTGACCAAGACAAAACAATTTATCATATCTATTTAAAAGATCTTCAGTTAAAACACCGTCTAAATCACCCATTAATGTGTCTGTGTCACAATGTCCCCAATATTTATACTCTTTGATGTATTCCTCAAAGATATAACCATACATGGGTTTTAAATCGCATAATTTATATGGATTTTCTAATTTTACGTTGCAATTAAATTTTGATTGTACCAACCTTTGACACTCTTTAAAAGTCATGGATATTTTATGTACATTTGTAGGATACTTATAACTGGTATTATCATCTGTAAAAATTAGCCAATCAAAATTTTATTGGGATAGCATGTTTTCAGAAATAGGGGGAAATAGTTTGAAAAATATCCAAAATAAGGAATAATAAAACACAGCCTCTTCATACTTTATTCTTCTTTTTTCTTTTTACAAGTTCGTGTGTTACACAAGGTCCTAAACCTAATACAACATAAGGTACTGTGGCATAGAAAATACGCAATGTTGCATTATACCAGATTGTAAGAATACATATTAGGGTTATGGTAATTGTTATATCATATAGGTATCGATATTGCGCAGGCGCTTTATATTTATTACGTAAATTATAAATCAATAGACTACCAAAAAAAGAAACATATAATATTATACCTAACCATCCAGTTTGCAGGAACAAATTTTGGAAACTGAACCAATTAAAATTAAGATACCTATATTTGTTAAAAAACGAAGTATCAAGAAATGGGAATTGGTTATCTATGGCACTACCTAGTCCTATGCCAAAAATATGCTCAACAGGGGATTCGAAGAACTTTTCTTGTATAATTGATGAACTTCCAATACGTGGAAGACCATAACCCCAACCACCGGATTGTTGAGCATAGTCTATTGCATTATTTATATTGTTTAATGTCCCGGCTTGACTCTCAGAGAGGTTGTTAAAAGCGATTATGATGGCAGCAAGCATTATTATGCTTGTGACTATTTTTTTTAAAGTAAAACCATTAGCTAAAAGAAAAATAAAATAGAATAACTCCCGCTTCAATAAAGATAAATCTTTCATCTTGTATTATTGCTATAAAAAAACAAGATATAAGAATAAATAGCAATTTCTGTAAAGGAACTAATCCTCGGTGGTAGGCATAAAAATAATATGTCATCAATGCACCGCAAAATATGTCTTGGCTACACCAGCTGTGAATGCGCCATTGTTAAGATCTTCTGTATAACCATAAACAAGCCATTGTACAAGAGTAAAAAAGATATTTAAGAATTGAAATTTATAAAATAAATGAAAGATGTGATGGTAATCTTGAATTTTAAGATAAGCGGCAGAAGCAAATAATAATACCATTGATAGGTACTCACCTCGAAATCCAAATATATAATTGAAGGGGTTAACAGAATGTAATAAAGCTCCTATTATAGACATTATATACATCGTAATCATGATTATAAAAGGAAGCTCTAATTTGCAGATCTTTATTTTGTAGGGGTGATAATATATAAGTATTATAATGGAGATAATTTCAGATATGTAGCAAAAACTTTGGTTTAAACCAATTTTTGGCTAATAATTCATAAGCGAAAAATGTTATTAATGCATAGTAGATGACTCTGCGTGGCCCTTGAATTTTTTTATTTAGAATTTTAATCATACTTACATATTAATGGCTTTTTTAATTATATAAATAGCTTTAGCAGTTTTACTTGCTAATTTATAACCAATATAATGACTTAATTTAAAGCATAGTTTACGTTCTGCCAAAGCTTCTTTTGATGCCCATGTTACAGAGAAATGATGTATGCTATATGTATTATCTGTAAGAAATAGCATTTTGTCTGTTATATTAGATAAAGGACAGAAGTATTCAGCTGAATAAGCGATACCACCATTAAATCGTTGGGTCTCTCCATTGTCAATAAGTCCATTTTTCTTTAGCACCTGTGTTTGATAACGTGGGCAGGCAATGAGATTTAATGAACCATCAGTATTGTAAAAACTGAGTTTTTCATAAAGCTCAAGCATTTGTTTTAATACTTTGTGTCCACAGGTAGAGCCAAATCCTAATCCAAAAGCTACGGATTGTTCTATTGTTACTCCTTTTTTAAACATTAAAGGGTCGCGACTTCAAAACCGCAAAACATTTCCTCGGAGAGTAGTGGATCGAATGATTTTTTAACTTCTACGTCTGTATCCAAGTAAATACCGCCATACTGATATACTACATCTATACGACAATAATCTGATACGAATGCCCATTTTTTTTCTTTATAGGCATCACTCATATATTGATTTTTGTGTACATCATAATTAGTTTCGTCCCACCGTTTGATTTTATAGTCAGGGAGATATTTACGCCATGAAGCAATACATTGTTTTACATCATCTGGCTCTGGAGATCCCCCGAACCAACAATAATGAATAATTTTAGGTATCATATTTCTGATATATAAGCGAATGTTCTGATTTAATATTTGAGCAGTCTTTGGGATAGGGCAAATAATCCACAAGCTAAACATAAATAGCCGCATAGCCAACGGATGCTGCGAGTTTCGCAGAATGCGGCTCTTTTATTGTATTTCATTAATTCTATCCAAACTTCCCTGTTTGAAATCACTTTATACATGTATCCCTCAGCCAAGATACTCAAGCGCATTTTCCTTTTATCAGATTCAAAACCATTAATTGTTAGGGCTTTGCATAATTCTCTATAGAACATGCAACGCATTTCATAAGTTTGACGAGTGAAATTATGGGTGATTGAATTATCATTCATAATATAATGGTAAAAGGCTTTTGGCAGGTAGGCTGTTTTTATTGGATATTGATATAATTGTATCCAAGTGAGTAAATCTTCGCAATGATTTATGCCTGCGGTAAATTTTATACAGTGCTTGTTGTAACAAACTCGTTTTACGAGCTTGTTCCAACAACTACCATGTAGTTGTTGGAACAGACCATGTAGAATGGATGTATGGTCAAGACCATTAGGTTGCTGTTTGACGTATTTTTCTATGTTTCCATTATTTGTATAGAAATCACATATTACTACATCTGCATTTTCCTTAATTGCTTTGTTATATAGTTCTTCTAACATGGCGGGTTCTATCCAGTCATCAGCATCTGCATGAATTATATATCCACCTTGGGCATTTTCAAGTCCAGTTTGTCTGGCGGCAGAAACACCTGCATTGAGTTGATGAATTGCTTTAAATCTTGAATCCTTTTTTGCATATTCATCACAGATGACGGATGAACTATCTGTACTTCCATCATCTATCATTATTACTTCGAAATCAGGCATTGTTTGTACTCGTAAACAGTCAAGCATGTGCTTTATTGTCTTTTCGGCATTATATATGGGCAAAATGACAGAAATCTTTATATTATTATGCGTCTTTTCAGAAGGTGGATTCATTTGCATAAATTGATTTTTGTGAAACATTTATCTTCCAAACATAAGCCTGCTCAGATAGGGTACGTGGGTAATAATTTTGTGAATACCAACACATACAAAAGCGATTGCAATGCTGATAGAGCCATATATTCCGAATTCAACAATGCCGGAACAATGGTTCGCTATGATACCATCTTTGTACATATTGTGAGTAAAGGTAACAACATTCTGCGGCATTTTAAATAAGAGGAAATAGTGTAAGAAATATATTTCAATAGTATTCTTTCCGATAAGTGCAAGTGTTTGAAATATAGTTTTTTTTATGGGAGGCAAACGCTGGAGGTCGTTTGTTTCTGGATAATTATTTAGAATGTCCTTTATTATAAAATAGGTGGATAGGACCACTGTTATATTAGTTATCAATAAAGGAATATAGCCTACAAATGCTCCGAGCATTGCGATAAGGAATATACTCGTTTTTACCAATGGTATATCTAAATATCTATGAAATGATTCAAGATGCTTTTTACACAATACACCAGAAGTGAACATGAGGAAATAATATGAAGTACCACCTAATGATAAGTAGTTTGCCCATGCAGTTGATGCCATGCCTGTCTTATGCCACCAATATATAAAACCAGCCACCAATAATATAATTCCGGATTGTAAATATCTGTTTTTTAGTTTCTTTATAAAAAAATCTTCTATAGTATATATAATCATCATGATGAAAAGTGCAATAGTAAACCAGTATCCACCTTTTGCTCCGTCAGCCAGAAAAGAATAGGGGTTCCCATTTATATAGGCACAATATAGACCGCCTGTTATAAATGTAGGAATAAGTAAAACTGTTATTTTCTTCCATAGGTTTCTGATTATTTGTGAAAGATTAAAAATGGGGCTTTGTAAGCCATAAAACCTGAGAGGAAGAAAAAAGCATTTAGGAAATATAAACGCAGAAGGTTTGTTAAGGCGGATGTTTCACTATACCCTACACAAAATAATAGAATATGGCTATATATTACAATTAAAATTGCAATTCCTCTTAGAACATCAATATATAAAAATCGTTGTTTCATTGTCATAGGTTATTAGTATTTAATTCTGATGTGTCTTATTATAGGGAAGTCACATTTATAATTTTCGTCAAAAGTAGGATTGTCTTTTAATGTTTCTTATATTTATTATGAATAAAAAAGTCTCCATGTATTATAAAGTGTTTTCAAGTTGTAATTGTAAATATTTTGCTATAATTTTAAGTTGGAGCGAAAAAATTAGATGAGTAAAAGAAAATATAATGACAATCCAACAATTTTAG
>ENA-OQLB01000919-OQLB01000919.1-human-gut-metagenome-genome-assembly--contig:-NODE-919-length-14366-cov-8.162863_pt1 | contig 14366 bp, 19 predicted proteins | sample MGYA00242656_ERZ504813 | MGnify/ENA primary metagenome ERZ504813 (study PRJEB26092, sample SAMD00036388) | human gut metagenome | host: Homo sapiens | study: EMG produced TPA metagenomics assembly of... | reverse complement strand
ACCGGAGCGGCGGCCGGGGCGGGAGCAGCGGCCGGAGCAGGAGCAGCGGCGGGTGCGGCAGGCTTGGCAGCCGGAGCGGGAGCAGCAACAGGAGCGGCGCCTGCGGCTACTTCTTCTACCTGTACGTCATATGCGGTACCATTCACGGTGATCTTTAAATTTTTCATGAGAAACCTCCATTATTATCTTAAATTTTAATTTTTACCAATTTAAGCTTTTACGAATTAAAGATTGTTGGCGTGTTTCTTCGGCAGTCTTGTCACACGCTTTCCAGCCAGCATATCCAGGGCGGCATACAGCTTCAGCCTGGTTTCACTGGGCTCGATGACATCCTGCACAAAGCCGTCGCCAGCCGCCTTAAACGGACAGGCCTCCTGGTCCTTGTATTCCGCGATCAGCTTCGCTCTGTCAGTGGTCGGATTGGAAGAGCCTTTCAATTTATCGCTCCACAGCATTACAGCCGCTGTGGTAGGATTCAAAGCGGAAATGGAAGCGGTCGGCCAAGCATAAGCCACATCCACACCGGCCGCAGCGCCCGCCAGAGCCATATAAACAGCTCCGTAGGCTTCGCCGGTAATCACAGAGATCTTCGCGGTGGTCGCCTCGGCATAAGCGTTGGTCAGCTTACAGGCCGCCTTGATGCAGCAAAAGCTTCAGCGTTCACAAAGGTAATCACAGGAATGGCGAAAGCGTCGCAGAAGCGAACGAGGCGGGCCGCCTTTTCACAGGCTTTGCCGTCAGCTGTCTTTTCTTCGCTGGCTACTACGCTACTGTGTTGCCGCCCAGCTTGGCCAAGCCGGCGATAAAGCCGGCGCCGAATCCAGCCTGAAACTCAATAAAGCTGTCCTGATCCATAACAGCGGCGATAATAGAGGCGCCGGATTCTCCGTCGGTTTCAGCGGCGGAATCGGCAAAATCGGTGATCGGCGCGCCGGAAAGGTTATTGGAGGGCAGCAGGGTGATCAGCTCTCTGGCCTTGGCTACCGCTTCTTTGTCATCCTTAGCGGTCAGATGAACCAGGCCGGACTCAGAAGCTTCCTTCAGGTCTCCGCCCTCGCCGTTGGTCTGCAAAGCGAATTGGCCATCCTCAGACATGATTACCACGTCCGCCGCCGCCGCGATCATGGAGCTGGCTCCCAGACAGGGGCCCGCGATCACAGCGATTTGGGGTACCACGCCGGAAAGGTTGTTGGCCTTCAGCATCACATCGCCGTAGGCGCCAGCATTTCGCAGCTTTCATTCAAACGGGCGCCGATGGAATCATAAATTCCCACCACCGGGGCTCCTGTTTTTTCCGCTAATTCATAAACCTTACAGATCTTCGCGGCCTGAGCCTTGCTCATGGCGCCGCCCTCTACGTCGCTGTTCTGGGCGAACGCGTATACCGGGCAGCCGTCTACAGAGCCAAAGCCGGCAGCCGCCTCCGCCCTGCCGTCTCCGGATTTTGTAAAGCTGTCGATCTCTACAAAGGTCCCCTCGTCAAAAAGGAGTTGAAGACGCTGATAGGCTTTCGTCTGTGCATTTGCCGCTTTGGTTTCCTGCAAAAAAGCGAGCTTGCTTTCTATACTCATCCTTGTTCCTCCATTCCATTTTTTACTGAGAAATTATCAACGCAACTGATTTACATTATAGTATAAATTCCGTCAAATAACAAGGTATATTAGATAAAACTTTAACAATTTTTGCAGTTTTTAATTAATTTAAAAATCTCCATCCCCATTCTTTCGTCATCCTTACGGAAACCATACCGCTTCACCAAAGGGAAAATAGAAACCAGCTTGGTCTCCATATGGAAAAGGTTTCGGTTTAAGGCGTAAGAGGCCGCCGAACGGATCATCATTTCACAGTATTCCGACTGGTCCACGTCCATATCCCGGTAATCCGTACAGCCATACAGCTGGAAATCTAAGATCCGCACAGAGGTCTTGTCCACATCCACGGCAATATAACCAAGCTCCTTGCCTCCCTCCCGCACTACCAGCAGCGCCGGATCCTTTCCGGACTCCTTCTCATAGCCGCTGGCCGCGTAAGCGGTATTCAGCCTTTCTCCGCTTTTCTGCTTGTCCTGCTCCGGTAAAATCGTCAACATCACAACCACTCCTTCTTTTTGCTGATTAGTTCCATTTCCATGTCATTTTCAGATCGTTTTTATCTCTTCATTTTGACCGTACAACGGGTAATAAAACCGCCGTTAAAAACGCTTTGTCAAAGCCGGCTTTCTTATCGTTTTAAGGCTGGGGCCAGCCTTTTGACCTCATCCAGAGTCAGATTTCTCCACTTTCCAGGCTGGAGCATCCCCAGCTTAACCTGTCCGACCGCAACGCGCTTCAATCTGGCTACCTCCACTCCAAGCTGCTCGCACATCTTCCGGATCTGCCGGTTTCGTCCCTCCCTCAGAATGATCTCCAAAACCACTCTGCCCGGCTCCCGCTGATGACCCAGGCGTCCGCCGGGGCGGTTCTCACCCCATCGATTTCCATGCCTACATTCATCAGCGCCAGCTGCTCCTCGGAAATATCCGGCCGTACCGTAACCCGGTAAGTTTTAGGTACGTGCTTGCTGGGATGCATGATCAGGTTGGCGAACTCCCCGTCGTTGGTCATCAGCAGCAGGCCCTCCGAATCCCGGTCCAGCCTGCCCACGGGATAAACCCTTGCCGGGATATCCTTAACCAGCTCCGCCACGCACTTGCGGCCCATTTCATCGCTCATGGTGGACACATATCCTCTGGGCTTGTGCAGCATTATGTAGTAATACTGCCGGCTGGCCACGATTCTGCGTCCGGCTACGGTCACATGATCCGTTTTCGGGTTCACCTTGTCACCGATTTGGGCCACATGCCCGTTAACCTTTACTTTTCCCTGCTGGATCAGCTCCTCCGCCTTCCGGCGGGAAGCCACCCCGCAATCGGCCAGCATCTTTTGCAGCCGTATTTTTTGATCCTGCATGTTTCACTTCTCCTAAAATTGAGTTGCAATTCTAATCCAGGCCCGACCAGTCTGGCCGCGCACTGCTCTATTTCAAAATGGAAAGCCCCCGGCCATGGCCGATGCCTGGCAAATTTTACCCGTCCTCCGCATCATTCAAGCCAGCCGGGCGGCTGTGCTGTGTTTGGTGAAATCAAAAACGGCTTAGGGTTCTCCCAGTCTCCTCATGTCTAACAGCATTTTTACCGGAACCAATCCAGAAACCGTTCCCACAGGCTTTTCTGTTTGATCTGGGCCGGCAGGTCCTCGCCCGCCAGCAAATCCACTGAAGCCAGCACCTTCCCGTTTATTTCATAAGTGAGCTTTCCAACCGTCTGTCCCTTTCTCACCGGAGCATAGAGAAAGGCGGGCACCTCGATTCTTTTCTCGATCCCGCTTTCCTCCTCCGCTAAAACGGAGGCGCCGGCGGTAAACGCCCCATTGACGCTAATGGAATCCCGAACGCCGCCGACAACAGGCACCTGGAGTCCTAAGGCTGTATCGTCAAAGCTTACCTGCTTCACCTTAGAAAAGCCGTAATCCAGCATAGCCTTGTGGTCATTCCAGTCATCGGGCGCATTGAGCGTCACCGCCACAAGCCGGACGCCATCCCGCTCGGCGCAGGAAACCAGGCACCGGCCGGATTTTTTGGTAAAGCCGGTTTTCACCCCGATACACCCCTCATAAGCGGTAAGCAGCCGGTTATGGTTGCCGAAGGTGTATTTCATGTCCGGCTCTACAAACTGAACCTGCATGCTTTTCTGGGAAGCGATCTCTCTGAACCTTTGGTTCTCCATAGCGCAAGCCCCCAGCAAAGCCATATCATAAGCTGTCGTATAGTGATTTTCGTCGTCCAGTCCGGAGGGTGTGACAAAATTGGTGTTTTTCATGCCGATCTGCTTCGCCCGCTGGTTCATCAGCTTGGCAAATTCCTCTGTGGAACCGGCGATCGCGATGGCCGCCGCGTTGGCGGCGTCGTTGCCGGAGCACAAAAGCATCCCCTGGGCCAGCGCCGTAAGGGTTACCACATTCCCCGGCTTCAAGCCCATAGAGGAGCCCTCCACCCGGACCATTTCATCGGTGATCTTCACCTGACGGTCCTCTGCCTGAGCCGCTTCCAAGGTCAGAAGCGCCGTCATAATTTTAGTCGTGCTGGCCATCGGCAGCTTTTCCTCCGCGGCTTTCTCGTACAGCACCGTACTGTTGTCCGCAGTCATCAGAACCGCCGCCTTAGCGGAAACGGAAGGCTCTCCGCCGTTGGCCGCCGCCGGCGTTCCCGCGCTGGTAAGGATTCCAGCTGCAGCCAGCAAAGCGCATAATAATTTGATTCTTTTCTTTAACAAAGCAACCACCTGCCTTACACATGTATGCAGATGGTTGCCCGATTATTCAACGGTTATACCAGCGGATCGCTGAGATCGATATCGTCTATACTGGACTTGGCAGGCTTCTCCTCAGGCTGTTCCTTTTTCTTTTTGTCTTTTTTGGAAAACAGTCCGCTGATTTTATCCACGACATCCGGCACCATTCCCACCACACGGTCGGCGGTGCTGTTAAAGGGATCCACCTGCAAAAGCTTTACCTCCCCTTCGTGAATAGCCAAAAACGCTACCGGCGTCAGGGTAATCCCAGCGCCCGCCCCGCCGCCGAACAAATCCTTGCTGGCAGCGTTCTTCGAGACAAAATCCGAACCGCCGGAAGCAAACCCATAGGACACCTTGGAAACCGGGATGATCACCGTGCCGTCCGGCGTAGTGATCGGATCGCCGATCATGGTGCTGGCGTCTACCATGGTCTTTATTTTTTCCATCGTGGTATTCATCATGCTTTCGATTGGATGGTCGCTCATGGACAAGTCCTCCTTATTTTCTAAAAATCGTCTCATCCCTCTAGTCCTTTAGGATCTAAAGGCGATTTTCCATCTCGCTTAATCAGCGATTGTTTGCTCCATTTTCAGGGTTTCCACTTTTTTCTGGTTTAATACCAGCTTAAAATACTTATGCAGGGCTTTAAATCCTGAAGCCACTAAAAAAATAGGGCCAAAACGAATCTTGATATAGCAGAATACACTGCTTTCCTTTTCTCGAAATCCAGGAATTACCGATACCTTGTAATTTTTACAGCCTGAAAGCGCCGTAATCATAGACACCACAGGATACACCACAGAACAAGCGTATCCATATTTCACAGCGGTATCCGCGGCGTCCTCTCCGGCAGCGGTTAACCGAAGCTCCAATTCTTTCACATTTGCGTGTCTTAAAAAGTCTTTCACGGCCTCGGTCAAAAGCTGTGCCAGTTCCTTCATCAGCCGTAAAAAGCCCGCAAACCCTCGTTCCTTAATCAGCTGCTTAAGCTTAGACTCCTGGACGGCGGGAGAGCCTTCCTCCTGTTTTTTCGCTTTTCCCTTCTTTGGGGGCTTTTTCTCTTTTTTCGGCGCCAGCCGGTAGCTGAAAAATAAAAAACGCAGCTTAGCCTCCAATTGAGTTTCGTAGCCGGCAGTCAGCGTAATGGGACAAAGCAGCAAAAGAAACAAAAAAGCAAAAATCCCCAGGATAATCCAAAGCGCCGTCATAGCTTAAGCTCCTCCTCCTGTTCCCCCTCCTCGGAAGGCTCCTGGGCCTTTTCCTTTTCCGGCAGAGGCGGAAGCTCCTCTAAGCTGGAAAGCTGAAAGCATCTTAAAAAATTATCTGTAGTGCCGTATAACAGCGGCCGGCCGGGAAGCTCCAGGCGTCCCTTCTCTTCTACCAATTCCTTCACTGTCAGGCTCTGAAGCACGCCGGAGCAGTCCACACCCCGGATCTGCTCAATAAAGGCTTTGGTCACCGGCTGGTTATAGGCTACAATAGAAAGCACCTCCATCGCCGCCGGGGACAACGGCACATTCCGGCGCATATCCATCACCTTGCGGATAATATCTCCATATTCCGGCTTGGAGGCCATTTGGAACTGGTTGTCGATCCGCAGCAGGCATACCCCGCTGTCTTTTTGCTCCAGGCGCTCCTGAAGGGACTGGGCCAGCTTCAGCACAGTAGCTTGTCCAGCTCCAAAATCTCCGCCAGCCGGTCAACGGAAACCGGCTCGCCGCTGGCGAACAGAACCGCCTCTATGACTGCTTGGTACTCCTTGATCTCCAAACCTTACCACCACCGCCTAACAATTTCAATTTTCTCGTTGTGCTTTCTTCCTCAATCCGGACTCGCTTTCCCTTGACCAGCTCCAGCACCGCCAAAAAGGTGGCTACCAGCTCCGACTTTTCCCGGCTGTCCTCAAAGACCCGGTCGTACTCCACCTCATGCTTTTTCCACAGGCACCTCAGCACATGGATAATTTTAGAGGATACCGACACAATCCTATGGGTGACAATACCGGAAAAGGCCTCCGGCGGCGGGGGCAGCTTTCGCTTTCCCCTGCCCGCAGCGTTTTGATACGCGGCCATAACTTCCTCCGGATGGTGTTTCCTCTGGTACGCCGAGTCAAACTCCACCGCCTCAGGCTGCCGGACAAAGGTATTAAACTCCGCTCTTTGAGCCAAAACGGCGGCGATCCGTTTGCACTCCTGGTATTCCAAGAGCTGACCGGTCAAATCCTGCTTTAAGGCCTCGGCCTCCTCATGCTTTGGCAGCAGAGAAACGCTTTTCAGATGAACCAGCCTTGCGGCCATTTCCAGAAATTCGCTGGCGATATCCAGATCTTCCTCCTGCATGGCCCGGATCTGCTCCATATACTGGTCCAGAAGCTCCGCGATAGGAATATCGTAGATATTGAGCTTATTCTTTGTAATCAGGTGCAAAAGAAGATCCAAAGGGCCTTCGAACACCGGAAGCTTATAGGATAGCTTTTCCATAAACGGCGTTCCTTATTTATGCGAATGAAAAAGGCAGAGCCGCCAAATTCATAATTCCATTGTAAACCTGGGTTGTAAGCCAGCCCAGAGGGCGGCTGAGCACGCCGGTAAACAGCAGGACAAAAACCGCCAGCATAATGATATTTTGATACCGGTAGTATTGATACACCATGCGGTCCGGCAAAAACGCCGCTAAAATCCGGGAACCATCCAGCGGCGGCAAAGGAATCAGGTTGAACACAGCCAGATTGATATTGATAGTAATATAGTACAGGAAAAAGGTGGCCACATAGCTCATAATCACGCTGGTGGAATAGCCGGTCAAAAAAGCGATTAAATAGAAAATCAGCGCGCCGACGAAAGCGGCCAGCAGGTTAGAGACAGGCCCCGCCAAAGCGGTAAGGGCCATTTTAGCTTTCGCGTTCTTGGTGAAATAACGGGAATCCACCGGCACAGGCTTTGCCCAGCCGAAGCCGAACAGCAGAATACACAGGCGCCGATCGGATCAATGGAGGGCATAGGATTTAACGTAAGCCTTCCCCGGTTTTTCGCTGTGGAATCTCCCATTCGGTACGCCACCCAGGCGTGAGCGCACTCGTGCAGAGGCAGCACCAGCAAAATAATGACCAAAACGGACAAGACCCGCATAAAAACTGTTTCCAAAGTAACTCCAGGCTGTAAAAACCATAGCATGGGCAAATTCACTCCTTTTACTTGATTAGTATTATATCGCCTGGCAAAAAAAAATACAAGAGAATCGGCTTTTTATGAACGAAATAAGAATAAAAGGGGGAGTTTTTCAGTTTTACGGAAAAAAAGCTTGCAATCCAGGCCGAAATCTGATAGAATATCTAACGTTATCGATAGCGCTAAAAGGAGGTGCACACTCATGGCTAAGTGTGAAATTTGTGGCAAGGACATGGCTTTTGGCATTCAGGTATCTCACTCACACAGACGTTCCAACAGAACTTGGAAACCCAACATTAAGCGTGTACGGGCAATTGTGAATGGAAGCCCGAAGCGTATTTATGCCTGCACCCGTTGCTTGCGTTCTGGTAAGGTTACCCGCGCTGTGTAATGGCAACGAAGAAAGCGAGCCTTTCAAAACCATAAAAAGAGAGGGACCGGTAAAGCCGGTCCCTTTTATTATCGCTGCCTGGAAAGAGTTTTTAACAGCATAGCTGCGGTTCGCTGATACCATCTAAAAGAGGCCGCGTGATAAGAGCTTGTGAAGTAAAAAGCTCTTATCCACGCCGGCCTTTTTATTTTAATTTTTCCGCTTCTTGGCGGTAATCTTCTTTTCCTCGCCCCGCAGGATCCGCCCAATATTAGCATGGTGCTTTCCCACCACCAAGGCCGCCAAAATCAGGGAAAACGCTGTAGTAACCACAACGTAGGCCAAGGAATATCCTTTGTCGAAGCTATAGCTCAGGTTCGGCCGATAATCGGCAAAATAGGTTACCAAAAAAAGTGCCGATAGGCAGGCTGACCGCGGCGCTGATGGATGCCAGGGAAATGATCTTGGAAATTAGAAAAACAATCAGGAACACGCCGACCACAATTAAAAAGATGCGCCAATCAATGATTAAAATCAACGCGGCGGATGTGAGAACCCCTTTTCCGCCCTTAAAGTGAAAATAAAGCGGGAAAACATGGCCCAGAATACACGCCACCCCCGCCAGATAAATTCCGCACTGCTTCACGATAAATGGCGCACCGGATGCCTGGAAAATGAGCATCCCTAAGTAAACCGCCAAGAGGCCCTTGGCAAAATCGAATATGAAGGTCAAAATGGACGGAAGCTTTCCCACCGAACGCAGCACGTTGGTAAAGCCAGCATTGCCGCTGCCCATGGTCCGGATATCCTTTTTATCGAACAGCCGGGTAAAAATAATCGAAAAGCTGACGCTCCCTACCAAATAACCGATGACCACAGTCGCTAAAATCTGCAAGCCGTAATCTCTGAGTAAAGCTATCACCTGTTCCATGAAGAAACCGCCTCTCCCTTTCTCTTATTTGTCTCCCCGCTCACGAATCAAAAAGCGGATAGGGGTTCCCTCCATCCCGAAGGTCTCCCGGATTCTGTTTTCCAAATAACGCTGATAAGAAAAATGGAAGAGCTCGGCCCGGTTCACAAAGCACACGAACGTAGGCGGCTTAGTGGAAGCCTGGGTCATATAATAAATCTTCAGCCTTTTTCCCTTATCCGTAGGCGGCTGCACCCGGGCGGTCGCCTGAGCCAGAACATCGTTGAGCATACCGGTAGTAATCCGCATGGCATTGAAGTTAGCCACCCTTTGGATCAGCTCAAATAGCTGATCCAGCCGCTGGCCTGTCTTGGCGGAGATGAAAACCATCGGCGCGTAGGCCATAAAAGAGAAATCCACCTCCAGCTTTTTCCGGTATTCCTGCATAGTTCTGCCGTCCTTTTCCACGGCGTCCCATTTGTTTACCGCGATGACGCAACCCTTTCCCGCCTCATGGGCCAGTCCCGCCACCTTGGAATCCTGCTCAGTAAAGCCCTCGGTGGCGTCGATCATAATCACGCATACGTCGGAACGGTCGATGGCCATCTGCGCCCGGATCACGCTATATTTCTCAATCTCATCATCCACCCTGCTTTTTCTGCGGATGCCCGCGGTATCGATCAGAGTGAACCGGCCGTAATCATTCTCAATCTGGGTGTCGATAGCGTCTCTGGTAGTTCCAGCGATATCAGAAACGATGCACCGGTCCTCTCCGGCGATTTGATTGATGAGGGAGGATTTTCCGGCGTTGGGCTTGCCGATCACCGCCACCCGAATGTTCTCAAGGCCTTCCTCCTCTTCCGCTTCCTCGGGAAGATGCTCAAACACCGCGTCCAGCAAATCGCCGGTGCCGTGGCCGTGGACTGACGATACCTGGATCGGGTCGCCCAGCCCCAAATTATAAAACTCATAAAATTCCGCCGGAGGCTCTCCGATGCCGTCGCATTTGTTGACGCAAAGCACCACCGGCCTGCCGCTTTTCAGCAGCATGGCCGCCACCTCACTGTCAGTGGCCACCACGCCGGTTTTCACGTCCGTCACCAACACAATGACATCTGCGGTATCAATGGCAAGCTCCGCCTGGCGGCGCATCTGAGACAAAATCACGTCGTCGGAATAAGGTTCGATTCCGCCGGTATCCACCAGGGTGACCTTCCGGCTTCTCCACTCGCACTCTCCGTAAATCCGGTCACGGGTTACGCCGGGGGTATCGTTGACAATGGCTACCCTCTGACCGATCAATTTATTAAACAAAGTCGATTTCCCTACATTGGGCCTGCCTACAATGGCAACAACTGGCATTGACATTATGACTCACTCCCTAATATGGCATCCAAAAATGCGTAGCCGTCATTGGGCACGGGACGCACCGGCACCTTTAAGGCCGCCTCTACATCCTGAAGGCTCACGTCATCTAAAAACAAATCTCCCTCCCGCCGCAGCATACAGGCGGGAATCAGCAGTTCGTCTCCCAAGTCTACGGAAGAAAGCTGCTCGATCAAATCCGTTCCTGTCACCAGGCCGGAGACGGTAATAGTCTCCCCAAAAAAGCGGTTGACAATGGGCGTCACCCGTCCGGAAATGTGTGGGAATTTTTTTATTGCGTCATCCAAAAAGCCTCGAATATATTCCCTCGGCGCCATTCCCGTGGCAATGGTGATTTCCCGTTTCCTTCCCCCGGTCTCCCCGGCTTCCTCCAGGGCGCTGTAGAACTCATCCATTAGCAGCGGCAAAAGCCCCACCCCGTTTTCCAGCATGGAAAAATCCTCGTAAAACCCAGCGGGAGGCAGCGGCCTTTCCGCTTTTAAATAAAACTCATCGCCCGGATAAGCCACCCGGGTTCCGTACTTTTGAAGGCATTTCTCCCCAAAGCTTTCGATCAAATCAATGGCCTCCCCCGCCGTTTCCCTGGTAAAGGAACGCATCTCAGGCAGATTCTGCCGGTATCTGGTGATTCCTACCGGCACAACGGCTACCGCCTGAACCTGGGGGCACATGGTTTCCAGATCGCTTAACGTGCGCTTCAGCTCTTCGCCGTCGTTATAGCCGGGACATAAAACAATCTGGCAGTTGATTTTGATCCCCGCCTGAGCAAACCGCCGGATAATCGAAAGCGCCTCGCCGGCATGGGGATTTTTCATCATTTTCACCCTAAGCTCCGGTTGGTGGTGTGAACCGAAATATTCATAGGCTGATGTGCATTTTGATTATACGGCTAATTTCGTGTTCCGTCAAATTGGTCAGGGTCACGTAATTGCCAAACAAGAAGGAAAGGCGGGAATCATCATCCTTAAAATAAAGGCTTTCCCTCAGGCCCTTCGGAAGCTGGTCAATAAAGCAAAATACGCATTTGTTTTTGCAGCTGTGCTGCCGATCCATCAAATAGGTTTCAAATTCCAGGCCGATTTCCTCATATTCCGGCTTTTTCAAAGAAACCGTACGGCGTTCTCCCCGGTTGTTTTCCAACTCCAGGACCAAAGCTGTATTCAATTGGTAAAAGCGGTAATCCAGCACATCCATAATCTCATTGCCGTTTAAGGTCAGCAGCCTTTCCCCGGCCTGAATTCCATGCCGGTAGGCCGGGCTGTGCTTTCTCACCCCGCTGATGGTGACCGCCAAAAGATCATCCCTTTCCGCCCGTGTTTCTATGAAAGCTAAAAACCGAGGTTTTTACGGTTTCTCTATTTTTTCAGATAAAAAAATAGAGAAGGATTTCTCCCCCTCTGTTTTTCAAAATCAAAAAGCAGCTTACGCTTCCTTTTTGATTACTTCCCTGCCTTGTAGTAACCGCAGCTACCGCAAACTCTATGGGGAGTTTTAAACTCGCCGCACTGAGGACATTTCATCAAAGCAGGAGCATCCAGTTTCCAAACGTTGGAACGTCTGGTATTTTTTCTTGCGTGAGAGCTTTTTCTCTTGGGTACCGCCATTGTCAGCACCTCCTTACAGAATTAAAGGTCGGAAGGAATCTTCCTCAGTCTATCAGTTTCTTTAGGATCTCCAAGCGGGGATCCACCTGACGCGCAGAACAGCCGCATTTCCCTTCATTCAGGTTTTTTCCGCACTGAGGCACAAGCCCTTGCAATCCGGCTTGCACAGGAATTTTGTGGGCAATTCCAGCAAAATATCTTCCCGCAGCAGATCGTCCAGCTCGATGCTCTCGTTTTCCACCAGAAGAAGCGTGTCGTTTTCCTCATCGTTTAAGGCGTTTACCAGAACATGCTGAAACGAAAACCGGTATGCCCTCTGTGTTTCCGCCGCACAGCGGTCACAGGGGCAGCGGAAATCAAACGCAACATCCGCTTTTAAATGGATCGCTCCCGCCCGGTTCTCAGCCTGCGCCGTTACCGAAACCGGCGTAATAAACGGACGCACGCCCGAAAAGACGACCTGAGACAAATCCATTTCATAATGAAGATCTTTTTTACCGCCATCCTCTAAAAACAAGTTTTTTAATTCAAGCAGCATAAAATAATCCTCCCTATTACACCTTAAGTATTATAAAGGTTCTTGTTCCCTTTGTCAACTAAAATCTTAGGAATTCCCCTCAGTTTCCATTTGCAGGAAACCGAAAACATGCTATAATAACCCTAGCGCGGGAGCCCGGTTCCTTCTCAGCAGCGCGCACGGCGGAAAACGGCAGACAGCTTGCTCTGTTTTTGTCCCGCAGCTTAACGACGCTGCCTTTTACCCAAAACGCAATGCCGCCTTTTAAGGGATTTCCCTTCCCTGTTTAAGCTCCGCTTTTACCTTTCTCTCTTAGCAGTATAACCAGTAAAGTGAGGTTTCCTGACGAATGAAAAAATTCTTTGTGATTCTTGTCTGCAAAACGATCCGGCTGATCGGCAGGCTGACCGGCCGGGGCAGCTCCTTGCCGGGACAGATCGCTCTAAAGCTCGACCCGGATATTCTGAGTAAAATCAAAATGCCCCCCTATATTGTCGCCGTCACCGGCAGCAACGGCAAAACCTCCACCGTGGAGCTGATCGCCGCATCCTGAAGGATGCAGGGAAAAGCTTCGCCTACAACAAGGAAGGCTCGAATCAGATCGAGGGTGTTACCACCCTGATTCTGGAGCACTGCACTTTTTCCGGCAAGGTCAAGCCCGAGATCATTTTAATTGAAAGCGACGAGCGGTTCGCCAAATATACCTTCCGGTATTTCTCTCCAACCCATTACATCATCACCAACCTTTACCGGGACCAGCTGACCCGGAACGGCCATCCGGAATGGGTAGCCCACGCCATCGAGGAAAGCATCCGTCCCGAAACCCAGCTAGTGCTCAACGCTGACGACCCGCTGGTTTCCAAGTTCGGCCTGGGACGGGACAACACCGTTTATTTCGGAGCGGACAGGCTTCCCCAATCCACCGACAGCTGCACCTCCCTTTACAATGATGGAAAATATTGTCCCAACTGCAAGCAGCCTTTAGAGTATGCGTTTTATCATTATAACCATATCGGAAAATTTCATTGTCCCAGCTGCGGCCTTCGCAGCTGTCCCACCGCCTATACGGTCACCAGCGCCGATCTGGATGAAAGCTCTGTGGTGATCAATGAAAAATACAGGCTTCGGCTGGCGTTTTCCAGCTTTTACATGATGTACAACACTCTGGCCGCTTTTGCCGCCGCCTCTTTGCTGGGCGTGGCGCCGGAGTCCATAGTGCGGAGCATCAGCGACTACACCCTGCAAAACGGCAGGATCGTTCGTTTTGCAATCGGCCGGCATCCGGGAGTTCTGCTGGCTCCAAGCACGAAAATTCCGTTTCCTACGATCAGAGCCTGCGGGCGGCGGTGGCCGGCGGCCGGCCGAAAACCGTGATTATTATCGTAGACGCGGTGAGCCGCAAATATTTCACCTCGGATGTCTCCTGGCTTTGGGACATTGACTTTGAGCTTTTAAAGAGCGAAAATGTCCAGCGGATCGTTTTGGCCGGTCTTTACTGCAATGATCTGGCGACCCGGTTTGATTACACTGAAATTCCCCAGGAGAAAATCACCGTCATCAGCGATATCGGAGAGGCTGTTTCCTGGCTGGCTGAAAATGCCGTGGGCGAAATTCTGGCTGTCACCTGCTTTTCCGATAAGGGAAAATTCCTTTCCCATGTCCAGCCGCAAAAGGAGGCCAAACCATGAAACTGCTCCATCTGTATTATGATCTGATGAATTTATACGGAGAATACGCCAATATGGCGGTCTTAGCCAGCCGGCTGAAAGGCCAGGGGCTTGAGATCACCGTGGACCGCAAAACCCTGGGAGATGCTTTTGACTGTTCTCAATATGATTTTATTTATCTCGGCGCAGGCATGGAAAGCAGTCAAAAGGCGGCCCTCTCGGATCTTCTCCCCCACCGCGGAGAGCTTGCCTCCGCCATAGGGCAGGGTTCGGTGCTTCTGTTCACCGGCAACGCCTTCGAGCTTCTGGCAGTTCCATCATGGATGCAAGCGGAAGGAATATCCTGCCCTCGGCTTTCAAATTTACCGTTCAGGAAACCGATGCCGCATCACCGGCGACGTAATCTGCCAACGCG
>ENA-OQLB01000918-OQLB01000918.1-human-gut-metagenome-genome-assembly--contig:-NODE-918-length-14396-cov-4.955007_pt1 | contig 14396 bp, 12 predicted proteins | sample MGYA00242656_ERZ504813 | MGnify/ENA primary metagenome ERZ504813 (study PRJEB26092, sample SAMD00036388) | human gut metagenome | host: Homo sapiens | study: EMG produced TPA metagenomics assembly of... | reverse complement strand
TTTCTAAAACTTGATACGCAGTTGCATCTGCAAGTCCGCTTTCCTATTTCCCGGTATCTCATCATTGCCCGAACCAATCGTCTCCCTATCCTGATAAACCGTCTGTCCGAATTTGGCAAGAAACATGAAGTTCTTACTCAAATCATATCGCAGATGAGCGGAGTAACGAAACCCTTTGCCATAGAAGGAAGGGGTATAGAAAGTATATAACAATCCACGCTCGGAGGCGTAAACACGCGAATCGTAATCGTCCGTATGAAACCAGGTTCCCTGCACGGAAACTGACAGAGGGAAGGGGAAAGTGTACGAGCAAAATTGAGTACACTGATAACCTTGCCGTCTATCAAAGCGATACCCTTCCCCATCCTGCTGACGGAAGTGGTTATAATCTATTGTAGTACGAAAGATATATCTTCCCGGCATATAGGTCAGCCGATAACGGAGTTTATGGTGATAGATAGGTTCGATAACTGCACCGCTTGTACCCGTCACGTCTCTTTCTTTCTGTTTGTACCGATAATTAAAATACATCGAAAGGCTCTTTCGAGGAGTATAAGTAACCTGAAACATGGCATCCACTCCCTTTGAGGGCTTACTTATACGGTATTTCCACCAAGGAAAAGAAAACACATCCAGTGAAGTGAAAAACTTCCACCGGGCGAAAGGTGTGGCCTCTGCTGCCAGATACCATCCGTTCTCATTCTGCGGCATACTGCTTTCGCCAAAGGAACGCCCAAACAAAGTCCAATAATCATATGAATAATACCGGTGAACAAGTAGCAGATGATAATCGGAAGAAAGATTATACTTCAGCCGGTTCAGCAACGCATAGCCTTTACTGCCGGTTGCCGCTTCCCCCACCCAGACAAAACGGCCCAGACGATACCTATAATCCATGCCCACATTATAGAAATCACTTCCATGAAGATTGTACTTTGCATACTTGTTCAACCGAGGCTTGTAAGGACGGTCGAAAAAATAGTAAATCCCCGTCACTCCCACCTTCAGAGAGTTCTTTTCATAGGTCATGTTTCCACCTATCACCTGCAAGGCAAAGGCATTCATTTTATCTGCCTCCTTCTGCGTGCGATGCAATCCCGTCTTGTAAATGGAAGTTATCTCGCCATCCTCCACCACACCGTCCATGGAGCGATGCGAATAGAAAGCCGAAATATCCAAGTAAGGCAATACTCCCACCGTTGCCGCCACTCCCCGGAAATAATTGTACTCATCGGTAGAACTATGCTTACGGATGCCTCCGGTACGATATTCTGTTGTAGACATAGAGAATGTTTTTCCTAAACGAAAATCCGTACTAAGTACCAGTCCCTGCCCGAAGCTCAGACGGTAATTGCCCAATGCCAAAGCCTTCAGCCGCCCCAGATTCTTTATCAGAAAATAGAAAGAATAGTAATCATAGCCTTTTCTGTTGTGCAGGGCAAAGAAGGGTTCTCCGGCATCCTTCTCTCCCGTCACGCCTATTTGGAGATAATCTCCATAATGAAAATTATAGCGCAAAGAATGGTAAAGGGAAGGTCCCAGGTAATTCTTCTCATATCCTTTACGGATATAGAACGGTACATCCAAACGTGCCAATGTTTCGTGTTTCCCGTATTTCAGTATAGATTTTAAAGCAGGATACCCCCTACCCGCTTTCACTGCCCGCACACAGACAAAGGGCAGCAGTAGGTCGATGGTACGTTTATCCATCTCCTCCACCAGTTGCAATTCATAAATGGTCTGCATCTGTCCGTGTATATAGACATAAGCCAGAAGATTCTCTATCTGTATATCCGTAAGAAAAGGAAACTGCTCCAATTGCCGTTTAGTGGCGGCATTGAGGTTGACAGGCTCTTGCAGACGTCGGGACAACTCCTCCAATTCATCTTCCCAACCGTATTCTTCCTCATTCCCGATGGAGAGTTGTTCCAAATTTTCTTCCAAAAGAAGTAAAGGCTGTTCTTTCTGAAGGCCGGATATATTTTGAGCTTCAAGCATAGGAGTCATTGACAGCATACTTACAAAAACTCCTATCTTGAGTAATTCCATTAATAGTAGGTCACTTTCATGTTTTGGGAAGCGAAGTTACCTTAAATAAGTTAATTGAGCAAGGAAAAATCAACATGATGCAACAACATTACACAGAATGGTGTACTTTTGCAACATGAACGCAAGGCTTAACATAGTAATACTCATCATGTTTCTTTCTCTCGGAAGCCTGAAATGCTTTGCACAGCAGCAACCACAGTCTGCTGCGCAAAAAGAGTGTCTATCTTACTCCCATGTGCGTTTACGAAGGAGATACCATCCCTTATGTCAAGCTCCCCACTGTCTACATCTTCAAGCCGCTTAAATTCAAAAACAAGCGCGACATGAACAAGTACTACAAACTCATTCGTGACGTAAAGAAAGTACTTCCCATCTCCAAGGAGATTAACCGTGCCATCATTGAAACCTACGAATACATGATGACCCTGCCCACCGAGAAAGCCCGCCAGAAACACATGAAAGCAGTAGAGAAAAGCTTGAAGGAGCAATACACTCCCCGCATGAAGAAACTTACCTTTGCCCAAGGCAAACTGTTGATAAAACTGGTAGACCGACAGACCAACTCCACCGGATATGAACTGGTAAAAGCTTTTATGGGCCCTTTCAAAGCCGGTTTCTACCAGACTTTTGCCGCACTCTTCGGCGCCAGTCTAAAGAAGCAATACGACCCTATGGGAGACGATGCATTGACCGAACGGGTGATATTGATGGTAGAAAGCGGACAATTATAAACTGATGTTTATTCCCGCCTTGCGTGCCTGCGAATGTTGAAATTGGCGTTTCACATTATATGTCTTTCCGTCTTTGACGAACTTAGAGCCGGTCTGCTTGAACCAGAACTCCACTTTATTTTCCACACAAATTCTGCGAAGGTCCATCACCCATTCAAAATCACACGGACGAGCTTCGTAACCGGATTCTCCTCCTGCAACTATCTGTTCAATCCATTCGCCAACAGCATAAGTACTTAAATCTATCCTTTCCAGCAGCGGTTCACAGATTATTATCTTATGCTTTATGGGAGCCATCCTATAGATGGGCAAGCGATAATCGGCGCAAGTCTGGTTTTCAACCGTACAACAGATGGTTACATTATCATATCCGTCTCCCCAATCATCGGGCAGACAGTCAGAAAAACGGTCTATACGCTTGGTAATCATCATAAAATGCAGATCACTGCGGTAACGAATCATCTCCCATGCTTCGGCCCGCCATTTGTCAGCATCTTCCACAAAGAAATCGGAAGTAAAGCAGGTGTAGACAAATGTTCCAGGTGGTATCTTGAATTCTCCGTTACGCTTTTTACGCAAAGGCAGGTCAAAGTTTTTTGTCCGCACCACCACCGAACTGTCCACCTCTCGCCGGGCATCACCACGATAAACATAACAATGCTTACAACCTGCACTCAATTTATGGCAACCATGCCATAAGTTCCACATCATCGACTTCGCAACAATACCGTTCATTCAAACAAAAAACTTATCGTTAACACCATGTTGAAAACTATGTTAGCAACACAAATAATTAGTTATTAAATAATTGATATTAAGCTATATATTCAGTTAATAACAGAATGAACAATTGTTTATTACTACTTATTCGGGTTGTACCTCTCCTGCCATCGGAAGCTCTTTCCAACCTTCACCAAATGCATCATAAGCATCGGTAACCACTACAAAAGCCTTTGGGTCTACTTCCCTTATCTTCTGCTTGATACCTACCACTTCCTTGTAACTCACCACAAGAAACAGCATTTCCTTGTCTACATTGGTATAAAGACCACTACTTTTGATGCAAGTGGCTGTACGGTCCAAATCTTTAAGAATATAGTCGTGCAAAGCGGTAAGGCGCATATCACTGATGACAAACAGTATCTTGTCATTCTTCTCCCCATTTATCACATAGGCCAATACCCTCGAAGTGACAAAAATAGCTATCAGTGAATAGAAAGACAAATGCCACGAAGGTTGTGTAGCATCATCCGGATTTCCGATACCGAAACCGATAACCAATAGGCCGAATCCCACCACAATGCCATCTACCAGCAGTATCGCCTTTGAAAAACGTATATGGCAATATTTCTGCAATATCATCGCCACAATATCCGTACCTCCTGTAGTAGCCCGGCTACGCACTACAATACCACAGCCTATACCGATAACCACCGCACCAATCACAGAAGTCAGCATCAAATGGTCGGACATATTCAGACTGCCACCCAGCAACTGTGTAGGGTCCAACTGATGGAGCGCTTCTTCAGAAGGATAGGAGAGGAGAGACAGCACATTCATGGCAAGCGGAGTGAATAGTGCCGCCACGATAGTACGTGCTCCCAATTTGCTCCCAGTACCAGCACGGAAATGATAAGCAAAGGAATATCAAACATATAACCGAAAGTACCTACCTGAATAGAAGGGAACAGATTATGAAGCACAATACTGGCTCCATACACCCCGCCAGGAACAAGATTATAAGGATTGATAAAGTAAACAAAACCTGCTGCCAGAATAGTACAACCTACAAAAATGCCTATCCATGAAGATATTATCTTTTTCATATCGATATGATTTATATATATTCAGCAAATATACAAAAAATAAGAAAAGACACCAACTGTACAGCAAGTTTTCCACATACAACCGATATGTGTTGAATACATGGTTAACAAAAAGGATAAATTAGGAGATAAAGCATTAATTTACAATGAATAAAATGGTTGATTATAAAAATAAACCACTGTTCATAAAATCTCTCATCATACCTATATAGAACTAGTTTATTGGATCTATAGATGCAACACGCTGGATCTATAGATGCACCGTGTTCGATCTATAGCTCCAACAAACCCGATATATTGACAGCTTATTAACAGCCCTGTTATTATCTCAGTTTCTTGAATAAATCCCAAATAACAATACCCGCCGTAACCGATACATTCAACGAATGCTTTGTGCCGTATTGAGGAATTTCAATGCAACCGTGCGAATGGTCAATCACTTCTTGTTGAACACCCTTCACTTCATTTCCCATTACCACAGCATACTTTTTAGTCTTGTCCAGCACCAGTTCGTCCAGCATCACACTACCTTCCGCCTGCTCTACAGAATAAACGATGTATCCCTCGGATTTTAGGTTATCAACAGCTTCAACAGAGTTATCAACATATTTCCAATCTACGGTAAATTCCGCTCCCAAAGCTGTTTTGTGCATCTCCGGATGGGGTGGGGTAGCTGTAATGCCACAAAGATAAATGCACTCGATGCGGAAAGCATCCGAAGTACGGAAAACGGAACCTATATTATGGAGACTGCGGATATTATCCAATACCACTACCAAAGGCAGTTTTTCGGCTTCCTTAAATTCCTCTACACTAATACGATTCAGTTCAGTTATCTTCAGTTTACGCATGACAATATACTTTTAAATCTCCCTGCAAAGATACTTTTTTCCGTTTATATCCCGGTTAATAACCGTTGAAAAGGTGTCAATACAATAGGGAAACAATTTTAAAAATAATCCTTGCATTATTCAAAGGTCTGCATATTACAGCAGTGAAACGAACAAACCAAAAAAGTTAAGGAGAATTTTCCAGGCTTCATTCAACATATTTTTCAGCCTGGTTTCATCGGTTTATAACTCTAAAGTTATTAACTTTGCATATTATTAACAACATGTTAATGCTGTTTAGCAGAAGTCTTATTATCAACGGATAAACTTAAAAACCCCGGTTTATAAGCATAAGAGTAAAATTCAGCTTGATACTAATAACTTCATAGGCAAGAAAAATCGTATTTATTTGTCCACACTGTTAACAGCCTATCATTACTATCAAAGGATTTTTAAAGAAGAAAGAGAAATTAAAAAATATAATTATGGATAATCTTATAGAAGCTATCAAGCAGCTGAAGAAGGAGAAGAACGCAATCATTCTGGGACACTACTACCAGAAAGGTGAAATACAAGATATAGCCGATTACGTGGGCGACAGTCTGGCTTTGGCGCAATGGGCGGCCCGGACGGAGGCGGACATCATCGTGATGTGCGGTGTGCACTTCATGGGAGAAACGGCGAAGGTGCTTTGTCCCGACAAGAAGGTGCTGGTGCCCGATATGGCGGCAGGCTGTTCGTTGGCAGACAGTTGTCCGGCAGACAAATTCAGTCAGTTTGTCAAAGAGCATCCCGGATATACGGTGATATCCTATGTGAACACAACGGCTGCCGTAAAGGCGGTGACCGATGTGGTGGTAACTTCTACCAATGCAAAGCAGATTGTGGAAAGCTTCCCCAAAGATGAGAAAATAATCTTTGGTCCGGACCGGAACTTAGGTAATTATATCAACTCCATTACCGGAAGAAATATGTTATTATGGGATGCGCATGCCATGTACACGAGGAATTCTCGGTTGAAAAGATTGTTGAAATAAAACAGCAGCATCCCGATGCGGTGGTACTGGCACATCCCGAATGCAAGAGTACAGTCTTGAAACTGGCCGATGTGGTAGGCTCTACGGCAGCTTTGCTGAAGTACGCAGTGGCACATCCCGAAAAGAGCTACATTGTAGCTACCGAAAGCGGTATCCTGCACGAGATGCAGAAACAATGCCCGCAGACAACATTTATTCCGGCTCCTCCCAACGACAGCACTTGTGCCTGCAATGAATGCAGTTACATGCGGCTGAATACACTGGAAAAGCTTTATGATTGTTTGAAAAACGAATCACCGGAAATAAAGGTGGATGCTGAGATTGCAGAAAAAGCAGTGAAACCGATTAAGAGGATGTTGGAAATATCGGCTCAACTGGGTTATAATGTGCTGATATGCTAATGTGCCAATGTGCTAATGACCTTTCGGCGTGACAGCGCAGCCAATTAGCACATTGCACATTAGCATATCAGCACATTAAAACATTATCTCATTAAGAACTTACACAACTTGTTAGTGGCCAATGCCCGGTGACTGATTTTATTCTTCAGTTCATTCCCCATTTCTGCAAAAGTCTGCGTATATCCTTCGGGAATGAATATGGGATCGTAACCGAAGCCTGAAGCGCCTTTTCTGTTTTTCGTGATTTCTCCTTTCACGATGCCTTCAAACAGATGTTCCTTTCCGTCGATGATAAGTACAAATACGGTACGGAATTGTGCCTTACGGTTCTCGATGCCCTCCATATCTTTCAGCAACTTCTTCATGTTTGCTTCCGAATTGTGTGCATCGCCGGCATAACGGGCGGAATATACACCCGGTGCCCCACCAAGGGCCTCCACTTCCAAACCGGTATCATCGGCAAAACAATCCAGATGATAGTTATCGAAGATATATCTTGCTTTCAGCAAAGCATTTCCTTCAAGTGTGTCTGCAGTTTCCGGAATGTCAGTATCGCATTTGATATCCTTCATGCTGAGAAGTTCGACCTTCTCTCCCAAAATGGCAGTCACTTCTTCCAGTTTGTGTGAATTGTTGGTGGCAAATACAAATTTCTTTCTCATATTATGTTCTCCTTATACTTGTGGCTTATACAAGTCCCTATTTCACTTTCAACCGGTCGAAACCTTCTCCGTATACACCGATGACGGAACTTTGGGAAATGAAAGCGTTCGGGTCTATATCTTTCACCATCCGGAATATTTCTACCGATTGGCGTTTGTAGGCAAGGACGACCAGTACCTTCACGTTGTGTTTACTGTACCAGCCGATACCGTCGAGTACCGTTACACCGCGATGGGTTTCTTTGGTGATGCGGTCGGCAATCTTTTCATATTCTTTGGAGAAAATAAAGAACTGGACGGATTGCCGGGCACTGTTGACTATGTAATCCAGTACAAATCCGATAACAAACAAAGTTACAAAACCAAATATCACACGTCGCCAGTCATGGAATACCACATAGCAGGAACTGATGATAATGAAGTCGCAAGCCATAATCATGCGTCCCAGCGTGACATCCTTGTATTTATGGATGATGCTGCAATGATGTCCGTACCTCCCGTGCTGCCGTTGCAGTTGAACACGATACCCAGTCCGGCACCGCACATTGCCGCACCTATCAGGCAAGCCATGAAGTCTTGTCCTTCGCCCAGCAGTTGGGGAGGGACGCCGTCCGAACCGTTCACCAGCAACTGGAAAAACCATAAGAAGAAAGTGAGTCCGAAGATGGCAAACGTAGTCTTGATACTGAATTTCGGTCCGAGTATCTTGATGGCAAAAGTCATCAGTACGGCATTGATGATGAAGTATGACCACTGGATGGGAAATCCGGTGGCATAATAGATGATGGCACCGATACCGGTAGTACCTCCGGTCGTAATCTGATAGGGAATGAGGAATGCCGCCCATCCCAGTGCATAGCTGATGAGTCCCAGAGTGATGAAGATATAATCCTTCAGCTCTCTCGTCACTTCCGCTTTGGTTGGTTTTGTAATTTGCATATCTGTTATTTGACAACGATGTTCACAATCTTCTTCGGCACTACGATTACTTTGACGATGGACTTGCTTTCCATCCATTTTTCAGAGCGTTCGTCGGCCAATACAGCAGTCTGGATGCATCCGATGCCGCATCTGCCGGGAACTCCATGTTGAACCGTGCCTTTCCGTTGAAGGAAATGGTGTAGTTGACCGTATCTTCCACCAGGTATTCTTCGTTGCATATCGGCCACTTGGCATCGCATACGGAGCCTGCATTGCCCAGTGTCTCCCACAACTCTTCGCATACGTGCGGAGCGAAGGGAGCCAGTACGATGATGAACTGGTTCAGGATTTCCTTCTTGTTGCATTTCATTCCGAACAACTCGTTTACACAAATCATAAAGGCACTGATACTTGTGTTGTAAGAGAATTGCTCGATGTCTCCCGTCACTTTCTTAATCAGTTTGTGGAGGGATTTCAGTTCTTCCTTGGTGGCAGGTTCATCCGTTACCAGATAATTGTCGTTGCGGTCGTAGAACAATGACCAGAACTTCTTGATGAAGCGGTGCACACCGTCTATTCCGTTTGTATCCCACGGCTTTGATTGTTCTACCGGGCCGAGGAACATTTCGTACATGCGGAGAGTGTCGGCACCGTATTTGTCGACAATCATATCGGGATTGACAACGTTGAACATGGATTTACTCATCTTTTCCACAGCCCATCCGCAGATGTACTTGCCGTCTTCCAGAATAAACTCGGCAGTTTCGTATTCTGGACGCCATGCCTTGAAGGCTTCAAGGTCCAGAACATCATTGGATACGATATTCACATCCACGTGGAGTGGGGTAGTGTCGTACTGGTCTTTCAGATTCAGGGACACGAATGTATTGGTATCTTTGATGCGATAGACGAAGTTGCTCCGTCCTTGAATCATGCCCTGGTTCACCAGCTTTTGGAACGGTTCTTCGGCTACGGAAATGCCGAGGTCGTACAGGAACTTATTCCAGAAACGGGAGTATATCAAGTGACCGGTGGCATGTTCGGTACCGCCTACGTAAAGGTCTACATTGTGCCAGTACTCATCCGTTTTCTTGTCTACAAGTGCCTGGTTGTTGTGCGGGTCCATATAGCGCAGGTAATAGGCGCTTGAACCGGCAAATCCGGGCATCGTGTTGAGTTCCAACGGGAAGACGGTGATGTTGTCTATCTTTTCGTTTTCTACGACGCATTTGTTTACGGTATCCCAAGCCCATTTTGCGGCATGTCCCAATGGAGGTTCACCGGTTTCGGTAGGCAGGAATTTGGCTACTTCGGGCAGTTCCAAGGGCAGGCGCTCTCGTCAATCATGTAAGGCATGTTGTCCTTGTAGTAAACCGGGAACGGCTCGCCCCAATAGCGCTGACGTGAGAAAATGGCATCACGCAGACGGAAGTTCACCTTTACACGTCCCAAGTTATGTTCTTTCACATATTTCTTGGTAGCGGCAATCGCTTCCTTGATGGTAAGTCCGTTCAGTGAGAGGTCGCAATAGGGAGTAACGCCTTCGCGTGGAGAGTTGCATACAATGCCTTCCTTGGCATCGAAGCTCTCTTCGCTTACATCGCAGCCTTCTACCAACGGACGAATTTCGAGACCGAAGTGCTTGGCAAAAGCATAGTCACGGCTGTCGTGCGCAGGCACAGCCATGATGGCACCCGTACCGTATCCGGCAAGTACATAGTCGCTTATCCAGATAGGAACTGCCTCACCGGTAAAGGGATTGATGGCATAGCTTCCGGAGAATGCACCGGTAACGCTACGGTCGGCAATACGTTCGCGTTCGGTACGTTTCTTGGTGCGTTCCAGATAAGCGTTTACTTCATCTTTCTGTGTGTCGGTGGTAAGTTGCTGTACCAGTTCGCTTTCGGGAGCCAATACCATGAAGGTGACGCCGAACATGGTATCTGCACGGGTGGTGAAGATAGTGAATTCCAAATCGCTGTCTTTTACCTTGAATTCTATTTCAGCGCCTTCGCTGCGTCCTATCCAGTTCTTTTGGGTTTCTTTCAGGGATTCGGTCCAGTCGATGGTATCGAGTCCGTCCAGCAAGCGTTGTGCATAGGCAGATACACGGAGGCACCATTGACGCATCTTCTTTTGAATGACGGGGAAGCCGCCTCGTTCGCTTACGCCGTCCACCACTTCATCGTTGGCAAGTACGGTTCCCAGCTGAGGGCACCAGTTTACCATCGTCTCGCCAGATAGGCTATACGGTAGTTCATCAGGATTTCCTGCTGTTCCTTTTCGCTCTTGGCATTCCACTCTGCGGCGGTGAAACTCAGTTCTTCGCTGCAAGCCACGTTTATTCCTTCGGTACCGGTTTGGCTGAATGCTTCAATCAGTTCCTGGATGGGACGTGCCTGCTTTTCATCGTTGCAGTAGTAGCTGTTGAACATCTTTTGGAATGCCCATTGGGTCCAATGGTAATATTCCGGTTCGCAGGTACGGATTTCGCGGTTCCAGTCGAAAGAGAAACCTATCTTATCCAACTGTTCGCGGTATCGGTTGATATTGTTGACGGTCGTAATTGCAGGGTGCTGTCCCGTTTGTATGGCATATTGCTCTGCTGGAAGTCCGTAAGCGTCATATCCCATGGGATTCAGTACATTGAAACCTTGCAGTCGTTTGTAGCGGGCGTAAATATCCGAAGCAATATATCCCAGCGGATGACCTACATGCAATCCCGCACCGGAGGGGTAGGGGAACATGTTCAGTACATAGAATTTTTTCTTCGTTTCGTCTTCCGTCACTTGGTAGGTTTTGTTTTCCACCCACCTTTTCTGCCATTTCTTTTCAATTTCCCTGAAATTGTATTCCATAGTGGTACTTATTAATATTTTGTTGAAAACATTGTTTATTCAATGGTTAAAACCGGTTAGTATCCGGTTAATATCGGTGCAAAGTTACGGGTTTATTTTCAGATTTGTAGCGAAGTAACATAAAAAACAATGGCAAAGGCTTGATAATTCACTTTTTTATTACTTATATTTGTGATGTGCTTTTAAAACTAATTTTTTTGTTTGTAATACAAATAATAGCTAAATTGATTCAATAGGATATTTACTAAAAGATTTTTAGGATATAGCGAAGGATGAAGTCTGGGAAGATTTCATCCTTCGCGTTTTTTGTCTGTGTATTCGGCAGATTGTTGTTTATTATTCTGCCGATAAATGAGAGTTCGTTCAATAGGCTTCTAATAAGGGATTTAAAGATTTACTAAAACTCGAAGGAAGATTTACTAAATCTTTCCTCCCGTTTTAGTAAATCCTCCCTGAACATTATTTATGGTTGGTTTCATTGTATTGAAAAAAGAAAGTACGTATATTTGTGCGACTTATCGGAAGTGTATGAACGCAATGAAAAATTATACTTATCATCTTGTCGCCGTCCTTACGGTAGGTATTTGGGGGCTGACCTTTATTTCAACGAAAGTATTGATTGGGCACGGTCTTTCTCCGCAGGAATATTCTTGCTTCGTTTCCTGATAGCTTATATGGGCATTTGGCTTATTTCTCCCCGAAAACTGTTTGCCGACAATTGGAAAGATGAATTTTGGATGTTTTTAGGAGGCATAACAGGCGGTTCATTCTACTTTTTTACAGAAAATACAGCTTTGGAGATTACATTGGCGACGAATGTGTCGTTTATTGTCTGTACGGCTCCGTTGCTCACCACCATTCTTTCTTTGTGGATTTATAAAAAGGAAAAGGCTACCCGTGGATTGATGGCTGGTTCATTGCTGGCATTGGTTGGTGTGGCATTGGTGGTTTATAATGGTAGTTTTGTATTGAAGATTTCTCCTTTAGGTGATTTCCTTACTTTGCTTGCTGCTTTTTCCTGGGCATTCTATAGCTTGATAATGAGAAAAATGTCCAATTGTTATGGTATAACTTTCATTACCCGTAAGATATTTTTTTATGGAGTATTGACTATTCTTCCTGCATTTCTGATTCATCCCTGGAATTTCGACATTGCCCGTCTTCTCGAGCCGGCTATTCTGTTCAATTTACTTTTCCTGGGTGTATTGGCTTCCTTGATTTGTTTTGTAGTCTGGAACGTAGTATTAAAACAGCTGGGAACGATAAGAGCTTCCAACTATATTTATCTGAATCCTCTCTTCACTCTGGTAGGTTCTGCTTTTCTGCTTGGCGAACAGCTTACTATAGTTGCTTTGATGGGGGCGATACTGATATTGGGGGGAGTTTATTGGGCAGGAAAAAAATAAATACAAGATAAATGGGGTTGTGTCTGCAAAGACACAGCCCCATTATTAATGTGATTTAGCAAAATTCTTTTTATGGATTACATTTGAGTTCAGCAGACATTAAATAAGTATTATATGGTAGCCACATAGACATAATGAAATAAAGTATATTTCCTTTGAGTGATATGGGGTGAATATAAGAACCATACAATTGTGAATATTGCCAGCCATCGACTAGTTTTTGTGGTTTACTCCATTCCCCTATAATATGATCTGCTGTTCGGAATGAGATATCATAGCGTGTACTATTGAAATAGAGCAATATCCATTTTTTAAATTCTGGATGATAAGCGATGGAAAGTTCTCCAGATATATCATTGAATAATGGAGTGGCTGCAGTTTCATTTCCTTTAATCCATCCACTTCCATTCCAAAATTCGTATTCTGTTTGATTTTCAATATTTTCTTCTAAAAAACGAGCAAGATGAGGCTTATTGTCACGTCCAGTAATTGTACCCACCATATAAATATATCCGTCTTTTTTGAAATAGCTTACTTGACCAAAATTACTTGTTGAACCAAATTTTACATTTTGGCAACGTGTCCAAGTAATTCCATTGTCTGAAGATTTGTAAAGACTTGAAAAGTTAGTTATCCATCCTGCCCAATTACGAATATTCATGTAATGAACATAATCTATGCCATTGGCACGAATGGCTGCTGTGGGAATAGAAGTCCAATCTCCATTACCACTTCCATCTTTACCTCCATAACATATTTCACGAGCATTTTTACCACTTTCATCCATAGTAGCACCATTAATGGTGAGCCCATCAGAAAGATCTTGATCGTCAGAGAAAAGCAAAACATTACTTCTCCAGTTACTCCCATTGGGTCCTGGATTTACAAAATTTGGATAAAAGTCACTACCGAATGTATCGCCGAAAAAAAGTCCATAATGTCCGGGTTGTAATTCCCAAACAATACCTAAATCTGTACCACCTACATTGTATAATTCATTAGTACGATTATTTACTTCAAATTCTACAATAGGTAATCCGTTTGTGCCATTTATTTCAGCACCAGTAATACGGGATACACATTTTAAATTTGAAAATTTTAATTCTCTAGAATAATTGACGATACCTTTATTGACTATCAATTTGGAAATTTCTGATGACTGATTATTATTATCTACTGCAATAAATTCAAAATAAAATGTAGAAGAATCATCCTTTTTTATAATATATTCAAATATATATTCTGGTGATAAATTTGATTTTATATATTTCTCAGAAATATTATTAGTATCGTTAATTTTATTTATTACTAAATAAGCTAGTTGATCGAATTCTTTTATTGATACTTTGATAGATATTATACCATTAATCGCAGTAATTTCATTTTGAGAAAGGTTAACTTCTAAATTATAACTATTTACTTTATCTGTATCCGAATTTTCACAACTTGTAAGCCCCCATATAGAAAGGAGGCTTGCAAGTAATAATACATGTATTCGTATCATGATTTTTTATAATTTTGTAATATGTAATAGCGCTCCTCCATCCCTTGCCAGATTCAGTTCAATGATATCCTTCCTTGTAACTTTCCGCACCAGTCTGTCCAGATTGTTTGGATTCCGCTCCACATCCTCCGCATCGGTATAGATCGTTGCCTGGTAATCTCCCTCACTAAG
>ENA-OQLB01000917-OQLB01000917.1-human-gut-metagenome-genome-assembly--contig:-NODE-917-length-14408-cov-4.063021_pt1 | contig 14408 bp, 17 predicted proteins | sample MGYA00242656_ERZ504813 | MGnify/ENA primary metagenome ERZ504813 (study PRJEB26092, sample SAMD00036388) | human gut metagenome | host: Homo sapiens | study: EMG produced TPA metagenomics assembly of... | reverse complement strand
GGCGGTGGGAATCTGCGTTGCTGGAAAAATCCAAGCTGTTGAGCGACGCAGGAGCGAGTTCTGGATTTTTCAGCGGTTTTAGCAGATTTCCAGCGCCTTAGAAGCCAGCCCCCGACGAAGCCCCAGCCCAAACCAGACGGTACCTCACCGGCGTCCGTCCGCAAAAACCACATCCACATCCACCATCTCCCGTCCATCCTCCACCTTCATCACAGCCACATCCCCCCGATGTGCCACAACCACCCTCTTCCCTCCAACATCACCGGAAAGCTCCATCAGCTCCCCATAATACTTCTTCGAAAAACACAGGGATTCCCGGTCTTCCCATCATGCTCCACACAGGCGATTCCTTTCCCATCTCTCAAAAACACATCCACCAGTCCAAAAACCGTCTCCCACCGCAACCACGGCTGATCTGCCACTGTAAACAAACAAGCATCCATCTCCCGGTTGACCCCAAGTCCGATCTTCAGTGAGGAAGATATCCCCTCATCCGGATGCAGATTATAAAGAAACCGCGCGCCGAGCTTCTCTGCTTCCTGCGCGATTTCCTCATACTGTGTGACAACTGTGATCTCACACCTGTGCCCCTGTTCCTCCAGTGCTGCTTTCACTTCTTTCAGTTCCAGGAGAATATGCCTGTACATCGGCATTCCGTCTATCCCGTACAGCAGCTTATTGCTTCCAAACCGCCGGCTGTTTCCTGCTGCCAGCATGATCAGTCCCAGTTTCATATCACCGCTCCACTTCCTTTCGATTCTAGTACAGCGAATATTAAGTAACCGCCATATTGACTTGCCTGATTTTCATCTGCTGCGTCAATATAGCAGAAACTTAATTTTCGCTGTACTAGCTGTTTACACTTCTCTGCAGGCTTCCGCAGATCACCATGATCCCAGACTCCTGACCTTGTGCCATAAGCTTCTCCGCCACACAAGGATCCTCCAGAGTATCTGCCTTGTTCAGATACGCAAGAAATCTTCGCCCGTCCACGCCTTTTTGCAATCCGTCTTCAGACCGGATGATCTTCCACACATCCATCCATGTCACAGGCTCATCTGTACGCTTTCCCAGAAATCCCGCCACATCATCCGGACGGTGTGCCGTATCACAGATCCTTTTGCCGATGCAGTCAAAACCGATCACTCCTACTACCATATCTGCAAAAGAAGGGATCACCGGCTCATGAACAGCCGGCACTTTAAGGGGTCGGCGCCTGGATCCGTCAGCTTCCACAAGAAGAAGATCACAAAAGCCGGGCAGCTTTTCCAGGATCTCCTTTTCGGGGCCGGAAATCTTTGGCTGCCCGGCCTTGTGATGAGCCGCGATGACGTATCCGTATTGTTCTATAAGCCGGCATGCTCCCGGAATGTCCTCTGCCTCCGCAAAAGGACGTTCCGGTTCCCATGCCATATGCGTGGTTGTGGTCACGATCACACGTTTTCCCTGTCCGGAAAATATTTCTGCCAGTCCAAGGATCAGACTGGTCTTTCCGCCGCCTCCTGTGAATGCCACAGTAAGCGCTTTTTCATTTTTCTTCATGACACACTCCATTTATCTTCTAACTTCTTTCAGGGGCACCAGGCTCTGTATCGGTCACAGATTCTCATTCCTCACAGATTTCTCTGTTCCCGGAAGCACTCCGCAGGAAAGCAGCACCTCCAGTACTCCCCCTGCGATACACCTTGCCTTGTCTGAGATCGTAAAACAGTTTTTCTTCTGTTCTGCCCTTGGGTCGATGTCCGCGATCTTCATTCCCTCAAAAACAGGGTAGCCGTCCCGGATCAGTCCCCGGATCACGCCGGAAATGGTAGCCTTCACCGGCGTATCACCTACCATGGCGATCACCTGGTCTTTTTCAACAAGATCTGCGATCTGACAGATGTTTTTCATGTTACCGGCTGCCGGTGAATGGATCACACGTTCCTTTCCGATCCCTGCGATCAGTCCCGGCACTCCGGTATTCGGCAGGGCACTGCCTTTTTTTATGATCCTTCCCAGGTTATGGCCGCGCATGGTCTCGATCACGTAATCCACATCCTCCCCTGCGGTAAAGCCCGGGCCAAGTCCCACAGTCAGTGGTGCCATATCCCTGCTGGTCCCAAGATTCTTTTTTGCAAGGATGGCATCGATCACTGCCTCCGGCTCCAGTTCGCGGATATGTTTTCCATGGGTATCTGTCAGAAGGGGGATCTCTCCCTGTGCCCAGCATTTCCTGCACTGGGTCCGGATATCGTTCTCCGTGATCCTCCTGCACACAACGCCTTCTACCTCTGCAGTTCCGTCATAAACAGCTTCACAGAAGGCCACATGACGGCGAATGGCACTTGGACGGTCACATTCCAGGATCAGGACCTGATAGCCACTCTGATGAAGCTTGTGGATCACTCCTGTGGCCAGATCTCCGCCACCTCTCACAAGGATCATTTTATTAGTAAATGCCGCTGCTTTCATCTTCATACACCTGCTGTCCGTTTCCCGGCATTCCTGCCGCAAGAGTATCATAAAGCTCCGCATAGGTTGCATCCTTATACGGGGATACATAAAAGAGTCCCGCGATCCCGGCCGTAATTGCCGAAAGGACAGACCAGGGAATAAAGGAAAGATCCAGGATAAAGGTATCCATCTTCTGTCCGTTCATCATCTCACGGCTTTTTGCAAACACTTCCTTTGTGTCTCATATCCGGATATTCCGCAAGAAGATAAGGATCATCTTATATTCGTAGGATTTTACCACTCCGGGAATAATAAAAAGCAGCGTCCACAATACAAGATACAGGTCCCGTAAAAACATGGTTTTTACGATATTACCGTAATTTCCGGAACGAAATACACTGAGGAGCTTTCCGGGCCCGGGTACAGAATAAAGGTTCTCAATGTAAAAATCTCTTCCGCCTACCTCCAGAACATTTCCCACAAAGAAATGGAAAAGGACCCCGATCAGAGCCACCGTTACCATGGCACTGGCACTCAGAAGCGCAAAAAGCACTGCCAGTGGGGAACGAAATACATGACTGGCATAAGAGGTAACACCATTGATATCCGTACCCAGATGATACGTTGTAACACCGTAGTCCGGACTTACCGCATTTCCGGCACTGCCTGTGGCCGCACCGCTTCCGCCGGTTGCCATCACAATAGCCAGCACCAGACTTACCAGTACTGCTGACCAGTAATTTTTTTTGAATGCCTGTTTTCCGCGCCATTTCAAGTCACTGCGTTTCCAGCTGATCTTCTGTTCATTCATAACTTAACCCTCCATATATGCTTCACGGACACAGAACTCTCTTCGTCCCTTCTGCCACAGCGCAGGCTCCAACTCTGCCAGATAACCGCCGCCGTTTTTTACATGCCATTCATAAAAAGCCCTGGGTCTGTCCGCATATTCTTCCATAATGTTCATGATCGTACCGCCATGTATCACAAGAGCCGCTGTCTTTATGTTGTTACGGATACACTGTGTGACAGCCTTCTGAAATCCTGTAAGGCTCCGGCACTTAAACGCTTCTCGACTTTCTCCTCCCGGAAAAGGAAGCGTTCCATTGCTGTCGATCCACCTCTGATAATCCTGATTTCCGGAAAGCTCTTTATAATTTTTATTCTCAAACTCTCCAAAATCACACTCGGAAAGCTCTTCGATAATATGAAAGCTTTTTCCCGGAAAAAGGATCCCCGCAGTTTCCACACAGCGGCAGAGCGGACTTACATAAAGGCCTCCGGCATGGGATAGGTCAGCTTTTCCAGAAATTCCTTTCCCTCCGTGCTCAGCGGTTCATCCGTTGTTCCGATATAACGCTGAAGCTTATTTCCGGGTGTCTGTCCGTGTCGTATCAGATATAATCTAATCATCCTTCAGCACCGTCCCGATCCCGCATACCACTCTTGTGACCCTTCTGCTTTTTGCAGCCAGTGCAGTGCACACCCGGCCAACAGCTTCTCGATACTGCCGTTCAAAAGCATCCGCCGGAACGATCCCGTAGCCTACCTCCTCACTGACAAGGATCACATCCGGATCCTGCTGTGCCAGCTTTTCTGCCAGGCCGGTGAGATCTTCTCCTGCCTTCAGAGCTTTTCTTATGTATTCCTGAAATCCCAGAACACCCGCTGCCTTCAGAAGCTCCTCTTCTGTGATCTCTCCTCCGAATTTCCAGTCCACATCCGGGAACTGTGCTTTTGCATAGGCAGCTTTTCCCTGATATGCGCCTCCGATTATCATTCCATATCTTTTTTACCTCATCCAAATCTTCATTACAGATTAAACGTGCCACCAAGAGCAAGCACCAGTGCCATCACAACCTCGCAGATGCAAAGGAAAAATCCGGAAAGATCACCTGTGGTCCCTCCAAAATATTTCAAAGCCATATAGTGATACCACCAAAATACCAGAAGTGCACTGACAGCTGCCAGAACACCCAGGACCGGATCTACCCATATCATCAGCGCTGCAAGGATCACAAACATCGTGATAAGAACATTTCGCACTACGATCTCTGACGCATTTCTGGAAAATTCTGCCACAGTCCCGTCTGTCCTTGCCTTGGGAAATGTGATCACACCGATCCCGGAAAGACATCTGGACATCATAAAGCCCAGGCTCATGATACAGATCCCGTTATAATTTCCAAGGAGCTGATCCCAGGCTCCCAGCCAGAGGATAAAATATACACAGGCTGTGATAATGGCAAATGCACCTGCATGGGAATCCTTCAGGATCTCCAGCCTCCTTGTGCGTTCCTGCCAGGAGCTTAATGCATCTGACGTGTCCAAAAGCCCGTCTACATGAATGCCGCCGGTAATAAATACCGGGATCACAGTAAGGATCACAGCGAGAAAAAATGGCTCCAGAGCTACGTGTACACCGAGGACCCCTCCTGCAAGCCAGGTCAGGATGCCGATGGCAGTCCCCACAAAGGGGAAAAAGCACATCATATATTTTATGTTTTCCTTCTTCCAGTCCACCATGGGCATAGGAATCTTTGAAAACATGGCAAAGGCTGCCTTAAAACTGTTCCATAAGCTTTTCATGCTTCCTTTCCTCCTTTATGCCATACAGGGATCCCGTATACGACTTCCACAACCTCTTCTGCCAGCTCTGCCAGCTTCTGATTGATCTGTCCCAGTTCTTTTTTATACTGTTCTGATTCTTCCTCGTAGAGGATCCCGTCTGAAAAGATCTCGTTGGTGACGATCACCACATGCTTTGCCTGGGAAAGAAGATTTTTCACCCCTTCTGTGATCTTTTCTGCCACCTCCGGGTGGAAGCCGCCTTCCCGGAACATCTCATTTGCAACCAGATTGGACATGCACTCCAGAAGGACCACGCAGTCCTTCGGGATGAGCAGCTCATCCAGCTCTGTATATCTTTCAATTGTCTCGAAGCCTTTTCCTGCACGCATGTGCCGGTGTCTGCGGATGCGCCTGTGGCTTTCTTCGTCAAAAGCCTGCATGGTGGCGATATAGATCCTTCTGCTTCGCCAAGGGAAAGTACGGTTTCTTCCGCAAAAGCAGATTTTCCGCTTCCGCTGCCTCCTGTTACAACAACCAGCATATTATTTCAACTCCTCGTACTGTTCTACATTGATATCACCAAAGGTACTCATGGAATTATATACTGCACAGGACAGATCCATCATCGGAAACAGTGCCACAGCTCCGGTTCCCTCGCCCAGGCACATGCCTGCGTGGATGATCGCTTCCTTGCCAAGCTCCTTCAAGATCAGCTGTGCTGCAGGCTCTTTGGATACATGAGACGCAAGGATATGATCACTTACCTGCGGGCAGATCTTTATTGCGATCAGTGCAGATACGCAGGAAATAAATCCGTCCATGACAACCGGCATTCCAAGTGCTGCTCCTCCAATGAATACTCCTGCCATTCCTGCAATATCCAGTCCACCTACCTTTGCCAGGACGTCAATGGCATCTGAACGATCCGGATTATTCAGGGCGATCGCCTTTTTGATCGCATTGATCTTCCGGACAAGCCCTTCACTGGTCAATCCGGCACCACGTCCGGTCATATCTTCCACCGGTTTTCCGAGAAGCACAGCTGCTACCGCACTGCTGGTGGTAGTATTTCCGATGCCCATCTCGCCGGTTGCAAGAACCTGATAGCCTTTTTCCTTCAGCTCCTCTGCCATGGCAATTCCGGCTTCGATGCCACGGATCGCCTGATCTCTTGTCATTGCCGGCTCTCTGGTCATATTTCTGGTCCCATAGGCAACCTTAAGATCTGTACGGACCTTTGTATCTGTGACCATTCCCACATCTACAGGAAAAAGCTCTGCTCCACACTGACGGCACATCACACAGCAGGTAGTAGTCCCTTCCAGAAAATTCTCAGCCACAACAGCCGTCACTTCCTGTCCGGTCTGGGTCACCCCCTCTTCTACAACTCCGTTATCCGCGCACATGGCAACCACTGCTTTTTTCTCCACACGTACCTCCGGTGTACCTGTGATACCGGCGATCTGTGTCAGCATATTCTCCAGCTCTCCCAGAGAATGCAGAGGCTTTGCAATACTGTCCCATCTCTTTCTCGCCCCCTCCATAGCCTTTTCATCCAGAGGGCGGACTTTCTTCACTGCCTCATCCAAAGTCATCATTTGCTACCTCCAATCCTTTTACCTGTGGTAAAAATAATAAATTTACTAAAGATATAATTCAACGCCAGCACGATAAATTGTGTGCAGAATTTTGCAAACATATCCCGGAATCCCAGGATCTCCGCCAGAAACCATACGCCACCTACCTCAATGACCATGGTCACCAGACGGGCACTTATAAATTTCAGAAAGGGCCGTATATGATCCCTCCATGTTTCACAGCGGTCATGAAATACAAATCTGGAATTCACAACATAGGCAAACAGGATCGCCAGGATGATCGATATGATGTTGGCACTCATCAGCGGGATTCCCATTGCCCTCATGATATAAAAGCTTAACAGATTTACGAGAGTCGTACAACCACCCCAGAAAATATAACAGATCACATCATTTTCATAGAATTTAAGGATCCACTTTTTCATTGGTATCTCCTCCTCGTATGATCTTTGATACGATATATCTTGGACGACGTTTTACTTCCTCATAGATCCTGGCGATATAATATCCGATGATCCCAAGCTCATCATCACAGCACTTCCAATAAAAAGCATCACGATCAGAAGTGTAGTATAGCCTTCCACCGCATGCCCGGAAAAATACCGGACCAGAGAATAAACCAGAAGGAGCAGGGAGCACCCAAAGCAGCCCACAGCACCGGCTGTTACAAACTGCAGCGGAAGTGTTGTAAATGCCACGATATTCCGAAACGCATAGCTGATCAGCGTTCCTGCAGACCATTTGGATTCTCCGGCCTCACGCTCCTGCACCTCAAAAGGTACGGAGATGCTTTTGAAGCCTATCCAGGATGATGCCGCCCGGAAAAACATGCTGCGCTCAGGCATGGCGAGAACACTCTCCACCGCTTTCCTGTCCAGCAGCTTGAAGTCGGAAGCGTTTTCCATATCAAAGCCGGTGGCACGGGACATGATCCGATAGAAAAATCTGGCACTTTTTCTGTGAAAAAGAGTTTCTTTTCCCCGGTTTTTCTTGATGCCCTCCACAACCTCGTAGCCCTGCTTCCAGAGCCGGTACATTTCCAAGAGGATTTCCGGCGGATGCTGCAGGTCACAGTCCATCACTGCCACCGCATCTCCGCATGCCTGTGCAAGGCCGGCCACAATTGCTGCTTCTTTCCCGAAATTTCTGGAAAATGCACACCTGTCACATTTTTATCTTCCCTGGATACTTTTTCTATGGCTGCCCAGGTCCCGTCAGAGGAACCGTCATCTACCAGGACCAGTTCATAACGGATCCCGGCCTGCCCCAGGAGCTCTCTGAGAGTCCGGCAGGTTTTCTCCACCATCGGTTCCTCGTTACAGGCAGGCAAAACTATCGATAATCGGCTCATTTCTCCTGTTTTCCCCTTTCTTTTTGTTTTCCCTGGCGCCGGTAAGATATCACGATTCCGGCAAACAGGATCAGGCCGATCACCGTCAGTATCATTCCGGGCACAATATACGGTGTACAATATCTAAGTGCGATCGTATGCCTGCCCTTTTTTAATTCCAGCCCCATATACATACTGTTTGCCTGCACAAGTTCTGTTTTTTCTCCATCTACATAGGCGGTAAAGCCAGCGCTGTATGGAATGGAAAATACCAGGATCTTATCGGAAGTGGTTGTGATATCTCCACGAATGCAATTTGTCTCCGTTTTGATATTCTGAAGACTTTCTTTTCCAAGCTCCTCTGTCTGTTCTTCAACAGAAGCCATGGGCTGACATACCACATACAGATCATCAAAGGTATATTCTCCCGGCATGGAAAACGTCAGGGTCATGGTTCCGGCAGAATAGTTTTTATATCCCATATTCAGAAGAAAATTATGTCTTCCGCTGTAGCCGTTGTATTTATCTGTAAAGATCCGGATAGTCTTGTCCACGGAGCCCAGCGAAACATCCACTGCTGATTCCTTGCTTTCTTTCCAGTAGCGCCAGTTATTATCTTCATAGCGCACAGTATTCTTCTCATATTCTGTCATGGAATCCCATTTTTTATCACTGACCACTGCACGTGGAGAATAGCATTAAAATCCAGATTTTTTGCCACAAGATAAACCTCTGCCTCCGGCTCTCCCTGATATCCGATCTGTACGGTTGCTCCTTCTTTGGCCACAATGATCTTTCCGTCTTTGATCTTACAGCCTTTTCCTGCTTCCAGTGTAAAATCTGCTTTCTTATCATCAAAGGTGAGGTCTGTCTCAGGAAGACTGCTGTCCTCAAGGACTGCCCCCTGCAGGAGCGCCTGCTGCTTTTCGGTCACAGAAAGCTTTTCATACTTTTCTCTGGGGATCCAGGAATCATAGGTATAACCAAGAGGAAGGGAATCCTCGTCTTCGTAGATCCTGTATTTTTTTGTGACTTCTGCTTCACTGTCATAGCCGTATGGCAGATACCCATATCCGCTTTTTTTGATGGCAAAATATTTCACCGAGGCAAGACGATCCAGGATACTCCGTCCGTCCAGGCTGCTGTAATGATAATCCCAGGGGGTATTCAGATACATCTCATCAAAGAAACGGCTGATATTTCCATTGGCCACACTGAAATAATAGGAAGTACTGTTGGTTCCCATATACATGGCAGTGTTTACATAAGAGCCCGTTTTGTACTGGTCATATCTGGTAACCGCTGAATCGTCCATTGACCGGATTGCTTTGTCCGGTCCGGACTGAAGCTTCTCCAGTGCCTGATCCTTTTCCTCAAATTCTGACAGATAATCTTTTTCGTAAGAATACTGGTATGAAACATTCAGAAGGATGCTTGTCACAAGCACGGCCACGATCATTCCACAGAGATATTTTCCCTGTGTAAATACGTTTCCGTAGGAAACCACTGTAAACACAGCCAGGACCAGCATCATCAGTGCCATGATATTGCGTTCCGTACGGGCGGATTCTGAAAACAGTGCCAGCACGCCATATATCAGCAGCATCACAAATATCCGTCGTTTTTCCCTGATGCCCAGCGTAAACAGTTCCGGATATGCCTGTACCAGGATATATGCGATCAGCATTCCATACGCCCAGATCCATCGGTTGGACACGTATGAAAATCCATTCAGTACATGACCTGCAAAGGGGATCAGCAAAAACAGATTCAGAAGCACAAATCCCAGCTTCAGTCCCGTATATTTTTTCTTTTTGGAAAAGATCACAAACACGCCTGCCATTGCGACTGCGGAATATCCAGCAACTCCCCACTGGATCATATTTTCGCCGATCAGACAGCCGAGATATTTTTCGTAGTAAATGCGGTCATATAACAGCGGCACATAATTCTGCGCCTGAAAGCGCTCTGTTCCAAACAGAGTCATGACCACAGGTAAAAAGATCAGTGCAGCGATCATAAGTGCGACCAGATAAAAGCCAGCAAATTTCAGGAACCACTGAAATACATCTTTTACTGAACGCTTGCGGAATATTCCAAAATACCGGAAAGCTGCATACAGCACCATAAAGATACTGATCATATAAAAGAAATAAAAATTAGACATTGCCGCTACAGCCGTCGCACAGATAAAAAGGTATGGCTTTTCTTTTTTGTAAATCTTTTCAATTCCCATAAGGACCAGCGGCAGATAGATCATGGGATTGGAAAAATATGGATGCTTCATAGACGCATAAATGGTCCATCCTGCAAAAATATAAACAAGGCTTCCAAGAAATGTGGCCTGTTTGGGATTCTTGCGGTAAAAGCAGTAAATGCTGAATGTGATACCCGCCAGATAAATGCGGAGAAAGATCAGAATCTCATATAAGATCTCTGTGTCTTTTTCCGGTACAAAAACGGACAGTAAGGTCAGCGGATCACCGATCGCATAATAATGAAGTGTTGTAAGGATATCGGAACCGTATCCGATATGCATATCCCACATAGGAAGGGAAAGCTTATGCTCCGTCACCAGCGTCTGCAGAACATTCCGCAGATATTTTCCATAATAGGCCAATGCATTGATGTGCTGCGGAACACCGTCATGACTCCAGATCAGGGATTTTCCATTGAAATAAAAACAACTGTAAATAAACAGCGAGATCGCCGCAAAAACAATCGTATACAGAATATAAAAATCTGCTTTTTTCTCTTTCCGGGATTTCTCCTTCGAAAAAATTCTCTTCATATATGTCTCTCCTGTATATGAAAAAGGCCTGCGGTGCGCTAAACACCGCAGGCCTGTCACCTAATGCTTAATCAGCAAGCACACTGTATAAACAGTAACTATTGATCAATAATTAGTCTTCTTTCTTATCTGCTCCGTAAAGAGTGATAAGTTTCTGCAGATACTCATATCTACCTGAGCCTCAGACTCGTTCTTAGCAAACAGTCTTGCAGCTTTCTCAGGATTCTGACGCTGCAGAGAATTGTAACGAACCTCACCGTTCAGGAAGTCCATATAGTTCTCCATATCCGGTGTCTTGGAATCAAGCTGAACTTGTTCTCAGCAGCCGGGTTGAATCTGAAGTTGTGCCAGTATCCGCACTTAACTGCCAGCTCTTCCTCTGTCTGAGCTTTGCTCATACCTTTCTTGATACCATGGTTGATACATGGAGCGTAAGCGATGATCAGGGATGGTCCGGATATGCCTCTGCCTCTGCGATTGCTTTTACAGTCTGGTTGAAGTCAGCACCCATGGAAATCTGTGCTACATATACATAGCCATAGCTCATTGCGATAGATGCCATATCTTTCTTCTTAGTCTCTTTTCCGCCTGCTGCGAACTGAGCGATCGCACCTGTCGGTGTAGATTTGGAAGACTGTCCGCCTGTGTTGGAGTAAACCTCTGTATCGAATACCATAACGTTGATGTCACGTCCGCTTGCAAGAACGTGGTCAACACCACCGAATCCGATATCGTAAGCCCATCCGTCACCACCAAAGATCCACTGGGATTTCTTGGAGAGGAAGTCTTTCTGTGCAAGGATCTCGTTAGCCTTGTCACATCCGCAAGCCTCAAGAGCTGCAACGAGTTTCTCTGTAGCTGCACCATTTGTTGCGCCTACAGCATAAGTATCCAGCCATTCCTGACCAGCTGTCTTAACATCCTCGTTTGTTCCGTTAGCTACAAGGTCTTCGATCTTCTCTTTCAGACCGCCACGGATCGCACGCTGTGCAAGAAGCATACCATAACCGAACTCTGCGTTATCCTCGAACAGAGAGTTTGACCATGCAGGTCCCTGTCCCTTAGCGTTTGTTGTGTATGGTGTAGATGGTGAAGAGTTACCCCAGATAGAGGAACATCCTGTAGCATTTGCAATGTACATTCTGTCACCAAAGAGCTGTGTGATCAGCTTAGCGTATGGTGTCTCACCACAACCTGCACAAGCGCCGGAGAACTCAAGGAGCGGCTGTTTGAACTGGCTGCCTTTTACAGTTGTCTCTTTATATTTAGCGATAACGTCTTCCTTCTGAGGAAGTGTTACACCGTAATCGAAGAATTTCTGCTCTTCTGTGTTAGCTTCAAGCGGAGCCATCTCAAGAGCTTTGTTGCCTTTCTTTCCTGGGCAGACATTTGCGCAGGAACCACATCCTGTACAGTCAAGAGCGGATACAGTCATTGTGAATGTATAGTCTTTCATTCCTGTAAGTGGAAGTGTCTTGATTCCCTCTGGAGCGTTAGCTGTCTCTTCTGCTGTCATAGCAACCGGACGGATTGCAGCATGCGGGCAGACGTATGCACAGCGGTTACACTGGATACAGTTGTCCGGAACCCATACAGGAACGTTAACTGCGATACCACGTTTCTCATATGCAGCTGTTCCGGATGGTGTTGTACCATCTACATAATCCTTGAATGCAGATACTGGGAGGCTGTTACCTTCCTGAGCATTGATCTTGCACTGGATGTTGTTTACGAAGTCCTGAGCTTCCTGAGCACCGTGGGATGCGTGAGACATGAAGAGTCCCTCGTCCTCAGCGTTCTTCCAGCTCTCCGGAACCTGAACCTCTACAATCTGTTTAGCACCGGCATCGATAGCTGCCCAGTTCTTCTTAACAACGTCATCACCTTTACGTCCGTAAGTAGCTTTAGCAGCAGCTTTCATAAGCTCGATAGCCTGCTCCTCAGGAATGATTCCTGTAAGTTTGAAGAATGCGGACTGAAGGATTGTGTTGATACGTGTTGGTCCCATGCCAGTCTCAATACCGATCTTAACACCATCGATGGTGTAGAATTTGATATTGTGGTTAGCGATGAAAGCTTTAACCTGTCCTGGAAGATGTTTCTCAAGTCCTTCCATATCCCAAGCACAGTTCAGAAGGAATGTACCTCCGTCAACAAGCTCCTGTACCATGTTATATTTGTTAACATAGGACGGATTATGACATGCAACGAAGTTTGCTTTGTGGATCAGGTATGTGGATTTGATCGGTTTCTTACCGAAACGAAGGTGAGACATTGTAACACCGCCGGACTTCTTGGAGTCATAATCGAAGTAAGCCTGAGCGTACATGTCTGTGTTATCACCGATGATCTTGATGGAGTTCTTGTTAGCACCTACAGTACCATCAGCTCCAAGTCCCCAGAACTTGCAGTTTGTTGTTCCCTCTGGTGTTGTAACAAGTGGTGCGCCTGTCTCAAGAGAAAGGTTTGTAACATCATCAACGATACCGATTGTGAATTTCTCTTTCTCAGTGTTCTCATATACTGCTACGATCTGTGCAGGTGTTGTATCTTTGGAACCAAGTCCGTAACGTCCTGTAAAGATCTTAACATCGCTGAACTTGCTGTCGCGAAGAGCTGCAACAACATCAAGATACAGAGGCTCGCCAAGAGCTCCTGGCTCTTTTGTTCTGTCAAGAACAGAGATCTGCTTAACTGTATCCGGGATTGCATCGATAAGAGCCTGTGCACAGAATGGTCTGTAAAGACGAACTTTAACAACACCGACTTTCTTGCCAGCTGCCATAAGGTAATCGATGGTCTCCTCGATGGTATCGTTTACGGAACCCATAGCTACGATGATGTGCTCAGCGTCAGCAGCTCCGTAGTAGTTGAACAGTTTGTAATCTGTTCCGATCTTCTCGTTAACTTTGTCCATGTACTCCTGAACAACTGCCGGAAGAGCGTCATAATATGGATTACATGCCTCTCTTGCCTGGAAGAAGATATCCGGGTTCTGAGCGGAACCTCTCTGACATGGATGGTTCGGGTTCAGAGCACGGTTACGGAACTCTGCGATCGCGTCCATATCTGCCATATCTTTCAGATCTTCATAGTCCCATGTCTCGATCTTCTGGATCTCATGAGATGTACGGAATCCGTCGAAGAAGTTGATGAATGGAACTTTTCCTTTGATTGCTGCAAGATGAGCAACCGGTGTAAGGTCCATAACCTCCTGTACAGAAGACTCACAAAGCATTGCACATCCATCTGACGACAGGCCATAACGTCGGAATGGTCACCGAAAATACAAAGTGCGTGGGAAGCAAGTGCACGGGCAGATACGTTGATAACTCCCGGAAGCTGCTCACCAGCGATCTTGTAAAGGTTCGGGATCATAAGCAGAAGACCCTGGGAAGCTGTGTAGGTTGTAGTCAGGGCACCTGCTGCCAGAGAACCGTGAACGGCACCTGCTGCACCTGCCTCAGACTGCATCTCTGTAACCTGTACTTCCTGTCCAAAGATGTTCTTTCTTCCCTGAGTTGCCCACTCGTCTGTAGCCTCAGCCATTACAGATGAAGGGGTAATCGGTAAATAGCAGCTACATCAGAAAAAGCGTATGATGCATGAGCGGCTGCATGGTTACCATCCATGGTTTTCATCTTTCTTGCCATTGTTTTTTCCTCCTTAAAGGTTTGTTAAA
>ENA-OQLB01000916-OQLB01000916.1-human-gut-metagenome-genome-assembly--contig:-NODE-916-length-14421-cov-1.627396_pt1 | contig 14421 bp, 22 predicted proteins | sample MGYA00242656_ERZ504813 | MGnify/ENA primary metagenome ERZ504813 (study PRJEB26092, sample SAMD00036388) | human gut metagenome | host: Homo sapiens | study: EMG produced TPA metagenomics assembly of... | reverse complement strand
TAATCATGATTAACAATTAGGAAATAATACTAAAGAAACAATTAGAATATTTTCAATACAAGAAGGGAATAGATGCGAAAATTATTTCTGGTGATAAATGTAAAATACAGGTTATGGCAATTGCTAAAAATCAGGGGTATTAAATTTATGAACGTTGCATTGATATGTCAACGATAAATGATGATGAATTCAAGAGGTAGTTCGTAATTACACTATTTTTGGTCGGGTAACTCCTAGTCAAAAGAAAATGATTGTCGAAGCTTTAAAAAATGATGGTCATCATGTAGCTATGACAGGTGATGGAGTTAATGACCTGTTAGCGTTAAAAGAAGCTGATTGTTCAATTGCAATTGCTGATGGAAGTGATGCTTCAAAACAAATCTCACAAGTAGTTTTATTAAATTCAGATTTTACATGTTTACCAGATGTTCTTCTCGAAGGACGTAAAGTTGTTAATAATGTTACGCGTGTAGCGGGTGTATTCTTTATCAAAACAATTTATACGATTTTATTATCGTTGTTTTGTGTAATCAGTAATACTGCCTTCCCATTTATTCCGTTACAAATTACATTAATTGATTTATTGATTGAAGCAATGCCATCGTTTATGACGATTTTTGAAGCTGATACTCGTAAAATTACTGGACGTTTTTTGCCTAAAGTATTTAGTAAAGCAGCTGGTAATGCACTAAGTATTGTGATTTTATTCATTGCTATCATGATTTTTGGACCAATGTGGAAAATAAATGATTTAGAACTAGTAACATTAATGTATTTAGTTTTAGGAACTATTTCTATGGCAGCGGTAATACGCTCTTGTTATCCTTTTACAATGTTAAGAATTATTATCTGTACGATGATGGCTGGAGGTTTTTATGGTGCAGTATTATTATTTAGTGGTTTATTACATTTAGCACCGATTAACATTAAATTTAGTTTTTATTGGTTTAATTTTATCTATTTTTGGACTATTTATTGAAAGAATTATTCATTTTGTTATTAAGAAAAGACTCGCATAATTGTTAAGGGATTGAAGACTTTTTGCTAATTTAAATAAATATATTTTATTGATAGCTAAGGAAGAACATTTTATCTGAAATGGATTTCCTTAGTTTTTCTTACGACAAATTTTAACAAAATAATTAAAAACCAAAATAACGGTTTTTAATTAGCTTATTTTTGGTATAAAAATTTTTTAAATTACTATAATAGAAGTAGTTAAAGGAGTGATATCATGAAAAAGCAAAGTTATCAAAAAGTTATAGATAAGGATATTATTGAAGTTAAACAGTATTTATTGGATATAAGTGAAGGATATTGGATGCAGGATATCCATGATCTTATTAATATAAGTATGGATGTTAAAATTATTCGCAAAAAATTAATGAGACGTAAGGATTTAGAATTAGCAGTATTTAGTAAGATAAAAAAACTAATTGATCAGGCTCAGGGTTTAAATGAGATGGAAAATCATTGATCATGATGAATCTTTATTGATAAACATTATAGTCCGATGTTGACATATAAATATAAGTTATTAAATTATATTATTGAAAATGGTGGATTTTCAATTGAAACGTATTGTTTATTAAGACATCTAATTAAGTTTACTAATAATAATCTTAATGATTTTATCATGGCTTTGGCTACACGTTTAAACTTTAGTAATGAACGTTATCACTATCTTGCAAGTCATATCTTATTATTAGAAAAGCAATATAAAAAAGTATATAATCATCTTGAATACATTACAATTGATGAAAGACTGGGACGTTATTTACCGGCGTTGTATAACTTTAGTCCCCGATTATACAACAAATATGCTAGAATGATGTATATACCATTAAATTTAGCGATAATGTAGGAGTAAGGAAATTATGGGTGAAAAACTGTATTATGTTTTTAAAATCATTAAGGAAGCTAGGGAGCCGATTAGTGCTAAAGATATTTTAAAGCGTTTGGAAAATTATGAGATTTTTCTAGATATTAAAACGGTATATAGTTTAATAAAAAAACTTAATGATTTTTATTATTGTTTGAGTAATAAGCAGTTAATAAAAACAATTAGAAGAAGGGGTTATATTATTGATGAGGATTTTTTTGAAGATGGACAGCTGCAGCTATTAATTGACAGTGTTTTATTTAATCCCAATCTTGATAAAAAATCAGCGAATGATTTAGTTAATAAATTAGCTTTGATTAGTTCAGTTATTCAAATGGAACGTTTAAATACGGAACATCAAAATGATAATGAATTAACATATGATCTATTATTAAATTTAACTACGGTAATCAAAGCAATTAATAACCACAAAAATATTGCTTTTAAATATATTAGTTATGATATCAAAGATAATGCTCTTCAAGAGGTATACCATACTAATGGTAATCTTAATCCTGAAACATATGTTATTTCCCCATATAAATTGATTCTTAGAAATTCTAATTATTATTTGATTGGTTATTTTGATAAAAGAAAAGATAGTTTAAGTGTTTATCGAATTGATCGAATGCGCATCGTGAGAAATCATAGCAGTAGTTATGAAGATATTCAAGATCGTTTCGATATGGAAAAAGAATTTGAAAATAATGTTAATATGTATGTTAGTAATGAACGAATCGATTTAAAGATTGCTTTTGAATCTAGTGTACTAAGAGAAGTTGTTAATCAGTTTGGACAAGATATTAATGTAAATAAATGCTTTGATGGTCGAATTGAAGCATTTATTAAAGATGTGGCTTTATCAGATGGTTTAATTGGCTGGATAATGATGCTTCAAGATAAGGTTGAAGTTGTTTTTCCTTTAAGTCTAAAAGAGATTGTAAAGACACGAATAAGGGCTATGTTAAGGATATATGAATAGAGAACTTGAGGGTTCTCTTTTTTCTTTACGTAAACTTAACATAATAAATACAATTTATTGATATATCGTAAATTGCAATTTGATTATTATATAGGTGTCTTAAGAAAAGATAAAGAAAGGGATTATTAAATATGAAAAAAGTATTCGGAGTTTTATTAACATTAGTATTATGCTTAGGGCTTACTGGATGTGGGGGATCTGGTGATGATTCTTCTGCAAGTGGAAACGATGTAAGCGGAAATGTTAGCCTTAACGGGTCTACATCTATGGAAAAATTCGTAAATGCTTTAAAAGAAGCGATTACTGAAGAATATCCAAACTTAACATTAGAACCACAATTTACTGGTTCAGGTGCAGGGATTGAAGCTGTTACAAATGGAACTGCTGATATCGAGATTCTTCAAGAGCTTTAAAAGATGAAGAAAAAGCAAAAGGAATTGAAGAAAATATTGTTGCTATTGATGGTATTGCTGTAGTTACTCATAAAGATAACAAAGTGTCTGATTTAACTACTGATGACTTAAAGAAAATCTATACTGGTGAAATTACAAACTGGAAAGATTTAGGTGGTGATGATCAAGCAATCGTTGTTGTTGGACGTGAAGCTGGTTCAGGAACTCGTGGAGCATTTGAAGAAATTTTAGGAATTGAAGATGCTTGTAAATATGCTCAAGAATTAAACGAAACTGGTGCAGTAATGGCAAAAGTTAGTGAAACAGCAGGAGCAATTGGTTATGTTTCTTTAGATGTTGTTGATGACACAGTTAAATCATTAAAATTAGATGGTGTAAAAGCTTCTGAAAAAACTATTAAAGATGGAAGCTACACTTTACAAAGACCATTCGTAATGGCTACTAAAGGAAAAATCAGTGAACAAAGTAAAGAAGTACAAGCTGTGTTCGATTTTATCAATAGTGAAGCTGGACAAAAAGTTATTGAACAAGTTGGTTTAATAATTCCAGATAAAAAATAGGAGTTAATTATGGAAAAAGATATGTTATCTATTATAAGTAATAGAAAAACAAAATCTTTGGTAGAGAAAACAGCCGCGATAATTTTTCGTGGCTGTGCTGTTATGTCTATCATTGCTGTTGTCTCTATTACAGGTTATATGATTATTTCTGGTACACCAGCTATTTTCAAAGTGGGAATACTAGATATTCTTTTTGGAACTGTTTGGGCGCCAATCCGCTGCTGATCCTCAATTTGGAATCCTTTTAATTATACTTACCTCAATTATTGGTGTTTTTTTAGCTATTTGTATTGGGGTACCAATCGGATTGTTTACAGCTATCAATTTAGCTGAATTGGCAAATCCGAAAGTGCGTAAAATTGTTAAATCTGCAATCGAATTACTTGCCGGAATTCCTTCAGTGGTATATGGATTACTAGGAATTTTAATTATTTGTCCGTTTATGTATAGGTTAGAATTATTAATTTTTGCAGGATCAAAGACTCATCAGTTACTGGTGGGCAATCTGATTTCAGCAATTTTAGTTTCTTGCGATTATGATTTTACCAACTTTGATCAATATTACTGAAACAGCTTTAAAGGCAGTTCCAGATGATTATCGTAAAAGTTCATTGGCTTTAGGGGCAAGTCAAATGCAAACAATTTTTAAAGTTGTTTTGCCTAGTGCTAAATCAGGGATAGTTTCAGCAATTGTATTAGGAGTAGGGCGTGCAATTGGGGAAGCAATGGCAATTTTATTAGTAGCAGGAAACTCAGTTAATCTGCCTTTACCATTCAATTCAGTTCGTTTTTTAACTACGGGAATTGTTTCTGAAATGGGATATGCCTCAGGGACACACCGTCAAGTTTTATTTACGATTGGATTAGTACTATTTGTTTTCATCATAATTATTAACTTGATCCTAACATTTATTATTAAGAGAGGAGATCAGCATGAATAGTATCTTTGAAAGAAGACATCGCAGCAGCGATAAAATATTAAATTTTTTGATACAGCTTTCTAGTGCCTTGTCAGTGCTGATCTTGGTTGTATGTATTGGATATATTTTATATCGTGGATTACCATACTTTAATTTTTCATATTTAATTAATACTACTAGTATTTTAAAAGGTACGGTAGGGATACTACCAAATATTATTAACACATTATATATTATTGTAATTACTTTATTAATTGCCTGCCCAATTGGGATTGGGGGAGCAATCTATTTAAATGAGTATGCAAAAAATAAGAAATTTGTTAATATTATTTCTTTTACAACTGAAGTATTAGCGGGAATTCCTTCGATTATATATGGTTTATTTGGGATGTTATTTTTTGGAAATTTATTAGGATTTAAATTCTCAATATTAACGGGTTCTTTCACACTTGCAATTATGATCTTACCAATTATTACAAGAAATACTCAGGTAGCTTTAGAAGGGGTACCAAAAAGTTATCGTGAAGCTGCATTGGGTATTGGAGCTACTAAATGGTATATGATTAGAACTGTGTTATTGCCAAGTGCTATGCCAGGAATTTTAACGGGTGTGATCTTAGGAATGGGTAGAATTGTTGCAGAATCAGCGGCGTTATTGTTTACAGCTGGTTCAGTAAGTGTTTTGCCAAAAAATATCTTTACACATTTATCAAGTTCAGGTGCAACACTAACGATTCAATTATATTTGGAGATGGCTAAAGCTAATTATGAATCGGCCTTTGTGATTGCCTTAGTTTTAATTGTTATTGTTTTAGGATTAAATATGTTAGCAAAACTGATTACAAATAAATTTGATGTAAATAGGGTGGATTAGAATGGAAAATAAAATTGAAGCAAAAAATCTAGATCTGTATTATGGTGAAAAGCATGCTTTAAAAAAATGTTAGTCTAGATATTAAAACAAATAAAATTACGGCTTTTATCGGGCCTTCCGGTTGTGGTAAATCAACATTTTTAAAGACATTAAATTCGCATGAATGATTATGTTAAAGATATTAAGATAACTGGTAGTGTGGTTCTTGATGGTGAAGATATTTATGATAGTCGTGTTGATACAACGGTTTTGAGGAAAAAAGTTGGAATGGTTTTCCAACAGCCAAATCCGTTTCCGATGAGTATTTATGATAATATCGCATATGGACAAGAATTCATGGAATCAAAAATAAAAAACAATTAGATAAGATTGTTAAAGATTCATTAGAAGCAGCTGCTTTATATGAAGAGGTAAAAGATCGTTTGCACAGCAGTGCTTTAGGATTATCTGGAGGCCAACAGCAACGTTTGTGCATTGCTCGTGCTTTAGCAGTAGAACCTGATGTGATCTTATTAGATGAACCAACAAGTGCATTGGATCCAATTTCAACATTAAAAATTGAAGAATTGTTAATGGAACTTAAAGAAAAGTATACGATTGCAATTGTTACACATAATATGCAGCAAGCGAGTCGTATCGCTGATTATACTGCGTTTTTCTTAGTAGGTGAGATGGTTGAATATGGAAAAACTAAGGATGTTTTTGCAATGCCTAAAGATAAACGTACTGAAGATTATATTACCGGAAGATTTGGATAGGAGAAAAAAATGTTAAGAACAAATTTTGAAAATGATTTAAACAAATTACACGTAGATCTTGATAAGATGTGTCATCTAGTTATTTTAGCAATTGAAAACTGTATTGTGGCATTTAAATCAGGAGATCGTGAATTATGCGTGATATTTTAGCTGGAGACAAAGTGATTAATGATATGGAAAGAACGATAGAAGCTCGTTGTCTATCGTTAATTTTAAAACAACAGCCTGTAGCTAGTGATTTAAGAAATGTGTCTACAGCTTTAAAAGTCGTTACAGATTTAGAAAGAATTGGTGACCAAGGAGCAGATATTGCAGAAATTTTATTAGATACAGATGTAACCTGCCCTTATAAAATGGTTGAACATATACCTAATATGGCTCATCTTGCTAAAAATATGGTTAAACAATCAATTGAAGCTTTTCATCAGCATGATTTAAAAAAAAGCTTCAGAAGTAAAAAAATTGGAAGATGATATGGATGGACTATTTGAAGAAGTTAAGGTAGAATTAATACAAATAGTAAATGAGTCAAAGGAAACGATTGATTTAGCGATTAACTTCCTAATGATTGCTAAATATTTCGAAAGATTGGTGATCATGCTGTAAATATTTGTGAATGGGTTGAATTTAACCAAACTGGAACAGTTGATAATTATCGTTTGATCTAAGGGGGACTGAACATGGGTGAACGTATATTTGTAGTTGAAGATGATGAAAATATCCGCGAGATAATTAATTTAGCATTAGTAAGCAATGGTTATGAAGTTGTTCAATTTGATAATGCTATCGATGCACTGGCAGAAATTGATAAAAAAGCACCATCATTAGCTATTTTTGATTTAATGTTACCAAAAATGAGCGGAATTGATGCAATCAAGGAAATTCGTGAAACTGATAGTGAATTACCTATCTTAATTTTAAGTGCTAAAGATCGTGAGATAGATAAGGTTAATGGTTTAGATAGCGGTTCTGATGACTATATGACTAAACCGTTTGGGATTCTTGAATTGCAAGCTCGCGTTCGCTCATTATTAAGACGCCATGTTACTAGCGATATTATTAGAACTAAACATCTTACTGTTGACAAGCAAACACGTTTAGTAAATAGATGATCAGAAATTAGAATTAACTAATAAAGAGTATCAATTATTGGTCTATTTAATGGATAATAAACATCGTGTAGTTGAAACGTGAAGAATTATTAAACGAAATTTGGGGATATGATTTTATTGGTGAATCTCGTGCTTTAGATGTTCATATTCGTGCTTTACGAAGTAAATTAAATGATGATGGCCATAAGTATATTAAGACGATACGTAGTGTTGGATATCGTTTTTATGAGGAAGGTGATGGTAGTGAATAAAACTATTTTTCGCTATTTTCTCACAGTTTTATTAGTCACTCTAGTTTTATCAAGCAGTGTTTCAATGGTTATTTTATCAAGTCAAATGTTGGAAAATACTAAACATGATATGCTTTACGCGGTTAAGTTGGTTGATTATCAATTAGATGAATCACACGATTTAAAAGCACAAGTAGATGCATTGAATCCACTTGCTTACAATGATCAAACTAGATTAACTGTCATTGATACTAATGGTGAAGTATTAGCAGATAGTGGTAGTGAAGAAATTGATGAAAATCATAAAGGTCGTGAAGAAGTTAAACAGGCTCTAAGTGAAGGGGTTGGTTATGCAACCCGTTACTCAAGTACTGTTAAAAGAAATATGCTCTATGTGGCAGTATTTAATAAAGGATATATAGTTCGTCTGGCTTTACCATATAATGGTATTTTTGATAATCTTCCAACTTTGGTTAGACCGCTAGGGGTAGGCGCGATAATGTCGTTAGTCATTGCTTTATTCTTATCGAAACGATTTGCTAATACATTGACAGCGCCAATTCAGGATATTACGACACAGGTTACAAAAATGAAGGATTATCGTGAACTAGAATTTGATAGTTATAAATATGATGAGTTTAATATCATTGCTTCAAAATTGGAAGAACAGGCTAAAACAATTCATGATACTATGAAAAAGCTTAAAAGTGAACAAATAAAAATCAATGGGATTCTTGATCAAATGAAAGAGGCTTTGTCTTATTAGATAGTGATTTAACAGTTTTAATGGTTAATCGTAAAGCTCAAAAATTATATGGTCATACAATCAAGTTAAATTGTTCAATTCAAAGTACTTTATTTTGACTTTAAAATTATTAATGCACTTGACCATTTAAGTGATGAACAACAGGTAGTTGAAGTTGAAAAGGAAAAAGAATTCTATAACTGTTATGTCGCTAAGGTTGATTATGGGGTAACTTTGCTGTTTGTAAATATTACTGAGCAGCATAATGCTATGAAGATGCGTCAGGAATTTTTCTCTAATGTTTCTCATGAGTTGAAAACACCAATGACTTCGATTCGTGGATATAGTGAATTATTAGAAACGGGAGTTATCAATGATAAAGATGCTTCAAAAAAAGCATTGGATAAAATTCATGATGAAGTGAATAATATGTCTACTTTAATTAATGATATTTTAATGATATCGAGATTAGAAAATAAAGATGTTGATGTAATCAAGCATCCAGTTCATTTAACACCACTAGTAGATGAGATAATTGATACGATGCAAGTAGAGATTGATAAGAAACATTTACAAGTAGATAAAGAATTAGAAGATATTACATATACATCAAATCATCAGCATATGCATCAGTTATTAAGTAATTTGATTACTAATGCAATTAAGTATAATGTTGATGGTGGTAAAATTATAATTAAGTCATACCAATTTGGTCGTAATATTATCATTGAAGTTAGTGATACTGGACGAGGAATTTCAAAAATTGATCAAGGACGAGTATTTGAACGTTTCTTTAGGTGTGATCAAGGTCGTGATAAAGAAACAGGGGGAACTGGTCTAGGATTAGCGATTGTCAAACATATCGTTCAATATTATCAAGGAAATATTACATTAACAAGTAAATTACATGAAGGAACAACATTTAAAGTAACTTTACCAATGGAAGAAGAAGTTATTTAGTCACAGTTTGATAACTGTGGCTTTTTATTTGTAGATTGAAGTAGTAATAAACTTTTTAAGCGAATTAATTTTGGTATAATAAGACTATGAAAACAGATACTGAAACACTTAGAAAACGTGGCTTTTTAACAAATACAGAAGCCGAACCCTACTTTTTATATTCAAAAGAGGAGTTATTAGAACTATTAAAAGATAAAACAGCCGTAAATCGTACTGCGGCGTTATTTATTCTTAGAAGCTTTGTTGACATTAATGAACTTGATGAAATCTTACTTAGAATGTTGGTTAAAGAAAAAGCCTTATATACTAAATTAGAAATATGCGATATTTTGACTACCGGAAATGAGTTGACAATAAAAAGAATGATTCCTTATATGGGGACAATTAGAGGTAATCAACATCGGACGATTCCTGAAAAGGTATCAAAGAAAAAAAGCTATCCTTTGCCACGGGATATTATTGCTAGAACTATGGCTAAAATGAATCCTGATTATTTTTCTACGATTTTAGAAATCATTAATTATCCTGAAGATAAAGTGGTTGCAGAAGCAATTGATGCAATTGGCTGGATGGTTTTTTATCATCAAGAATTGGCAACTGCTAAAAATTATCAAACAGTTATTCAATCATTTGAACGTTATCATGATAATGAATTGATGAAATGGAAATTGATCATTTGTTTATCGGCGTTTAATCAAAGTGAGGCTTTTTTAAAACAGCTGGATTTTCAAAATCCAGTTGTCCAAGCTGAAATAGAACGGAGTTTATCGCTGATCAATAAAAGAAAAAGTAAAGTAGTTTATTAAAAGTTAATAATTAGGGGTTATAATTATAGTATTATAGAGAAGAGGAAAAAGAATGTATAAGATTATAACAGATGGATCTTGCGATCTGTCAACCGAACGTGCACAAGAGCTTGATGTGTCAGTAGTACCTTTTTATGTATCAACAGATGGGATTAATCATCAAAAGGAAATTGTTGAATTGGGTATCCGTGATTTCTATCAATTTATGATTGATAACCCCAAAGTATTTCCTAAAACGTCAATGCCGTCGATTCAAGATTATTTAGATGTTTTTGGACCTTTGGCTAAAGATGGTATTGATATTATTTGTATTTGTATTACAACAAAATTTTCGGGATCATATAATTCAGCAATGAATGCTAAAAATATGCTTACTGATGAATTTCCTGATGTGAAAATTGAAGTATCGATGCTACCGTTAATACGGTATTACAAGGAATGTTAGTAGAAGAAGCGGTTGCATACAAGCAGATGGGTGCAACCTTTGAGGAGACGGTTGCATATATTAACAAAATTAAAATCACTGGAAGGATCTTCTTTACTATTGGTGGTATGGATTATTTAGTTCATGGTGGAAGAGTTGGAAAATTATCAGGAATTGCGGCTGGAGCTTTGGGAATTAAACCTTTGATCTTGCTTAAAGAAGGAGAAATATTTAATAACGGATTAACACGCGGACGAAAAAAATCTAAACAAAAGATAGTTGAACAAATTATTAATTATTTAAGGAAGATAATTTGGAATTGAGTAAATATCGTTTTGTATAGGATTTGGTTATGATTATGATGAGGCTGTAGAGTTTAAAACAACATTCCTTGCTGCTTTGAAAGGGTTTGATCCATCATTTAGTGCTGAGGTACCAATTCGGCAAATTGGAGCAACGATCGGTGTTCATACAGGACCACATCCACTAGGTGTTGGTCTACTTGAAAAATTACAAAAGTAAAATGAAAATTCAATTATGATAAAAAGACTTGTAGACCTTATTTGTTAGGATACAAGTCTTTTTGTATGAAATTATTTTTTAAAAGTTACCGATGCTTTGAATAAATCACCATCAACACTAATTTTAAAATTACCTTTTTGCAGTTCAGTGAAACTTTTAGCAATAGCTAAACCGAGGCCACTACCACTAGTATTTCTTGAAGTATCACCTTGAACAAAACGCTCAACTAATTCATCTTCGCTAACTTTTATTTCATCTGCTGATATATTTTTAAAAGTGATTGTAACTTCATCATCACTATTGTCAATATCGATATAAACACGTGTATTTTCTAAAGCGTATTTCCAATATTCATTAAGAGATTTTCAAAAATACGATATGTTTTTAAACTATCTAATGATAAAATAATTTTTTCATTTGGAAAAGCAGTTTTAAAAATTAGGCTTTTTTTCGTTAAATTTATCTATTAATTCAAACTTAGCTTGCTGGATCAATGCAATAATATCGACATCAACAAGGTTGAGTTTTACATCACCACTATTGACTTTACTAACTTCAAAAAGATCATCAATTAAGTTCTTTAATCTAAGTGAATTACGATCTAGTGTATCGAGATATTCTTTTCTTTTTTCATAATCAAGTTGTTCGTCTTTTAACAAATCAATATAAGTAATGATGGAGGTTAATGGTGTTTTTAAGTCGTGAGAGACATTAGAGATTAATTCAGTTTTTCATTTTTTGTGATTTTACTTCCTCGCTAACAGCTTTTTCAAAGCCATCTTTAATATTAGAAAATTCAGTACCTAAAGAATTAAACATACCAATATCTTGATTGATTTCAACATCAAAATCACCGTTTGATAAACGTTTAACAGCATCCAATAGAATTTCATAATCATGTTTAAGTTCATCAAATCGTTTTCTTAAAATAATAAATAAAATGGCAGAATATACTAAGGCAAAGAAAATACCAAAGGTAAAGAAACAACAGATTATTGATATAATTAAGCAGTTTGCTAAAACGATTTTAAGAATTGTTTTATTTGTATCATCATTTAAGTCAAATCTACTGGCTTTATAAATTATCTTTCTTAATACATTAAGTAACCAAATACAAACAGTATTTTTTAATAGAATTAATAATCCCTTCTTTAAAGAATGATTTTAAATAAAAGATAGAGAACATACATAGGAATAAAAAAGCTGCCATGATAGTACATTCATCGCTCCAAGGATCAGTTCACTTGATTCACCAAAACCAATCCCTGACAATTTAGTAATGTAATAGCCGTTTATGGTATCGAGAATTAAACCATAAATTACAACGATTATTCCTGCAAATGCCAATGTAATCCCAATTACTAATGGTTCTAATTTGATTTTAGCGGGATATTTAAAGATGTTGATTTCTTTAATTGTTTCATATGGAGCTAATAAGATAAATAAGCCAACAGCAGCTACAGCAATTGCAGCAAATGGCACAATATTTTCAACATTTATAGTTCGATTGTTTTTTTCGCTATACCAGGCAATCGTATCAATTGAATTGCTTACGATTTTATGGGGAACGGCAAAGTAGATAGTTGTATTTACTGGATTATGCAATGTACTATCTTCATCATACTCTTGGAGATATTGAAAATATGTTTGTTTATAATTATTCCAAACTAGTTCATAGTTTTGATTGCCAGCTACTAAACAGCCTAAAGTATCATAGCTAAATTGACCATTTTCATCAAAGTGAATCATTAAATACCATTGATATTTTTCTTTCAATTCTTTATTGTTACGAATGTTTTTATATCGTCATTAGTATTACCTAAGCTATTATTATTGCCTTCTGCATAGTATTTAATATTTTTCTTTTCAGACATCATTTCACGACAATATAAAATATTATTCCGATAAAATTCATCACTAGCTTCTTCGTTGGCAGTAAGATATTTTGGAATACCTTCTTTTTTGCTGACATTGTCAAGCTGGAAGCTCAGAGCATAGATATTGTCAAAAATATCATAAAGAATTTGATTACTTGAAAAGTTAATACTTTTCCCGTTACTGGTTTCTACAACCTCATAGCAGCTATATATACCAACACTGCTAAGGAGAATAATTACAATTGTTAAAATTGAAAAAATTATTTTTTTTCTGTTCATTTTATCACCTACTGTTTTTCAATTTTATAACCGACACCCCAGACAACTTTTAAATATTGGGGATTACTAGGGTTAATTTCGATTTTTTCTCGCAAATTTCGCACATGAACCATGACTGTTTCTGTGTTGATTGCAGCTTCATGCCAAACATTTTCATAAATTTGTTCGCTTGAAAAAACTCTCCCGGGCTTTTCCATTAGTAATTCGAGAATTTTTAATTCAATTGGAGTGACTTTAACAGCTTTACCGTCAACACTAACTTCTTTGGTATCAAGATCAAGTTCTAGACCACCCACAACATATTTATTTGCTGCTTGATCTTCTTGAATCTTACCGATCATATTTAAATATTTATGATAGCGTCGTAATTGTGAAGAAACACGCGCTAGGAGTTCCATTGGAACAAATGGTTTGGTGACATAATCATCACCACCAATATTTAATCCTGTAATTTTATCAATATCTTCAGATTTAGCGGATAAGAAAATAATTGGGAAATCATAATTTTCCCTTATTTTCATTGTCATTTCAATTCCATCCATTACTGGCATCATAATATCTACGATAGCAAGATGGATATCATATCTTTCCACCATCTCTAAACCAGCTTTCCCGTTATTAGCAATATATACATTATAACCTTGTGATTTTAAGTATATTTCAATGGCTTTGGCAATTTCAATTTCGTCTTCTACCACTAATATATTATCTTGATTCATCCTCATACCCTCTTTCATAATATTAATTATAAAGCCAATCATTAAAGAATAGTAGAAATGATTTCAAAAGATTTTCTAAAGATTTTTTTTTCTTGATGTAACGCTTATAGCTAAGAAGGCCAAAAATGGAAATAATTCCAGTAATTACAAAAATAAATATTGTAAAACGATAATTTTGATTTGAGATAGCGTTGCCCCCTATTGTACTTGTAATTACAGATGGGATTCTAGCGATACTAGTAATGAATATAAAACTTGAAAGTTTTAAACGCGTAAAAGGTGCAAGGTATGTTAAAATGTCTTTAGGAGTGCCGGGAATAAAGAAGATGACAAAGAGGATAATTTCAAGATTTTTTTC
>ENA-OQLB01000915-OQLB01000915.1-human-gut-metagenome-genome-assembly--contig:-NODE-915-length-14434-cov-6.177466_pt1 | contig 14434 bp, 18 predicted proteins | sample MGYA00242656_ERZ504813 | MGnify/ENA primary metagenome ERZ504813 (study PRJEB26092, sample SAMD00036388) | human gut metagenome | host: Homo sapiens | study: EMG produced TPA metagenomics assembly of... | reverse complement strand
TTTCCGCAGTGGGGACAGATGTATTGATTCTGCTTTACCTCGTCTACAAAAACCGCCGCTTTGCAGACGTTGCATTTACGCATCAGGTTATCCGGCACCTCCGGAATGTTTTCCCTGTTCCTCCCCCGGACTATCCCTGACTGTTTTTTTGAACATGTGCTTAATTCTCATTGATCTTCACTCCCGCAATGATATGGCTGGCAAGAAAGCCAGTGTCAAAGTTTCCGGACTGATAATCCTCATCTTTCAGGATTTCGTACTGATAGTCAATATTTGTATCGATTCCGTCAATGATCACCTCACCAAGAGCACTCTGCATTTTTGCAATGGCTTCTTTCCGGTTACCTGCATGAACGATCAGCTTCGCAAGCATGGAATCATAATAAGGCGGGATCTTACAGCCGTTATACACACAGGTATCCACACGGATCCCGTTTCCCCCCGGAAAATGCGCTCCCTGGATAGTTCCCGGCGAAGGACGGAAATTTTTCTGGGGATTTTCAGCATTGATTCTGCACTCAATAGCGTGTCCCTGGATCCGGACATCCTCCTGTGATATCTCAAGAGGCATTCCGGAAGCGATCTTCAGCTGCTCCTTTACAAGATCGATTCCTGTTACCCACTCTGTCACCGGATGCTCCACCTGGATCCTTGTATTCATTTCCATAAACCAGAATTTTCCATCCGGTTCCAGAAGAAATTCAATCGTTCCCGCATTTACGTAACCGGCTGCTTTCGCCGCCGTCACCGCCGCATGACCCATCTTTCTCTTAATTCCGAAGAAACTGCAGCACTTGGAGATTCCTCGATCATCTTCTGATGATTTCTCTGGATGGAGCAGTCACGCTCTCCCAGATGGATCACATTTCCGAAGCTGTCTGCAAGGATCTGAAACTCAATATGTCTCGGATTTACCACGAAATGTTCAATATACATGGTACCGTCGCCAAAAGCATCTCAGACTCTTTTCTGGCGGTTGCATAGGCTTCCGGAAATTCCTCCGGTGTGTTTGCCACACGCATGCCTTTTCCGCCGCCGCCAAGAGCTGCCTTGATGATCACCGGATAACCGATCCTCTCAGCTTCCTTAAGACCGGTTTCAATATCCTCCACATCCCCTTCGCTGCCCGGAACTACCGGAACACCAGCTGCGATCATGGTGCTTCTTGCAATTTTTTTATTGCCCAGCATACGGATGACCTTTGATGGCGGACCCACAAATGTGATCCCGCATTTTTCACAGAGCTCCGCAAATCTGGCATTTTCAGAAAGAAAACCAAATCCCGGATGAATGGCATCCGCACCGGAAACCATGGTTGCACTGATGATCTGTTCCATATTCAGATAGCTCTGTGCAGATGGTCCCGGTCCGATACAGATTGCTTCGTCCGCCAGCTGTGTGTGAAGGCTTTCCTCATCTGCCTCAGAATAAACCGCCACTGTGGCAATTCCCATTTCTCTGCAGGCACGGATAATACGCACCGCGATCTCGCCTCTGTTGGCGATCAGTAACTTTCGAATCATACAATCACCTTACCCGATCATAAATGTAAGCTCAGCCTCTACGGCAACCTCGCCATCCACAGATGCCACTGCAGAACCAATGCCTACAGGACCCTTTCTGCGGATGATCTTTGTTTCAAGACGGAGCTTGTCTCCCGGAGCTACCTTTCTGCGGAATTTACACTTGTTGATGCCTCCGAAATAAGCGGTTTTTCCCTTCATGTCCTCCAGGGAAAGAATGGCTACCGCACCCACCTGTGCCAGCGCTTCTACCATCAGAACACCCGGCATTACCGGCTCCTGGGGAAAATGTCCCCGAAAAAAATCCTCGCGGAAGGTCACACATTTATATCCGACAGCAAATTCACCCGGCTCATAATCTTCAATATAGTCCACAAGCAGAAACGGATGTCTGTGTGGAATGATCTCCTCGATCTGTTTTACATCAAGATGCTTCATTCTCTATCCTCCTGAAACAATAATTTTTCTTATTCTCTGATTCTGATCTGAAGGTACTTATCGGATACGGAAAAGCTTCTGACCGTATTCTACCGGCTGTCCGTTCTCCACATAGATCTCTGCGATCTCGCCGTCAAAATCACTTTCGATCTCATTCATCAGCTTCATAGCTTCCACGATTGCAAGAACCTGTCCTTTTTTTACCTTGTCTCCCACCTGAACGTAAGGCGGAAGATCCTGTGACGGTGCAGCATAGAAGGTTCCTACCAGCGGAGATGTTACCAGGCTGCCTGTCTGATCTTCCCCGCTCTGTGGTACGTTTTCCGACTGCTCAGTACCTTTCACTCCCTGTGCTTCTGCCACAGTTTTTCCTGTCACTGCCATTTCATCTGTTGAAGCCGGTACCACAGGATCTTTGCCTGCCACCGGTGCTGTATTCACTGCCCTGCGGACTTTTCCACCGGTCATTCCTACTGCCGGAATGTTTTCCACAGTTTCTCCCATAACCCCCTGGATGATCTGTGGCTTTCCATGCTCCATACTTAAGGTCAGATCTGCTGTCTCATATGTAAAGGCAGTAAGCTCTGATGCAGATACGTGATCGATCAGTTCAAGGATCTGGTTAAATTCCATAGCTTCAGTCCTCCTCATACTTCTTTACAAGCAATGTTCCGTTGTGTCCTCCAAATCCAAGGGAATTGCTCATTGCATAACGAACTTCCTGTTTTGCCGGAGCGCCGATCATATAGTTCAGATCAAGCTCCTCCTCTGTTTCTGTTGTTCCCACTGTCTGATGGATAAATCCGTCCAGAATGGATTTTACGCATACGATAAACTCAACAGCTCCTGCTGCGCCAAGAAGATGGCCCACCATGGATTTTGTGGAATTGATCTTTACATCCTTGGCAGCGTCCTTAAACGCAAGCTTGATAGCTCTTGTTTCAAACAGATCATTGTGATGTGTTCCGGTTCCGTGTGCATTGATATAATCTACCTGCGCCGGTGCAACACCTGCTTCCTTCATGGCATTTTCCATAGCACGTGCGGCGCCGCTTCCGTCCTCGGCCGGAGATGTGATATGGAAAGCATCTGCAGTTGCACCGTATCCCACAACCTCTGCCAGGATATTGGCATTTCTCTTTTTGGCATGCTCAAGCTCTTCCAGAACAACCACACCTGCACCCTCGCCCATAACAAAACCGCCTCTGTCTTTATCAAACGGAATGGATGCACGCAGCGGATCCTCACTTGTGCTCAGTGCAGTAAGGCTTGCAAAGCCTGCGATACCGATAGGGCAGACAGCTCCCTCTGTACCACCGGCAAGCATTACATCTGCATCACCATACTGAATGGCACGGAAAGCATCTCCGATACAATGTGTTCCTGTCGCACATGCCGTTACCACGTTGGTGCATTTTCCTTTTGCGCCGGTAGCGATAGAAACATTTCCGGCTGCCATATTTGTGATCATCTTCGGAACAAGAAGCGGATCCACTCTTGAAGGACCTTTTTCCATAAGCTTCTTCTCATTGGTCTCGGTAGCCTGAAGACTTCCCACACCGGAGCCGATGATAACGCCTACCATGTACGGATCTTCCTCTTCCATCTTAAGCCCGGAATTTTCCACTGCTTCCAATGCAGCCGCTACCGCATACTGGGAAAAAGGCTCCATTCTTCTTGCAGTTCTCGGATCCATGCGATCCTTTGCCACAAAATCTTTAAGCTCTGCTGCCAGTGTTGCCTTGTATCCGGTCGTATCAAAACGGGTGATCGGTCCGATCCCCACCTTTCCTTCTTTTACTCCGTTCCAGAAGCTTTCCACATCATTTCCGATCGGTGTTACTGCTCCAAGTCCTGTTACTACTACTCGTCTTTTCATCAATCTATCCTCCTGACTCCGGGGAGCCTTCTTTACATTGCCATTCCGCCGTCTACGCGAAGTACCTGTCCTGTGATGTAACGTGCACCGTCTGATGCCAGAAATGCGGCTGCCTTTGCCACGTCTTCTGTTGTTCCCATGCTTCCCATGGGGATAGATGCCGCAATATTTTCTTTTACTTTGTCAGAAAGCACGTCCGTCATGTCTGTTTTGATAAATCCCGGTGCAATAGCGTTGACCGTGATCCCTCTGGATGCCAACTCCTTTGCAGCGGATTTTGTAAGACCGATGATCCCGGCTTTGGATGCCGCATAATTGGCCTGTCCTGCATTTCCACGAAGGCCTACCACCGATGAAAGGCTGATGATCCGGCCGCTTCTCTGCTTCAGCATCATTCTGGACACATGACGGATGCAGTTGAAGGTTCCTTTCAGATTGATGTCAACAACTCTGGAAAAATCTTCCTCACTCATTTTCATGAGAAGTCCGTCCTTCGTAACTCCGGCATTATTTACCAGGATATCAACACGTCCGTATTTTTCTGCAACAGCTTTGAAAAAAGCTTCACATGCATCAAAATCTGCCACATTGCACTGCAGGATATCTGCCTGGCCGCCGGCTGCCTCGATCTCTGCTTTTGTTTCCCGGGCTTTTTCTTCTGAGCCGTTATAATTGATCACTACAAGGTTTCCTGCTTTTGCAAGCTCCAGGGCGATGGCTTTCCCGATCCCACGTGCACCGCCTGTTACAACTGCGATTTTTTTCTCTGACATATGAATTCCTTTCTGATGTTATGCGGTCATCCGTGATCCGCATTTGTTACCTGGCATTTCTGTCTGCTGCACTATGCCTGCTTTATTTTTGATTCTTTATCTTTTTTTCCAATATTTATACCAGTTCCTGGCAGACCTTCTCTGCATCTTCTACGGTCTGAATGTTATATACTTTTACATTTCTGTCGATCTTTCTCATAAATCCGGCAAGGGTTCTTCCCGGTCCGATCTCAACAAATGTATCAACTCCCTGACGGATCATATTTTCCACACTCTGCTGCCAGCGCACGGAAGAAGAAATCTGTTTTTCCAGAAGTGCTTTTGTTTCCGCCGGATCTTCCACATACTCTGCGGTCACGTTTGTCACATACGGGATTTTAAGTTCATGAAGTGTGACACCCTCCAGAACCTTTCCAAGTTCTTTTCCTGCAGTGGCAAGCATTGCGGAGTGGAACGGTCCGCTGACATTTAACGGGATCACTCTTCTTCCTCCGGCTGCCTTCAGCTTTTCAGAGGCTTCCGCAACTGCCTCCGCAAGGCCTGTGATCACGATCTGGCCGGGACAGTTGTAGTTTGCAATGCTTACATCTGCAATGTCTGCAAGCACTTCCTCGATCTTCTCTGTCTCCATTCCCATAACTGCTGCCATGCTTCCCTTACCTGCCGGAACTGCCTGCTCCATAAGGATTCCCCTTTTTCTCACGGTAGTAACAGCATCCTTCAGCTCCATGCCGCCGGCAGCTTCAATAGCGCAGTACTCGCCAAGGCTTAGTCCTGCAGTTACATCTGGATGAAGTCCCATCTCCTCTACCACCTTCTCCATGGCAAGACAGGTAGTGACCAGTGCAGCCTGTGTATATTCAGTCAGGTCAAGCCTGTCATTTTCTTCAAAGCAAAGTGCTTTCATATCCAGATCCAGCCACTCACCGGCAGAGTCGAAAACATCCTTTGCTGTATCGTATTTCTCATAAAAATCTTTTCCCATTCCGGCCTTCTGTGCACCCTGGCCCGGAAAGATGAATGCTGTTTTTCCCATTTATTATTCCTCCACAAGAAAACTGTTTTTCTTTACAGTCTCTTTTGTCTCTCTGATCAGTCTTGCCATCAGCTCCTTACAGGTCGGTACATCCTTTACCATACCTGCGATCTGTCCGGACATAACGCTTCCGGTTTTTACATCGCCGTCAACAACAGCCTTCCTGAGGCCACCAAGTGTCAGCATTTCCAGTTCTTCAAAGGATGCACCTGCAGCTTCTTTCTCCAGATATTCCTTTGTCATAGGGTTTCTTAAGGTACGGACCGGATGACCTGTGGTACGGCCGGTTACTCTTGTGTCGATATCCCTGCTTTCAGAAGGAATTGTTTGTAATTCTCATGTACGTGACATTCCTCTGTTGCCACAAATCGGGTTCCCATCTGTACGCTTCTGCACCCAGCATAAAGGCTGCCGCGATCCCACGACCGTCTGCAATTCCACCTGCTGCAATTACCGGGATCTTTACTGCATCCACGACCTGCGGTACCAGCGCCATAGTGGTTGTCTCACCGATATGTCCGCCGGACTCGGTTCCCTCTGCTACCACTGCATCTGCGCCACAGCGCTCCATTCTTCTTGCAAGAGCTACAGATGCAACAACCGGGATCACCTTTACTCCGGCAGCTTTCCATGCTTCCATGTATTTTTCCGGGCTTCCGGCACCGGTTGTTACTACCTTGATCCCTTCTTCTACTACGATCTTCGCAACCTCATCGGCACTTGGACTCATCAGCATGATGTTTACACCAAAAGTCTTATCTGTCAGTTTTTTCGCCTCACGGATCTGCTCACGCACCCACTCTGCCGGTGCGTTTGCCGCTGCGATCAGTCCCAGGCCGCCTGCCTCGGATACTGCTGCCGCAATGTGATGATCTGCCACCCAGGCCATACCGCCCTGGATGATGGGATATTCAATACCAAGTAATTCTGTAACTTTTGTTTTCATCTTTTACCTCCGGAAAATTAAATCAAGCGGATAAAAGCATCCGCGGTTTATTTGGATCAAGCGGATAAAAACATCCGCATTCACTACGTAGCCTTATTTTAACAATTCATTAACAGGGGCTTTAATACTCGATCAGGCTTGCTCCGTACGTCAGTCCGCCGCCGAAGCCTGCAAGGACCATTCTGTCACCCCGCTGCAGTTTTCCACTTTTTTTCATCTCATCCAGGAGGATAAGAAGACTTGCGGAAGAAGTATTGCCGTATCTGTCCATATTCATAGGGAACTTGGAAATGTCTTCGCCCAGCCGCCTTGCTGCAGAACGGATGATGCGCTCATTTGCCTGGTGGAGAAGATAATAACTGATATCTTCACAGGAAACCTGCTCTCGGGAAAGAAGCTCCTTCACAGCCTCCGGTACCTTGCTCACGGCAAAGCTGAACACTTCCTTTCCGTTCATCTGTATGTAGGTTTCCTTTGCCTTCGGATCATTTTCATAACGGATCTGATTTCTGCTCTGTAAGGTAAGTGCACCGCCTTTTTTTCCAATGGAATGGGTTACCTGTGCATAGCTTCCACCCTCTTCTGCTCTCAGCACGACTGCTCCCGCACCATCCCCGAAAAGAATGCAGGTGCCACGATCTGTCCAGTCCGTTAAACCGGACAGTTTTTCCGCTCCGATCACAAGGGCATTCCTATATATTCCCTGGGCCAGGTATGCCTGCGCAGTGTTCAGTGCCAGAAGAGATCCTGTGCAGGCGCCGTTCAGATCAAAGCAGGTAGCCTTTTCCGCTCCGAGCCGCTCCTGCACCCCACATGCCACACAGGGCATGATCTCTGTTGGAGAAATGGTTGCCACAAGGATCAGATCGATTTCTTCTGCCTTCATTTCTGCGTCTTCCAGAGCTTTTAATGCTGCCCCCGCTGCCATCGTCACAGTATCTTCGTCCTCTTTTGCAATATGTCTCTGTACCACACCGGTTCTTTCCCGAATCCACTGATCACTGGTTTCCACCATCTTTGCCAGATCGTTGTTATCCCACACTCTGTCCGGTGCCCACGAACCGGTTCCACATATTTTACCTGTCATATTTTTCTCCATGATATCTGTCTTAAATCAGTCTGTATAAATCTGTACTGCTGTTCTCTGAATTATCTTTTATCTTAAAATATTTTGATTATCAAATTATATCATCATAAAAGTATTTGTCAAGAAGGAATTTTTGAGCATCCTTTTATAAAAAAAATAACAGCTGCCCCAGGCGTGGAGTATTGGTCTCTCCTCTGTCCTGTGACAGCTGTCTTATTTTTTTCAGACAGGTATTGTATTTATGGTTATTGCATTTATAGTTTTACTTCATCGCCCACTGTACCAGGCACACCACACCAATCTGCACCAGCAGTATCACCGGTACACCAATTGCAAATCTGGCTTTTCGGGTTTTGTGGTGAAAAAATCTCATGCCAAGGATCGCCCCGACGCTGCCACCAATGACAGCACTTAAGATCAAGGTCTTCTCCGGGATCCGCCATTTATTACGACGGGCTTTCTGCTTGTCAACTCCGAAAAGCACAAAGGCCAGGATATTGACTGCAAGCAGATAATAATATATGTAATCATTCATGATAGCTCTCCGGCTCTGTGTCCTGTATTTCGGACAGTAACCGATTTATGTATTCATTGCAGTTTGATGATCAGCACCGGTATGGGCGGATCATTAGGCCGGTTTGCATATTCCGACAGGATCACCAGATATTTATGAGGATCCAACTGACGGATAAACGCAAGCATCTCATCCCGTTCCTGATATCCTGTATCCCCGCCACTGTAAATGCAAAGTGTCATAAGTCCGCCTTTTTTCAGAAGCTTAAGTCCGCTTTCCACCGCACTTATGCTGCTGTCTGCTCTGGTCGCCACCGAATGGTCTCCGCCGGGAAGATATCCCAGATTAAAGGTGATGCAGGACACGGTTTCTTCTTCTGCATAAACATCCATATTCTCATGAGACTCCAGAAGAAGCTGATAATTTTCCGGACAGTTATCTCTTTTCAGTCGCTCCTTCGTATGTTCCAGTGCCTGCTTCTGAATGTCAAAAGCCAGAACCCGTCCCCTTTTTCCTGCAAGCTGGCTTAACAGAGCCGTGTCATTGCCATTTCCCATTGTTGCATCGATACAGATGTCTCCCGGCATGACCTGCTGCCGTATAAAATGCTGCATGTATGCAGTGATCTGAAGATTTTTCATTTAAAAATCCTTTCAAAATTCTCTTACAGTTCATGATAATACGGACAGATATCCTCATAATGTCCATCCTTCATACGGAACCCCTTCGGGATCACGCCAAGCTGGGTAAATCCAAGTCTCTCATAAAGATGTCTTGCAGGAACATTGCAGGCCACAACCGCATTAAACTGCAGGACACCAAAACCATGCTCTTTTCCCCGGGTCAGACAGTCGGATACCAGCTTTTCTCCAATGTGAAGTCCTCTGGAATCTCTGCTTACCGCATAGCTGGCGTTACAGATATGACCGCATCTTCCGATATTATTCGGATGAAGAATGTAAAGTCCGTAAACGTTTCCGCTTTCCGCATCTACTGCTACAGCTGTATAGGTCTGTTCTGCAAAAAAGCTTTTCCTGTCTCTTCGTTAAGGCATTCTTCCTGTGGAAAAGCCACACCGTCTTCTACAACCTCATTCCATATCCGGATCAGATCCGGAAGATCTTTTTCTTCGTATTTTCTTACTGTAACATTCATGATGATCTTCTCCTCTATTTAAGCAGCTCCACATTCCGTCCGTTTCTTCGGATCACACCCTCATCCGAAAGATTTTTGATCTCCCGCATCATGGCACTACGGTCCACACTTAAGTACTGGGCCAGTGCGGTATAGGACATGGGCAGCTTGAATTTCCCGGCATTTTTTTTCCGCAGCCAGAGAATGCAGATAAGCTATCAGCTTCTTCCTGGTGGAGGATCGTGAAAGCATGTATATCCGATCCGTCTGCTGCCTGGAACGGAGGGCTGTCATCTGCAGAAGATTACTGACCATCTGGCTGTGATGATGACAGGCATTTTCACAGCGCTTGATCACATGCTCATAATCAATAAACAGCACCTTCGTCACGGTAGTGGCACATACATAATAATGCTGGGAATCTGACGGAAGCAGAAACGGTTCGCCAAATACACTGTCCCTATTCAGTTCATCGATGACATACTCATTTCCATCCTCGTCGCAGCAGTAGAGAACTGCTCTTCCCTCCTGGATCAGACCGATCTTTTTCATGGAGCTGGAATATTCCATGATGGTTTCTCCATTCTGAAAAACTTTCTCCCGGACTTTAAAGCAGACACGCATTCTTTCCTGTTCTTCGGGCAAAATATCCGTAAATAAAGTGATATGCTCCATAAATTTTCCTCCCACCGGCAAAATACTCTTCCGCATATCTGTACTTTCCTCTTTGTATACAAGACTATGTAAGAGGACTCTCAAAGCAACTATCCGCATTTTATTTTGCTGCATGTTTCTGATTTTATACCAGCACGAAAAAAATGTAAAGTCTGGAAATTTTTCCTGTTTTGTTGTATTTGCAACAGTTTTTGCCATCAATTTCTGTTATATTTTTATCAAAGTTAAGAAACAAACAAATCACTGAAGCATATAAATAAATCCACCATAGAAAGAAAAGAGGAATCGCTCATGAAAATCACAGATACCATCAAATATGTAGGCGTTAATGATCATCAGGTTGACCTTTTTGAGGGCCAGTACAAAGTGCCGAACGGCATGTCCTACAACTCCTATGTGATCCTGGACGAAAAAATTGCGGTTATGGATACGGTAGATGCAAATTTTACTCACGAATGGCTTGATAATATCCAGAAAGTTCTGGGCGACCGGAAACCGGATTATCTGATCGTACAGCATATGGAACCGGATCACGCAGCCAACATCGCAAACTTCCTGAAGGCTTATCCGGACACCATCGTTGTTTCCAACAAAAAAGCCTTCGCCATGATGCAGAACTTCTTTGACCTGGATCTGGAAGGTCATCAGATCATCGTAGATAACGGCGGAACCCTTTCCCTTGGAAAACACGATCTGACTTTTGTATTTGCACCGATGGTTCACTGGCCGGAGGTTATGGTCACTTATGACAGCACAGAAAAGGTTCTTTTTTCCGCAGACGGCTTCGGAAAATTCGGCGCCCTGGATGCAGAGGAACCATGGGACGATGAGGCAAGAAGATACTATATCGGCATCGTTGGAAAATATGGTGTGCAGGTGCAGAATCTTCTGAAAGTAGCCGCAGCTCTGGATATCCAGACCATCTGCCCACTCCACGGACCGGTTCTTACTGAAGATCTTGGACATTATATTAGCCTCTATGATACCTGGTCTTCCTACACACCGGAGGATGACGGAATCGTGATCGCCTACACTTCTGTATACGGTCATACAAAAATGGCCGTTCAGCAGTTGGCCGATAAATTCCGCAGCAAAGGATGTCCAAACGTTGTTGTCTATGATCTTGCAAGAGACGATATGTCCCAGGCACTGAGCGATGCTTTCCGTTACTCCAAGCTGGTTCTCGCAACCACCACATATAATGCAGGCATCTATCCGTTTATGAACGACTTTATTACCCGTCTGACAGAGCACAACTTCCAGAACCGCACGGTAGGACTGATTGAAAACGGAACCTGGGCACCGCTGGCAGCGAAGGTTATGAAAGAAATGCTTTCCAAATGCAAAAAGATCAGCTGGCTGAATACCACAGTTAAGATCATGTCTGCAGTAAATGAAGAAAACCGCAGGCAGATGGAAGCTATGGCTGATGAGCTCTGCCAGGAATACATTGCAAAAAGCGATGATCTTGCCAACAAGAATGATATGACTGCTCTGTTCCGCATCGGTTACGGCCTCTATGTGGTAACCTCCAACGATGGCAAAAAGGACAACGGTCTGATCGTCAATACCGTTACACAGCTTACCGACAACCCATATCGCGTGGCTGTCAACATCAACAAGGCAAACTACTCTCACCACGTGATCCAGCAGACCGGTATCATGAACGTAAACTGCCTGTCCACAGATGCTCCGTTCTCTGTTTTTGAGCAGTTCGGCTTCCAGTCCGGCAGAAGCACCGATAAATTTGCCGGACAGAAAGTAAACCACTCCGACAACGGCCTGGTATTCCTGGACAAATATATCAATGCTTTCATGTCCCTGAAGGTAGAAAACTATGTGGATCTCGGCACTCACGGAATGTTCATCTGCAGCGTCACAGAGGCCCGTGTCATGAGCGATCAGGATACCATGACTTACACCTACTACCAGAAACATGTAAAGCCAAAGCCACAGACCGAAGGCAAAAAAGGCTGGGTATGCAAAGTCTGCGGATACATCTATGAAGGCGATGAACTTCCGGAAGATATCATCTGCCCGCTGTGCAAGCATGGCGCTGTGGATTTTGAGCCGATCGAAGGATAAGACTGAAATCCCCATAAATTGATTTAATCCGGTTACAGCTCCCTTATTTTTACAAATTATAAACCACAAAAAAGACAGGCTTCTGAGGTGGCCTGTCTTTTGTATTATCATCCAATGTCTTCGCAGCGTCTTTCACCAAATTTATTCTTACAGCAGATCAGACACTCACGCTCTGTATTTCTGCAGGAATCCTGAAATTTACGAATCATATGCCTTTTATTTATTTCATCAGTCTGATAACCTGCTCTGTAGTATCTGCCAGATTCTGCTTTGCATTCTCATTTTTCATGGCCTCCTCCAGAGTTACCACTCCGCGGAGGATCGGGAAAAAGGCATCGATCCCTGCATCGTTGCAGCTCTTGCGTCACGCTGTACGGCACCTGCAAAGGCGATCACTTTTTTGCCATATTTCTTTGCAAGCTTTGCAACACCTACCGGCGCTTTTCCCATGGCTGTCTGTCCATCCATACGTCCCTCACCTGTGATCACAAGATCCGCGTCTTTGATGTAGTCCTCAAGTTTTGTCTCATCCAGCACGATGTTGATCCCGGATTCCAGGACTGCATCGGTAAAGGTCAGGAATGCAAATCCCATTCCGCCGGCAGCACCTGTTCCCGGATACTTTGGATCTGCTTTCGGAAAACGCTCCTTTGCAAGCTCTGCGTAAGCACCCAGCCACTGATCCATGTCCTGGATCATCTCCGGCGTAGCACCCTTCTGCGTCCGTAGATGGAACTGCATCCAAGCTCTCCGCAAAGAGGATTTGTGACATCGCAGGCAACACGAAATTTACATTCTGCAAGCTCCGGGATCACATAGGCAGCTGTGATCTCTGTGATGTCTTTCAGGCCCCTTGCTCCCGGAAGGACCTGCTTTCCGTCTTTATCTAGAAATGCATAGCCAAGTGCCTGAAGCATTCCCACACCACCGTCATTGGTGGCGCTTCCGCCGATACCCACAATAAATCTGCGGCAGCCTTTTTCGATGGCGTCCTTGATCACCTCACCGACACCGTAGGTTGTGGTATAAAGAGGATTTCTTTTTTCGTACGGCACCTGCGTGATCCCTGCTGCACCAGCCATTTCGATCACTGCGGTCTTTGTGCTTTCGATGATGCCATACTCACAGATCACCGGCTCGCCAAGAGGCCCCGTAACCTTTACGTGCTCTGTTTTTCCGTTCATTCCTGCGACAAGGGCTTCCACGGTTCCCTCTCCACCGTCTGCCAGTGGTCTTACCTGAACTTCTGCGTCCGCATCCACACGATGGATACCTTCAGTAGCTGCAAAGCCTGCCTCCATGGATGTCATACTGCCCTTAAAAGAATCGATCGCTGTTACTACCTTCATTTTATTTTCCTCCTGTATAATTTTTATGTAAAACTGATATCCGTACTCTCCGTTCTATCATTCCGTGTACCGGAAACGTGAAATGTTCCTTTACGTGTCAGGCGGATATTCTCTGCGCAGCTCTGTAGCCAAATAACTGTTCTGCTGTTTGGTTATCAGCTGTCCCCGGATGAAAAGAACCTTCTGCGAACTTATTTTTCCCTGGAAATGTCTCTGGCTGATGCCGCAGAGAAGCTTTTTCTCCACAAAAATACTCTTCAATATAAATTAAACCACATTTATAAAAAATGTGGTCTCAATCCCCGAAAATTCCGGGACGCTGTTCTGTTGTATCTGGCACTGGAGCTGGAATGAACCGGCCATTTCACTATCCTCTCACATGAAAGCCAAACTCCTCCTCCAATGGAATTTCCCTCTCTTCAATCCCCTCGATCTCCACAAAGCTCTGCTGAGAAAGGCGTTCTACCATCTCCCGGATTTCTTCTCTGGTTCCCTGTACTTCCATTTCCACACGATCATCCCAGAGATTCCGTACCCAGCCGGTCAGTCCCATGGACTGTGCAATATAATAGGAACGGTAACGAAAGCCTACTCCCTGTACTCTTCCTGAAAAATAAAAATGTTTCCGAATCTTTTCCATCTGGCACCTCATATTTTCTGTCTTAACTATTCTGTCTCTGTATCTCCACCCGAAATTCTCCCGCATCCGCCGCAGGAATATCATAACCAGATTATATAATATTTCTTTATAAATTGTAAAGTTATATCCTTCTATCTATTGGAAACTATAATCATCTGCGTTATAATGGTTTTTTATCAGAATAAAAAGAAATTTACTTCTTTGCAGAAAATATTTTCAACAAAATTTAACATCAGGAGGTAATGATCATGAATGAAATCATCAAAAACCTGTTAGAACGCAGAAGCAATCCGCGCCTACAAAAAAGAGCTTGGTTCCGAAAAGAAACTCTGGATAACGAATCCTGGAAGCGGGA
>ENA-OQLB01000914-OQLB01000914.1-human-gut-metagenome-genome-assembly--contig:-NODE-914-length-14464-cov-1.712283_pt1 | contig 14464 bp, 21 predicted proteins | sample MGYA00242656_ERZ504813 | MGnify/ENA primary metagenome ERZ504813 (study PRJEB26092, sample SAMD00036388) | human gut metagenome | host: Homo sapiens | study: EMG produced TPA metagenomics assembly of... | reverse complement strand
CGCGGCGAGCGCGATTTAAACGGCGCGAAAACGGCGACAAGGTCATGGCATCTTTGGAGCAGGGATTACCGCGGTGACTGGGCATATGCAAGCGTGAAGAAGGTCTTCGGCAGCGGCCGCACGGCGCGTGTCTGCGCCGATGCATTGTAGAGCAGTACGGCATTCCGCATGTTTTCCCGCAGGAAGTGCTCGACGAAGCCGAGCGCGTCGGCAACGAGCCCGTCAGTGACGAAGAATACGCAAAGCGCCTTGACCTGCGCGGCGAGCCGATCTTCACCATCGACAGCAAGGACGCAAAGGACCTCGACGACGCCATCTCCGTGAAGCGCACGGACTTCGGTTACACGCTGGGCGTGCATATTGCGGACGTTTCCCACTATGTGAAAGAGGGCTCTGCCATCGATGAAGAGGCGATCAACCGCGGCACGTCTGTGTATTTTGCCGACCGCGTGATTCCGATGCTGCCGGAGGTGCTTTCAAACGGCGCGTGCTCCCTGAACGCGGGCACGGACAAGCTGGCCTTCTCCGCGCTTATCGAGCTCGACAAAGAGGGCCACATCACAAAGTACGATTTTAAAAAGACGATCATCAATTCCAAGGTGCGCGGTGTGTACAGCGAGGTCAACGAAATTCTGGACGGCACGGCATCGGAGGAGATTTTGAACAAATACGCGCCCGTCATGGAGTCCTTGATGTCGGCGAAGGAGCTTGCCGATATTTTGAAGGCGAACTCCGCAGCCCGCGGCACCATGGAGCTGGACAGCGGCGAATCGAAATTCATTCTTGATGAAAACGGCATTTGTATCGACATCATGCCGCGCGTTTCCGGCGAAGCGGAGCAGCTCATCGAGCAGATGATGGTGACGGCGAACATTGCGGCGGCGAAATTCTCGCTCGACCATAAATTGCCGTTCCTCTACCGTGTGCATGGCACCCCGGACCCGAAGCGCGTAGAGGAGCTTGTGACGCTGTTGCAGCTCGTGGGCGTTCCGTGCAAGGAGATCGTAAAGCCGAACCCCGAAACGCAGGATTTCGCCGCGATCCTCGACCGCGTGCGTGGCCTGCCGTGCGAGACGCTTGTTTCTCAGCGTTTGCTGCGCACGATGGAAAAAGCGAGATATTCGACGGAGGAGACCGGCCACTTCGGCCTCGCGCTTTCCGATTACAGCCACTACACCTCGCCGATCCGCCGTTACCCGGATACGTCCATTCACCGCGTGCTTTCCGCATTTGTGGAAGGCATGCCGGCAGAAGAGGTGCGCCGCCGCTACGCGCAGTTCTGCGAGACCTCTGCGGCGGAATCCTCCCGCAATGAAATTCGCGCGCTCATCGCCGAGCGTGACGCCGAGGACTGCTACATGGCAGAGTACATGAGTCAGCACATCGGCGAGCACTTTGAAGGCACCGTGAGCGGTGTGACGATGCGCGGTGTGTTCGTGCGCCTTGAAAACAGCGTAGAGGGCTTTGTTTCGCTCGACGCGTTCGAGGGCGAGGATTTTGTGTACGACGGCTTATCACACAGCGCAGTCCGAAGCGCGAATTGACCATCGGCACGCTGCTGCCGATTATCGTGGCTTCCGCCTACGTTGCGACCGGCAAGGTAGACTTCGTGCCGGATAAAGAGAAACTCGACATTTAAGGTATGAAAAATTCCCCTGCATCATAAGCTTTTCCGACAGGATAAAAATGGGGGAGAGCGTATGCGAGGAATCAAAAGGCTCATCGGCTCGGCAATGCTGGGTGTTCTGGCGCTGGTGGTTTTGTATTTTACGGCGCCGTACACCGGAGTGTATATTCCCGTCAGCCGGCTCAGCGTGGCGGTATCCGCTGTGCTTGGCGTGCCGGGCGTGACGCTGCTCGTTTTGCTGAGCCTGCTGTAAACGTATAGATGTATTGAAAAGAAAACTGCGGTTTTGCCGTAGCGGAGAGGAGTTTTTAACATGTTTCTGATCAACGCAAACGTACTGGACGACAAATTCTGCCTGCGCAAGGCGGATATCGAGATCGAAGACGGCAAGATCGTGCGCCTTGAGGATTCTTTGCCGTACAAAGAGGAAGACCTCGTTGTGGACTGCGCGGGCTACACCATTGTGCCGGGCTTTGTGGACGTTCACGTGCACGGCGGCGCGGGTGCAGATTCCAGCGACGGCGACGCAGAGGGTCTGCGCAATATGGCGAAGTTTCTGCTGACGAAGGGTGTCACGTCCTTCTGCCCGACCACGATGACCGTTTCCGATGCGGAGATCTTGAAAGCGCTTGAGACGATTCGCTCCTGCATGGACGACAAGGAAGGTGCGAAGATTGTCGGCGTGAACCTTGAGGGCCCGTTCATCTCGCCGAAGAAAAAGGGCGCGCAAGGCGACGAGTTCATTCAGGCGCCGGATTACGATGTGTTTAAGAAGTATTACGATTCCTGCGGCGGCATCATCAAACTTGTGGACATTGCGGCCCGAGTGCGACGTGCGCGGCGATTTGTAGAGAAAGCTCGAAGCTCTGCACCGTTTCCATTGCGCACACCGCAACGGATTACGACGGCGCGGTGGACGCGTTCAAAAAGGGCGTAACCCATGCGACGCACCTGTATAACGCGATGTCCGGCCTTGCACACCGTGCACCGGGTGTCGTGGGCGCGGTGTTCGACAACGAAAACGTCTGCGGTGAGCTCATCTGTGACGGCATCCACATTCACCCGGCTGTGGTGCGCACGACGTTTAAGCTCATGCCGGAGCGCGTGTGCGTCATCAGCGACGCGATGCGTTTGAGCGGCGTGGAAGACGGCGGCCAAGGCATGCTGGGTGTGAATATGGTCACCGTAAAGGACGGCAAGGCGACATTGCCGGACGGCACCATTGCAGGCTCTGTTACAAACCTGCACGCGGAACTCAAGAACCTCGTTTCCTGGGGCATTCCGCTGGAGACCGCCGTGCGCGCATGACGCTGACCCCGGCGAAGGAGATCGGCATGGAAAACGAGATCGGCAGCCTTGCACCCGGCAAGCGCGCAGACCTTGTTGTGCTCGATGAGAACCTCGAGATTGTCGCGGTCTACCACTGATGCTTTTGCCTTTGCCGTGCGGCATTGACGACAGGGCATGAGGATAGAATTAGGGAAGAACGGAAAGGAAAGAAAATATGTATTGCACAAATTGCGGAAGAAAACTCCCCGAAGACGGCTCGCCGTGCGTTTGCCGGCGGCAGCCTGCACAGCCCGAGCAGCAGACGTACACACAGCCGGTGCAGCCGCAGCAAAACTACGGCGCACCCACGCAGAATTTTCAGATGCCGCCGCAGTATTACGCGCAGCCGCCGGTGCAATACCCGGTGCAGCCGTCGGTTTTGCCGGTTACGCCCGTGCACGGTGTATTGAAAAGCTTTTTCGCGTCTCCGCTGTTCCTCATTACGGCGATTCTCTTTTCGGCGACTTTGCTGTTTCAGATCATCGCAAGCCTGTTCCCGCAGGATCCGGCGTACATCGTAAATCAGATTTACAGCAACCTGCCGTATGAAATGCAGTTTATCGTTTCGCCGGGCGATCTGTACAGTGCGCTTTCGGATGCGCAGAGCGGCACCACGTCGGTACGGTCATCGGTATGCTTATTACAGGCGGCTTAATGGCTGCCGCGTACTGGATCACGTACATATCTGCGAAAAACCCGAGTGTTCCGGCGGCAAAAACGGTCGGCCTCACTATCATGAAGGTGTTCAGCATCATCAGTCTTGTTGTGATGAGCCTTGCGGAGGTGCTGTGCGTTGTTCTCGCCGTGATTCTTCGGTGTTGCCCTTGCCGACATGACTACGCTACATGGATGAGATGATGAGCGGTTTCTTCATCATACTCATTGCGGCCTGCATCATCGGCTTTGTCGTGCTCATTTTTGAGATCATTTACGAAGCAAAGGTCATAAAGATGCTGAACAGCGCGAAGAACGCGATGCTGACGGGCATGGTTCCGAATAAGGCTTCCATGTTTGTGGCGGTCATCTGCTTTATTTCGGCGGCGGTGTCGTTTTTCTCCGTTTTCGGCGATGCGGTACTGTACGGCTGGATCCGTGTTCCGCTCGGCCTGACGAGCGTTGCGCTCAACGTGCTTTATGGTCTGCTTGTTCTGCAGTTTAATAAGATGCTGAAGAACGCAGGCATGGCTCGATAAAACAAAATAAGTGAACGCGATCCGCTCCCGGCCGCGGCGGGACGGTGTAGTTCGCTGCGCGGAAGCGGGTTTTGTGTTACGCAAAAGGAGGTTCGGTTATGTATTGCACGAATTGCGGGAGAAAGCTCCCGGAGGACGGTTCGCCTTGCATTTGCGGGGCGCAGAACGGGAATTTCAACACGCAGCCGCCGCAGTATTTTCAGGCGCCGCCGCAGTATTACGCGCAGCCGCCTGTGCGTCCGGTCACGCCGGTACACGGATGTTAAGACGGTTTGCGTCGTCAAAGCTGTTTTTCATGTGCGCGCTGCTTTTTACGGTGCAGATGGTCGTGTCGGCGGTCTCATCGGTAATTGAGGTGTTCACGGTGCTGCAAAATCAAGCGTATCTGCTGGAACGCACGCCCATAGGCACGAATTTCAACGTAGAGTTTAACGTAAACATTGTGCCCGTTCAAAATATTCTGGTGCTTATCGGGCTTTGGCTGCTGTACGCCTCCGCGAAGAAGACGGACACGCCGTTCATGAGCACAGCGGGCGTCACGCTGTTTAAAGTGACGGAAATTCTCCAGATCGTCGGGTGCGGTATTCTTTGCGGGCTGTTGCTGCTCATCGGTCTTTTGGTGCTTCTCGCATCGAGTGGCGCCCCGAACGTGACAAATTACACCGGCTTGCCGGACAATATCGCTATTTTGATAATGGGCGTTGCTTTCGTGGTCGGTTTGGTGTTGAGCGTCCTGCTGCTTTTGTACAGCATTAAAATGCTCGGCGTGTGGACGAGCCTGCAGCGCGCGATACAGGTAGGCGTGCTGCCGAAAAGCTGCCGGGATACGCGCTCGCTTTGCAGGGATTTTTGATTTTCCGTGATGTCGCCGCGATGATTGCGTTTTTCGTGTGGAACGCGTGGATCCTCATCCGGGCAGCCTGTGCAGCATGGCCGCGCGGGTATATGTCATCCGTTGTATGGCGGCGTATAACCGGGAGGTTGCGGGGATGGAAGCGGGTTCTTTCTAAAAGGCTTCGATTTTTGGGCGTTTTTGTGCTACCGTTTAGCTTATGAACTTGCGCTGCAAGTTCTTTTGGGAGACCCCCTAATTGGGTCTTCCACGCATCAGTAGTCCACTGGACCATTGATGTTCCTGTCCTGATTTTTTGGTGGCAAAGGGTTTCGGGCTCTGCGGAGCTCGACCAAAGGCTTCACCCTTGGAATCTGACAAGATTTTGAGAAAGCTTGAGCAAAACTTTTAACTACCGTTGCTGCAGGCTGCGAAAAATCTTTACAAATCTTTTTCCGTGCGCTACAATAAGGGAAAGATTGTTTTGAAATGGGGTTTTATAGATGGTGAAGATTCCCGAAAATTACACGCCGAGCCTTGGCCTTTACGAGACGCAGAAGGCAATCGGTCTGATCAAGAACGTATTTCTCGTCAAAATTTGTGCGGCGCTGCATCTAAAGCGCGTCACCGCGCCACTGTTCGTCGACCCCTCCACGGGTCTGAATGACGATTTAAACGGTGTGGAGCGCCCGGTCGAGTTTGACATTCCGGCAGTCGGCAGCAACGCGCAGGTGGTGCATTCCCTTGCAAAGTGGAAGCGCCTTGCGCTGCATGATTACGGCTTTTACGTGGGCAACGGCCTTGTGGCAGACATGAACGCCATTCGCCGCGACGAGGAGCTCGACAATCTTCACTCCATCTATGTGGACCAGTGGGACTGGGAGAAGGTCATCGACCGTGACACGCGCAACATGGCGTATCTGGAAGACACGGTGCGCCGCATCGTCAGTGCCATCTGCGGTACGCTGGACGAATTAAAGTGGCAGTTCTCCGGCCTTTCCACCGAGCTTTGCCGCGACGTGTATTTCATCACGGCGCAGGAGCTTGAGGACCGCTACCCTGACCTCACCCCGAAGCAGCGCGAGAACGTCATCGTGCGCGAGCACCGCACGGTATTCATCGAGCAGATCGGCGGCGTGCTCAAAAGCGGCAAGCCGCACGACGGCCGCGCGCCGGACTACGATGACTGGAGCATGAACGGCGACCTGCTGTTCTGCACGAGCCGCTTGGCATGGCGTTGGAAATCAGCAGCATGGGCATCCGCGTGGACGAAAATTCGCTTGCGGCGCAGCTTAAAATTGCGGGCTGCGAAGCGCGCGCGGAGCTGCCGTTCCACAAAATGCTTTTAAACGGCGAGCTGCCGCTCACCATCGGCGGCGGCATCGGGCAGTCGCGCCTTTGTATGCTTCTGCTCGGCAAAGTACATATCGGCGAGGTGCAAGCTTCCCTCTGGGACGAGGAGACCCGCCGCGTCTGTGCCGAAAAGGGCGTTATCCTGCTGTAATTGTACTTGAAGCTGAATAAAACGGAAGCCTCTGCTGCGGTTCTTACTTTGCAGCAGGGGGCCTTTTCTATGCCGAAAAAATCTATAAAGACAGAAAAGTGTTTTAGCGGTCGCGGAGTTCAGCTGAATTTTTAACCGACAAAGAGGTATGCTCAGCACTTCGTCCACTTCATCAAAAGCGATTTTGGCAGGATATGCGCTAAGAAGCGGTAGAACTTATAAAATCCGCCCATGGTGCAGGCGCTTTTGCCTTTTAATCCGGCTTTTAGGGCGCAGGTCGCCATTTTTGCGGGCGACTGGTGCGGCAGCATGTCGAGCGTGCGGCTTTTATGCGTGGGGCGGTCGGCAACCTGCCAGAACTCCGTAATCATCGGGCCGGGGCACACGGCAAGGACGTTGATCTTTTTGGGCTTTAATTCCTCGCGCAGCGCGCGGGAGAAGCTTTGCACGTACGCCTTTGTGGAGCAATACACTGCCATGCGCGGTGTGGGCGCAAACGACGCGATGGACGAGATGTTCAGGATAAGCCCGCCCGTTTTCATATACGGCAGGCTGTACCGCGTGACGGCGGTCAGTGCGCGGCAGTTCAAATCGATCATCGCGGTCTGGCTTTCGACGTCGCTTGTCGCAAAATCGCACAGCTTGCCAAAGCCCGCATTATTGATGAGCAGTGAAATTTCCGGCTTTTCGCGTTCAAGCAAAGCGTTAAATTGTTTTAATGCGGCGGAGTCGGTGAGGCCGAGCGCGATGGGGCGCAGATTTTTCCCGGAAACTGCGGCTTTAATGCTTCCAAGCGGTCTTCGCGGCGAGCGATGAGCCAATAGGTGTCGATCTCCGGGCAAAGGGTGACAGCGGCGCGTAAAAACTCGATGCCAAGTCCTGAGGAAGCGCCTGTGATCACGGCGATTTTCATAGTGACTGTCCTTTCAAAATTTTCCGATGGTTGTGTCTCCATTCTACCGCCGCTTCAGCTGCCTGTCAAACGCCTTTTTGGACAATTTGTAAATTCGCGCGAAAAAACGCAAAAAACGGTATAAATTTTCGTGAAAGTGTGGTACAATGACAATAATTACTGTGATGCGTACGCACCGTGTACGCAGAAAGGACGCATACATGACAAATCAAAGAAAAAGCATGCGCTTTATAGGCTGTCTGCTGGCAGTTTTCATGCTGGCAGTTGTTTTTTGTCTGCCGGCTTTGGCGGACAGCGCATCATCGAACACATACACGATCCCGGACACGAACATGACCGTTACAATCCCCGAGGCGCGACGGTGCTTTCCGTCGATACCCCGGCGGGCGATGCCGCGTGGAGCAAGGCAGGCATTTTGGACGCGAGCGAGAAGATCAAGGAAATGCAGAAAAACGGGACCACGGCGGAGATTATTGCGGCAAACGGCGATACCATAGCCGTAGCGGAGAAATCTTCCGATTACGCGAACTCCGTTTTTAACCTCAATAATCTGGATGAAAAGGGCAAGAAGGACTTTTTGAAATACATGGAGCCGTCTTCCATGGACGGCAGCACGACCGGCACCATCACGTGGTACGACCACGCACAGATTCCGTTCTTTATGATCGACATCTGTGCGGAGAATATCAAGGAGGAGGGACCCGTGTACGAGCGCTCTATGGTACGCTGTACGACGGCAAGATTGTTTCGTTTGACCTCTTCGGCGATACGAAACAAATCTCGGAGGAGACGGACGCATTCATGCGCGCCGTGGTCGATTCCGCCGTCATCTCTGCCTTTGCGGAAGCACCTACGATCGAAAACGGTTTGAGCAGACAGAGCGCTGTGACGCTCGGCGCAGTGGGTGTGCTCATTGTGCTGCTCATCGTTTACTTTGTGACGACGCACAGCCGCAACAAGCGTGAAAGCAGCTTAAGAAAAGAGACGGCGGACCGCCTTGCGGAATACCGCCGCTCGAAGCAGGACGACGAATCCGTCGGTACGGGCGCGTTGCGTTTTGTAAACGAGACCGACCACGATGACGCGGCGATCAAGACGTTTGCGAACTATCAGGCGTATCATTTACAAATTTTCATGCCGGTGTTCACTGTGATTTTAAGCGTAATCGCGCTGTATGTGGTGTGGCAACTCGGCAATTTTGACAGCAACTGGTGGGTCATGCTACTGCTTATCGGCTTTGCAATTTACAGCTTTATAAGCTTGCGACGGCTTCCACCAACACGGCAAAGGTGCTTATGCGCTCCTACGGTAAGCTGCGTAACCGCCGCGCCGCGTACTATTTCTACGATGGCGACTTCCGCATCACGGTTTACAGGCTTCTAACCTGCACCCGTATTTCCAGATCAGCCGCATGTATGAGACGAATGAATATTTCTATATGTATTTCGGCGAGGGCAATACGTACTTTATCCGCAAGGACGGCTTTAAGCAGGGAGACGCCGATGCGTTCCGCACCTTTATGAAGGAAAAGCTCGGCAAGCGCTTTAAGTAAAAGCAACAAATAAACAACAAAATAATAGGAACGTGCAACAAATGAAAATCGACGCGCGGGCTTTATGCGGTATAATGGGGGCGCTTTGAAAGCAGCCCCGAAAGAGAGGATTTCTTACATGATCGGTATTATCGGAGCGATGGAGATTGAGGTCGCGGGCATCACCGCGGCGCTGACAGACCATAAAACGGAAACGCTGTGCGGCGTTACGTTCCACACGGGCAAGCTGAACGGCACGGACGTTGTCGCCGCAAAATGCGGCGTGGGCAAAGTGAACGCGGCCATGTGCACGGCGGCGATGATCCTCAGCTACGCGCCGTCCGTCGTCATCAACACGGGCGTTGCGGGCGGCATCGGCGAGGGCGTGAAGATCGGCAATATGGTCGTTGCGTCCCACACCGTGCAGTACGATTACGACACCACCGCCAGCGGCGAGCCGAAAGGCTTTGTAATGATCGGCAGTGAGGGCGCTGTGCAGCTGCCGACGAGCGCGAAGCATAATGCGGTGCTCGAAAAGTACGCCGAGAAGCTCTACAACGGCGTGCACACGGGCGTCATTGCGACCGGCGACCGCTTTGTGGCGGATCCCGCCTTCTGTTTGCAGTTGAAAGCCGAGTTTCGGCGCAATCTCCTGCGAGATGGAGACCGGCGCTGTGGCACAGGTGTGCGCGGTGAATAAAACGCCGTTCTGCGGTCTGCGTGCCATCTCCGATAACGCGAACGACGAGGGCAGCGTCGATTTTGAGACGTTTGCAAAATCCTCTGCGGAAAAGTGCATCGAGCTTTTGAAAGATGCTGTGGGTGAGCTGAACGAAGTGCAGTAAGACAGTTTGGTTTAGAGCGAAAGGAAAAAATGTATGCAGAACAAATATCTTGCCATGACCCCGCCAATGGGTTGGAATTCATGGAACACCTTTACATGGAACATCAACGAAGACCTCGTGCGCGGCGCGGCAGATGCCTTATGCGCAAGCGGCCTTAAAGATAAAGGCTATGAGTACGTCGTCATCGACGATTGCTGGAGCCTCAAGCAGCGCGACGAAAACGGCCGCCTTGTACCGGATCCGGAGAAGTTCCCGCACGGCATGAAGGCTGTGGCGGACTATGTGCACTCGAAGGGCCTCAAGTTCGGCATGTACTCCTGCTGCGGCACGCACACCTGCGCGGGCTACCCGGGCAGCTTTGAGCATGAGTTCGTAGATGCCGAGACGTTTGCTTCCTGGGGCGTCGATTACCTTAAGTACGACAACTGCTACAAACCGAAGCACATGGACGGCGAAGTGCTCTACAAGCGCATGTCCTTGCGCTGCGCAACTGCGGCAGAGATATTGTGCTTTCCGCCTGCAACTGGGGCAACGAAGACGTGCACAGCTGGATCAGAAGCTCCGGCGCACAGCTGTTCCGCTCTACGGGCGATATTCAGGATAACTGGGAATCCGTAAAGAACCTGTTCCTCTCTCAACTCGATAAGACGGCGTTCAGCGGCCCGTACTGCCACAACGACATTGATATGCTCATCGTCGGTATGCACGGCTCCAGCAACAACGAGTTCATCGGCAACATCGGCTCCTGCTCCGACCTCGAATACCGCTCGCACTTCGCATTGTGGGCCGTCATGGGCTCCCCGCTGATGATTGGCTGCGACGTGCGCAATATGACCGATGTGACGCTTGAAACGCTCGGCAACGAAGACCTCATCCGCATCAATCAGGATATCGAGTGCCGCGCGCCGTACTGCATCCGCCAGTGGAACAACCCGGAGAACGTCATGGCGCTCGTAAAGCCCCTTTCCGACGGTTCTCTTGCCATCTGCTTCGTAAACTTCGGCGATAAAAAGAGCGAAATGTCCCTGCAGTTCTGGGATATGGGCATCTCTTATGCGGAGAACATCGGCCTCTCCTTCTACAACTGCTATACAAAGCAGGATGAGGGCAAGTTCGCCGAGCGCTACGTGGCGCAGGTGGAGCCGCATGACACCATGGTGTTCATTGCAAAGCCCGTGAAGCTGAAATAATGGCAAACTATAAAACCTGCCGCACCTGCGGCGCACCGCTCCACGATGACGACATCGCCATTTACCGCAAGCTCGTCTACCGCGGCGCGGAGGACTTTTTGTGCATACAGTGCCTTGCGGATTATTTCAAGTGCCCGAAAGAGGAAATTGAAAAGCGCATCCGCTATTACCGCGAAAGCGGCGTGTGCACGCTGTTCCGCTGATTCTATCCCGTAAATTAACACCGCCGGAGGATTTTTTTGCCTTTCCGGCGGTTCGGCGTTTTCATTTATAAGAAATCCATTTCGCAAAAAGGAGATACCACTATGGCCGATACCATATCTGTCAGTATCATCATCACGTTTGCAGCAGAGCTGCTGTTTTCGCTTGCGTTGCCCATCCTTGCCCTTGTCATCTGGAAAAAGAAGGAGGGCACAGAGCTCCGCCCGGCGTGGATCGGCGCGGCAGCCTACTTTGTGTTCGGCATGGTGCTGGAGCAGCTCATCAATGCCGCTGTGCTCGGCACGGGCAGCTCCGTCGTTTCCGCGTTCCTGCTCGGCCACCCGTGGCTTTACGCCGTGTACGGCGGTCTTTCGGCCGGCATTCTGGAGGAGACCGCACGCTTCCTCGTATATAGAACGATGCTGAAGGACAGCGTGGGCCGCGAAAACGCTGTTACGTTCGGCATTGGCTTTGGCGGGCTCGAGTGCATCATGGTGCTGGGCCTCACGGTGCTCTCTACGCTCATGATGTCCATTTCGTTCAATAATATGGGCGCAGAGGCGTTTGCCGCGCAGTATGCGAACTCGGAGTACCAGATCGTCCTTGAGACCATCGCGGAGATCAATGCCATCAGCCTCTTGCCGGCGTGATGAACTGCGTGGAGCGCGCCGCGGTGTTCGCACTGCAAATTGAGCTTTCCGTTTTGATGTTCGGCGTGGTGCGTTCGCAAAAATTCTGGCTCTACCCCGTCAGCATTCTGTTGCACGCGGTTGTTGGCTTCCTCGCAGCGCTGTATCAGACGAACGTGCTCACCTCCGTTTATCTTTTGGAAGTGCTGCTCGTTGTGTACGCCGTGGCGGTCTTCTTCCTCACGCGCAAGGTCTACTGTGAGCTGCCCATGGAAAAACCGCGCGAGCTTGACCATTTCGGCAGAGTGATTAAGCGCAAATGAGTTTCAAGCTAAAGACCTGCTCTGTATTTGTACCGTTCTTTCGGCTTTACACCGACCTTTGAAGTGGAATACCGGCGTGTGTCCGTGCACGACTGCCTGTAAAAATGACCCCCGCACTCTCGTATGTTAACGAGAATGCGGGGGCGTTTAAATTCAACTTATTGCACAAAAAGCCGCACTTTTCCCGTGATGCCGCTCGCGGGCAGTGTCATATACGTCGAAAAGAAATCCTGCATACGCTGTGCAAGCGTGTTGCAGACGAACACTTCTACGTCGTTTTCGCCCGCTTTTACGGCTTCCGTAATATCCCAGCGGTACGGGCGGCAGATGCGCTGCCCCATGTCTTTGCCGTTTACGAACAGCTGTGCCGTTACGCCGACATTTTCAAATTCAAGCTCTACGTGTGCCGTATCGTTTATGTTGAGCTTTGTCTTATACCGCATTTCGCCGGAGAACTCCGTTTCACCGTTTTTGCCCGTGATGTTAAAAAGCTTCGAGCTTTTACGGAACGGCCTGAATTCCGTCTCTTTGCCCGTCTCACGCAGGTCAATGTCCCACAGCGTCTCAATCTCCGCCAGATGCAGACCCTCGGATTTCTCCGGAAAGACTGCCCATTCATCTTCCGTAGCGCTGCCGAAAATGAGAATCACCGATTGCCCCGCTTCAAGTGCGAGCCCGACTGTGCCGTCTGCCGTCTCGCCACGCGTATAGACGCCGTTTAACAGATCTGCCGCGATGTATTTGCCGCTGACGGGCAGCGAAAGCGCCTCCTGTACCGCGTTCGGCGCTTCGTTGAAGACAAAGAAGCTTGTCGCTTCGCCGCGCGTGACTTTGCAATGCGCAGCAGGTGCTCCTTTGCGTTATATTCGTGCGCGAGGCCGTTTTCCTTGATGTGCGCCGCAAGCGTTTTGAAGCGGGACGACTACGTTTCACCGCATTTACGCAGTCCGGTGCGTAATCGACAAAGAATACCGGCACGCTGCGTTTTGAGCGCTTCGCAGGTTTTTGCAAAGCGCTCCGGCAGCTTTCTGCACGCCGGTACGACGAGGTATTTGTACCCGCGCCCAAAGCGCCCGTTGTTCTTTTCCGCCGTCTCCAGATAATCGAGCGGCACGATGTCGTAGGAAATTTGCGCGTCATAGCACGCTTTTGCAGGCTTTTGCGTCAGCATGGCGCTTGATTTGTCCATCCACTCCGCTTCCGCGTGGTATAAAATTGCGCCGGAGGCTTCCATCTCTGTGCCGTACAGATAGTGCGCCGCACGGTTCACGTAGTACATCAGCTGCGTGAAGCCCGCAAACTGCGGGTCGTTGCCGTCTGCGCCAAAGTGCGGCGGACAGTCGCGGTCGGGGAAGAAATCGTCAAATGCGTGCGGCACAAAGTGGTTTACGCCGCGCACAAGCAGGAAGTCCATCAACCATTTCATGACGTTCGCGCCTTCTGCCCAACCATATGCGCCGAACACCTCGCACATGGCGCGGCCGTTCATGTTCGGATTTTGCCGCGCGTGCGAAGCCGCAAGCTGCCCCAAAACGTAGTGGAAGAATTCGCCGTCCACCATGCCTCCCGAGACGAGCGCCGCCGTTTTGTAGTCGGCCATTCCGGGCATTACCTGGTGCAGCACAATGTCTATGCCACTCATATCCTGCCCGTCGAGCCCGCGGAAGTAATGTCCCGCACTACACCCAAGACGCGCGTGCGCGTTCATGTCTTCAATCAAATGCCCAATGTATTGCACACCGTGCGCACGGCACCAATCGCCGAGCTGATAGGAGAAATTCTCTTTCCAAAGCAACGTCACGGCGTCCATGTACGAAAGGCGAATTTCCGCGGTCAGCTCGTCATGTGCATACCACAAAATCGGTAGATAGAGCGTCGGCTCGTCGATGCCGTCTTTTGCCATGTGCACGGCGGCCGCGTCGCGCCACGGCAGCATCACGCCGGGCTGGCCAACCGAACGATTATAAATGCCGGTGTCGTACCCCGTCATGCCGAAATGCGGCGCGTCAAAGCCCGGCTCATCGGAGAAAAATCCCGCGAGCGTGTTGCCGAAATACTTCGCATAGTGGTCGTAATGCGGCTCGTACACGACTTCAATGAGCTTGTGCACCGATTCTTTTGAGAGCATGTCGATATAGTACTTTTTGTTTTCTTCGCCGCTGAACGTCTCAAACACGAAAAATACGCGGTAAAGCCCCTCGGGCACACTGAAATATACGAATTTATCCTCCGGCTGCACGTCAAGCTCAATCGGTTCGCCGGTCAGCTCTTCATCTTTGCCCGTGCGGCGGAACAGCACGGCGGAAACGAGCTTTTCCTCCGGCGTGTCATTGGTACCAAGACGGAC
>ENA-OQLB01000913-OQLB01000913.1-human-gut-metagenome-genome-assembly--contig:-NODE-913-length-14465-cov-4.248640_pt1 | contig 14465 bp, 15 predicted proteins | sample MGYA00242656_ERZ504813 | MGnify/ENA primary metagenome ERZ504813 (study PRJEB26092, sample SAMD00036388) | human gut metagenome | host: Homo sapiens | study: EMG produced TPA metagenomics assembly of... | reverse complement strand
GTCCGTTCCTTGTTTGCTGCTACCGCCTGCCCGGTAGGGGGTGCTATCCATTCGGCAGCGTTGATGTACAGCCTGGTGGTTGTCTGTTAGCTCTATATCCACGCCCAGGCGTACGGAGGCTTGCGCCAATGCTTTATAGTCAAGGCGGGGTGCGGAGGTGTGGCAGGAACTCAGGCAGAGCACCAGTCCGACAAAGGCGATTATGTGGGCAAGTGGCTGTTTCATGCTTGTTCTTCTTCCGGTGTTTCTTCGTCTGTATCGTTTTCCGTTTCAACCTTTTCTTCTACGCTGACATTGAAATAGGCTTCCAGTTCCTTTTCTGCCGAGTTGTTTTCGTTTTCTATGTCACGAATGATGACTCCATGTTCCAATAGGGCGATGCGCGGGCATACATCTACTGTATGGTTGAGGTTATGGCTGGAGATGATGACAGTGGCTCCATGTTCCTCGTTGTATTTCTGCAGCAGTTGCTTGATGATGGACTGTGAACTTGGATCGAGGAAGTTGAACGGTTCATCCAGTATCAGCAGTTGGGGGTGGTGCAGCATGGCGGAGATAATACCTATTTTTTGCTTGTTTCCGGCGGAGAAATTGCGTATGAACTTCTTCTGTCCTATGACTTCACCATTCATGAAGCGTTCAAAAGGAACGAGACGATCATCTACTTCTTCTTTTTTCAATCCATACATCTTGCCGATGAAATAGAAATATTCCTCCGGGGTGAGGTAGTCTATAAGAAAACCGTCGTCAATGAAAGCGCCGGTAAATCTCTTCCAGTCTTCACTTTGGGATACATCTATATCATTGATGGTGACATTCCCACGATCTGCCTGCAATAAATCCAGTATCAGTCGGAAGAGGGTGGTCTTTCCGGCTCCGTTGTTTCCTACCAAACCCAACATGTCACCTTGACTGATGAGGTAGTTATCAATATTTACAGCGGTCTTTTCACCGAATCTCTTTTGTAAATTATTTATCTGAATCATAGCTATAAATCTAAAATCATAAATCTTATTGTCTGCTGTCTCTGAATCCTTCCATGTTCTTGTAGCGCCGCTTCATGAAACGGTGGTATACGTTTTTCAGCCAGAAGCGTGAAGTCAGTATAAAACCTGCACCGACGGCAATCAGTATCCAGGCCGTAACCGTAGGTCCCCAAAAAGTTGTCAGCACAAAGTTCATAAGCAGAGGCACGCCGAATGCTGCTCCGGAAATCAAGTTCTGCAATCCGGTTCCCATATTCTGGCGGTTGGTCATCTTGGCGTTTAAATCCACTGTTTTGTTGTTGTATACAGCCAATTGGAACAGGCAGAAGTAAACGCCGCCGGCTACGAATGTGGCCCAGGCTATACAACTCAGCACAGACAGCTTGCCGGTTGCATGGCAGGTATCATCAGGATGAGAGGTATGAGTATGGCGATGCTGTATAGGATATATTTGGCGCGAAGCAGGGTATAGATAGACTCTTTGCGGCTCATCAATCCGTCAATGTAGTTGCCTTCGTAGCTCATCAGGCTTGATAGAAACAAGATTCCGAAAATCACGAAGTTGTAGACCATGATAAAGTTTTTCATGCCCTGCCCGTCGTATGCTTCGGTGAAACTCAGAATACATGTAAAGGCGATGACCACCATGAATACTGTACGCAAGGCTGTCTTGCAGACTTTGTTGCGCAACAACATCTTCAACTCCAGCCGCATGTATTCGCCAATCTCTCCGTAGCGGTCCAGGAATTTGTATTCTGACACGTGCTTTACTCTGGTGTCTTCCACTTTATTGATCTCGTTATAAATGAGCTTGATCATCAGTTCGCGGTTGATGAACCACAGTGCCACGATCGTTGCGGATACTCCGATGAAAGTAAGCAGGTGTCCGAGGATAAATCCTTCTCCCAGGTCGATGGACCAGTCGAATAACGGGCTGTCTTCCGGAATGAATAGGCTGGCGGCAATAATTCCGTATACCAATATCGGCAGCATCACCCACCAGATGCGTTCGTTCATCAACGTGCGGCATAGCAGGAACCAATAGTTGTTGAGTATCATCAACAGCCATATTCCGATGCTATAAGTCAATACGCCCGTTATACCGTAGAATTTAGTAATGCTGATGATAGCGAACGGGACAAAGAAAAACAGCCATATCAGATTGAAACCGTTCAATCCGGAACGTATCAGCAGAAAATCAATCAGGCGGTTGCGCCTTATCGGCAACAGGAGATAAGGCTTGATTTCCTGGGCTGGGCGTTTTCTGAAATGGGAAGCGCATCAGAAAATCCAGAGCCAGGACAAATATCAGTCCGCTGTTCAATACATGGTATGCTTCAGTTGCGCCACCATCGAAGGCAAAAGCGAAAGTGGTTCCGAAGAAGATCAGATAGCCGGCCCAAAAGACGGCCATAAAGTACATCCAGAACTTACCGAATTTGTTCTTTTCGTACATCGGATTTCGCTTGGCGGCCAGCTTCCCTTGCTTGCGTAATTCTATAAAGAGGCTCATAATGAATGGAAATTAATGTATATGAAAAAGGCTGCGCTGCTTTATTAACAACGCAGCCTTTTTGGAAACTGTAATTTCAGCACTTCGAAGGTTGGTAACCTTATTTCTTTTCAGGACTGATCATTGAAACAGTGATCTGGTTCTTCTGCTTCAGGAGTTCGTTGGCAAATTGCTGAACGTCCTTGGGGGTGATACTGTTAATGATTTGCTCGTAGTCCTTCACCGGATCGATTCCGGTGTACAGGTACTCGTCTATGCTGTTCAGCCAGTAGCCGTTTTCCTTGAGGTCTTCGCTGTGCTTCTTCAGCATATACTCTTTTACCTTGTTCAAACTGGCTTCATCGGGACCGTTCTTTGCAAAGGCTTCTGCTTCGTCGTAGATGATTTTATCAGTTTTTCCTGTTTATCGGGAGCTGTGTTGAAGAAGATCTGCAGAACGGCTTTTTCTGTGGGATACTTGATGAGCTGTCCCATGGGATATACGCCGTAGGTACCGCCTTCGTCTTCACGTACCTTTTCGGTATAGATGAAGTTAAGAAGCTGGTCGGTCATGCTCATAAGAATCTCGTTACGGAGATTGTATTTGCAAGTACCGCTATAACAGATGAAGTTGTTCACTTTCGGAGTTTCCTGCTGGCGGATAAACTCATTTTTGCAGATGCCCTTGCGCATTGCGATGTGGTTGTCCTTGAATGTCTCCTTGCGGTTGATGGAGGGCAATGAACCCAGATAAGACTCGATTAGGGGTTTCACTGCTTCCACATCAACGTTTCCTACCAGAATGAAGGTAAAGTCGCTGGCATCTTTAAAGCGGTCCTGATACATGGACAGAATCTTGTCATAATTCATCTTGTCCACCATGTCGGCTTTTATCCGCAGGGTTCTGGGATGTTTCGAGTAGAGAGTGGACGTGATAGAGTCGCTGAAAGAAGAACTGGGGTCCAGGTCCATATTCTGTAATTCGGCTTTGCTGCGGTTCTTGTAAGATGCAAAAGCGTCATCATCGCGTCTCGGAGCAGTGAAAGTCAGATAGGTGAGCTGCATCATTGTCTCGAAGTCCTTGGGAGAGCAATTTCCGGTTACGGCTTCTGTCTTGTCGCCGATGCCATAGCTTACGGAGGCTTTTTACCTGCCAGGGGCTTTCTCCAGTTCTATGGCGCTGAAATTGCCTAAACCACCCAATGCCACTGCATCCAGTCCGTTGATATTGATGATTTCCGAGTCGGGGAAGAGTGAACTACCACCCATACTTACGCCTTTCATGCGAATCTCATCGGCTTTGAAGTCTGTTTTCTTGATTATAACCTTGACACCGTTGGATAAGGTCAACATAGTGGTTCCGAAGATGTCATCTTTCTTTTCGGAAACAATTTTACCGCCTTTCGGAGCTTCTTTCATCAGAGGTTCGTCGGATACCTTATCTATATACGGAGTGAGCTTCTCCGACTTCACTTCTTTCAACAGGTTCTTGATGGCTTCCTCTGTCGGAAGGCTCAAGCCTTCTTTTTCGGGTCCGAACAGTGCCACTACCTGGTTGCTGTCCGTCACCAGTTGTTGCATTATCTGGTTTAGGCTGTCACAGGAATGGCCGGTGCTATCTGATTGATGATAGTATATTCGTTGGCGATTCCCGGAATGGGTTCATTGTCGAGGAAATGGCGGACATACTCCTTGACGTAGCTTTCATTTTTACGCTTGTCGCGTTCTTGGAAAGCAGATTCCAAATGACGCAGGTATTCTGCTCGTGCACGACTGTATTCGGTTTCGGTGAATCCAAACTGTCGTGCACGCTCTATTTCGCGGAGAATGGTTGAGATGCCTTCCTCAATGTTATCTTCTTTGCAGACTACGATACCGGTGAAAGCATCTTTGGTCTTGGCAACAAAGAAATCATCATCGTAGGTCGTTGCATAGATGTAGGGCGGGTTGGCAACTTGGAGCAACTCGTTCAGACGTGCATTCAGCATGTTGGTAATCAGAGTGACAGCATAGTCTTGCATCAGGTAACCCACATTATTCTTTTCTTCTCTGGGAGTAGCTTGATGCTTGTTGAAGATAAAGGTCTGTACATATGGCTGCTCTTTGTCGCGGGCAACCAATACGATAGGCTCTTGGTTGTCGTTTACGGGATAATATTCACGCTTGGCGGCATTGGGCTGTGCGGGGATGTCCGAGAATCTTTTCTTGATAAGGGATTCAATGGCGTCGACATCAATATCGCCTACCACTACTATACCTGCAAGTCGGGACGGTACCATTTTTCGTAATAGTCTCTTAATGTTTGAGGCTTAAAGTTCATCACGACGTCCATTGTTCCGATAGGGAAGCAGTTGGCGTATTTGGTTCCGGCAAACATAGCCGGAAGCATTTTCTCCTGAAAACGCTGCATGGCGCTCATGCGGGTGCGCCATTCTTCATTGATAACGCCGCGTTCCTTATCTATTTCTTTCGTGTCCAAAGTCAGGTCGTTGCTCCAGTCGTGCAGGATCAGCAGGCAGGAGTCAATGGCTCCGGGAGTGTTGACAGGCACATTGGAGATGTTATAGACCGTTTCGTCTATGGATGTGTATGCGTTCAGGTTTTCGCCGAATTTTACACCTATACGTTCCAGATACTGTATTAGGGAGTTTCCGGGAAAGTGGGTGGTTCCATTGAAGCACATGTGCTCGAGGAAGTGGGCAAGACCGCGTTGGTTGTCCTCTTCCTGTATGGAACCCACTTTTTGGGCTATATAGAAGTCGGCCCGGTTAGCGGGAAGGCTGTTTTTACGGATGTAATAAGTTAATCCGTTGTCCAGCTTGCCGATACGGACATCCTTGTCGATGGGAATGGGTGGTAATTGTTGTGCAAATACCTGTTGGAAGTTACAGCATACAATTAGTGCAACAATCCATAAGTTACGTAATAAATGTTTCATCATCATTTGATTTAAAAATGTTTTTGCCTTATCTGTCGAAGCGATTAGGCGATAAATCACAAAACAATTCTGTTTTTTATTTAATTGCTTCCCGGATGCGGACTAATTTAGTCAGGAGTCCTTCCAGTAAATCCAACTTCAACATATTGGCACCGTCGCTTTTGGCTACGGACGGATTCTCATGTGTCTCGATGAACAGGCCGTCTGCACCTACGGCTATACCGGCTTTGGCTATCGTTTCAATCAGTTGCGGCATGCCGCCTGTGACACCGCTGGTCTGGTTGGGTTGCTGCAAGGAATGGGTAACGTCCAGTACAACGGGAAAACCGAAAGTCTGCATCTCCGGTATTCCGCGATAATCCACCACAAGATCCTGATAGCCGAAAGTTGTTCCGCGTTCTGTAATCATTACGTTCTTGTTGCCGGCTTCCACCACCTTGTCTGCCGCAAAACGCATGGCAAGCGGGGAGAGGAATTGACCTTTTTTGATATTGATGATTTTACCGGTTTGGGCGGCGGCTACCAATAGGTCGGTTTGCCTGCAAAGGAAAGCGGGGATTTGCAGAATATCTACGAATTCGGCAGCCATGGCAGCTTCTTCTGCGGCATGGATATCTGTTACGGTAGGCACTCCAAATGTGTCATGCACTTTTTTTAGAATTTTCAAGGCTTTTTCATCTCCTATGCCCGTAAATGAGTCTAAACGCGAACGGTTGGCCTTGCGGTAAGAACCTTTAAATGCGTAAGGAATCTGTAATCTGTCAGTGATAGTCACCACACGTTCGGCAATGCGCATTGCCATATCTTCACCTTCAATGACACAGGGGCCTGCCAGCAGAAAGAAGTTTCCGGCAGGATTATTTTCCAGTTTAATCATACGTTTTTATGAATTATAAATTATGAATTGCAAGTTATGAATTGAGAGGTGTGAAAAAGTTCATTCCTCAGTTTGGTATAATCAGTGTGATTGCTTCGTGCAGCACTCCGATGTCTAATGGAAAATGACGGTCGAGAATACGCCCGTCCAAGTCGACGGAAGCGTTTTTGAGCACGTAATACTTTTATCTTTTGGGTACGGTAGGGTTTTACCACTTTATGGTTGAGGATTCTTCCTTCCATTAACATCCATATTCCCGAAAAAAGCTGCAATAATTCGGGGCGATAGATAACTGATACGTCCAACCAACCATTGTAAGGCACTGCACTGGGAGCTTGCCCGTATCCCCATGCACTGCCTATGCATACTGTCATAATGCGCCCGCGTATGTGTTCGCCGTTTATTTTAAGGTGCATGCGGTATAGTTTTCGTTCGAATATCAGTGAAAGGAATGCCATGAAATAGGACAGGAACTTCACACCCCAAAAACGTTTGCATTGGTCGGTGATTTTTACGATACTGGCTCCAAGCCCGATATTGATGGCATTCAGAAAGTAGCGGATCATATGCTTTTCGCCGTCATAGTAGTAGCACGTGCCTACATCTATTTTTCGACGGCGGTTGTTTATGATGCAATCTACCGCATCCTTGTATTCCGAACTCATCTCCCAGTATTTGGCAAAATCGTTACCTATTCCGTTGGGGATGATGCCGATAGCAATATTTTCTTTATCTTCTGCATTGGAGAGCATGATGCCGTTGATTGCGTCGTTCAGTGCACCGTCACCACCTACAATGACAATGGTGCGATATCCGTTGTTGGCAAGAATTCCCGCCAGACGCTCTACCGAACCGAACCCTTCGGACTGCACGTAGTCATAAGACACACCTTTGCTGTCCATATATGCTTTAATTTCTTTCCACCGTTTCTGTACTTTACGCGTTCCGGCTTTGGGGTTATAGATCACTCCCCATTTATTGTTCTACACTCATATGTTCGTCCCTTTTAATAAGTCTAACATTTCCATATTTGCTGTTTAGCCAGCGTTGCCGTCAAAGATACTAAATCTCTTTGAGTTTTGACTTTACAAAGGCTATCTTTTCTTCCATAGGCCATTGGACGTTTATCCAGTGGATGGTAAATCCTCGTCTCTCCATTCCCCGAAACCAGGTCATCTGCGTTTGGCAAACTGATGGATAGCTGTCTCCAGTTGGTTGAACATTTCGTCGTAGGTTAGTTTGCCAATGACGTAAAGTGTCAGATATTTGTACTCCAATCCGTAGTAGATGAGATCTTCGGGTGGAATCCCTTGCTCTATCAATCGGCGCACTTCGTCTATCATCCTTCGCCCAGCCTTTGGCGCAGGCGGCGGGTGATTTTCTCACGCCGCAGTTCGCGGTCTATGTTCACACCGATGATGAGGCTGTGCAATAGCGGAAAAGAACGCTTGTCTACTGGTGTGTGGGCATAATATTCTTCAATCTCAATGGCGCGGATTGCCCGTTTCACCGTATCTACATCCGTCGTATTATGCAAGTTTTTATAGGTTTTCAACATTTCGGTGAGTTCTTCCAAGGACTTGCCTGCTAAGCGGATGCGTAATTCCGGATTTTCGGGTACGGGCAGCAATTTGTATCCTTTGAGTACTGATTCTAAATACATTCCAGTTCCGCCGCATACAATGGGCAGGCAGCCCTTTTGTTTAATACTTTCATAGGCGGTCAGAAAATCACGTTGATATTCAAAGACGTTGTACTTATATCCCGGATCGGCAATGTCAATGAGATGATAAGGTATTTGTTTGCCATTCACTGTATAGTCGGCAAGGTCTTTACCTGTACCAAGATCCATGTTACGGTATATTTGCCGAGAGTCAGCACTGATTATTTCTGTATTTAGCTCTGCTGCCAATGCAGCGGCAAATGGAGTTTTGCCGGATGCTGTGGGACCTAATATGGCAATTAAATCATAGTCAGGCATATAATGAGTATTTATTAATTTGAATACAAAGATAGTGTAATTTATGGGCAGAATAAAATGAAGCGGTTCATTTTGTTCTGAGAAGATGCAACTTTTCTTTACACTTGAGAAGACTGTCTGAAAAAGGAAGTAAAAAACAGAGTGGTTCTTCTTAAAAGGTGTTATGAAACATGCTTTTTTTCTTGGATAGTTTGCAAATATCCCAAGAGTCCGTATCTTTGCAATGTGTTTTTCATAGTATTAGATTTAAGGTTAACAAAGGTTGGAGTACAGCGGTACTCCTTTTTTTTGCTCTGTACTTTTCTTTTCTTGCTGCAAATCAAGGACAAAAATGTAAAAATCTGAGTATATTCTTTCCTTATAGGTATACAATGTGATTAGCCTATATCTATACTTGCTCTTTAGGGATGAAATGTTTTCGTTCTGTTTTTATGCTATATTCTATGCTTTTATTGCTTTTATAAGGCTGTTGCGGCGATGTAAAAGGTTCTTGATTCTAACTTTTTGATATATAATGGATTACTTAAGCGTGTGTTACATGTACGATAAAGAATGTAACATACGAAAGAAATATGTAATGTTGTCAAAAAAACATGTAATACGATTTTTTTAATCGCATGTGTGCCTTTTGTACATTTGTCGCAGAAAAGCCAGAGATATAAAACTGCTCATATTATGAAACATGCAAATATGAAGAACACTTTATCTTTCGTCTGCCTTAAAAATATTAATAACTATAAAATCGAGTATTGATGAATAAAAGATCTTTTTTTGCAATTTTATCGGCCTTAGTAGTTTCTGCCGGTACATTGGGAGGTTTTTCGTCTTGCAATTTATCTAAAGCAAATGGAAATCTGCCTGCTGTTAAGGATTCTACAGCCCTTTTTGATTATTTTACTTATAAAGGTAATGATGATTTTTATAAGGAAAATCCATTGCCCGATGATGAGTCGTTTTATAATCCTATTTTGCCTGGTTGGTATTCGGATCCGAGTATATGTACGAATGGGGAAGGAGACTATTTTTTAGTGACTTCTACTTTTACTTATTTTCCGGGTGTACCTATCTTTCATAGTAGAGATTTAGTAAACTGGAAACAGGTGGGGCATGTTCTTAGCCGTCCTTCCCAACTGGTCAATATGAAAGGACAGCATGTGAGTGGAGGAATTTTTGCACCGGCAATTTCATATAATCCCCACAATAAGACTTATTATATGGTAACCACCAATGTTGGAGCCGGTAATTTCTTTGTGAAAACTCAGGATCCTTTTGGAGAGTGGTCTGATCCTATTATGCTGCCTGAAGTGGGCGGAATAGATCCGTCTTTCTTTTTTGATGAAGATGGGAAAGCTTATATTGTAAATAATGATGATGCTCCGGATTATAAACCTGAGTATAGCGGGCATCGCACAATCCGCATACAAGAGTTTGATGTAAAATCGGATAAAACAATTGGTCCTCGCAAAATACTAGTAAACAAAGGTGTACACCCGGAGGAAAAACCTATTTGGATAGAAGGTCCCCATATGTATAAGATCAATGGAAAATATTTCCTTATGGATGCAGAAGGTGGCACGAGTACCTGGCATTCTGAAGTTATTTTCCGCAGTGATTCTCCGATGGGAACTTTTACTCCTTGGACGAAAAATCCAATATTAACACAACGTCATCTCAGTGCCGAACGTCCTAATCCGATTACGTGTGCCGGTCATGCTGACTTGATACAAACCAAAGAAGGTGATTGGTGGGCTGTATTTTTGGCATGCCGTCCTATAAATAATAAGTTTGAAAATTTGGGGCGTGAAACATTTTTAATGCCGGTAAGGTGGAGCGAAGATGGCTTCCCTTATATGACGCAAGGGAATGAAACTGTTCCTCTGATTCTAAAACGAACTGGCGTAAAGCGTGATGCCAGTGTTACCTTTGGTAACTTTGAAGAGATTGAAGATTTTGATAATGCTTCTTTAGGTATGCAGTGGATAACATTGCGTGCTCCTGCTACTGAATTGTATTCTTTATCCGACACTCCGGGCTTTTTGACCTTGAAGTGTGCTGATGTCAGTGCTGCTGAAAAAGATACTCCTGCTTTTGTTTGCCGTCGTATGCAGCATCATAAATTCGAATCTACTACCCGTATGTTGTTTAATCCTTCCAATGAAAAGGATAAGGCTGGTATGTTATTGTTTAAAGATGAAAAGCATCAGTATTTATTTGCAGTAAATAGGCAAGGAGAAAATAAGTCCGTTTTCCTGAAACGAATTGGAGAGTCTGAACAGATATTGGCTTCTGATACTATTTCTGGAAACACAAAAGAGATTTATTTGAAAGTTATATCTCAAGGTACTCATTATAATTTTTATTATTCCTTGAAAGGAGAAAAAGATTGGACATTGCTCTGTAAAGACGTTGATGCAAGCTATCTTTCCACAACTACGGCTGGTGGATTTACAGGTAGCGTGATAGACTGTACGCCACTTGTAAATGATCTTTTATTGTTGCATGTAACATGAAGGACAACTTCTGTTACATGCAACAAATCCTATGTAACGTTTGTGTGGGTATGTGGAACACCTCCACAATTATTTTTTATATATATTAAATATATTTGTGCGGTAAAATAAAACATGTTAACTGTTAGCGTTTATTAATCTTATACTAATAAAAATGAAATGTATGTATGACGATAGCTAAGGCTATTAAAAAATGACTGATGATTAGAGAACAATGTAGTTAATTAACATCTTAAACTAGTGGTAATGAAAAATGTAACAAAAAAAAATCAAAAGATTCCTTACCTGTTTTTACTTATGCTGTTCAGCTGTCTGATGGCATCGGCACAAAGTGGGATAACGGTAAGGGGAACTGTCTTTGACAATAACGGTGAGACGGTCATTGGTGCCTCAGTGGTATTAAAAGGTAATAATTCAATAGGTACGATTTCAGATATAGATGGTAATTTCATACTGACTGTGCCCAATGAAAACCCTACTCTTATTGTTTCGTTTGTGGGAATGAAGTCCAAAGAGGTAAAAGCGACTTCGAAAGGTTTGATCAAAATAACCTTGGAAGATGATTCTCAGCAGTTAGAAGAGGTAGTGGTAGTTGGGTATGGTCAGCAAAAGAAAGCATCGGTAGTTGGTGCCATAACCCAAACAACAGGTAAGGTTTTGGAACGGGCAGCTGGTGTTTCAGACATAGGAGCTGCTTTGACAGGTAACTTACCGGGGGTTGTTACTACTCAAGGTACGGGTATGCCTGGCGAAGAAGAGCCGAAAATAACTATTCGTGGTGCAAGCTCATGGAATAACAACGAAGACCCATTGGTATTAGTAGATGGTATCGAGCGTCCTATGAGTTCTGTAGATATTAGTTCTGTACAATCTATTTCTGTATTGAAAGATGCTTCAGCAACTGCTGTCTATGGTGTAAAAGGTGCTAATGGTGTAATTCTTGTAACAACAAAACGTGGTACGGAGGGTAGTGCTAAAATAGATGTAGGTTTCAATGCTACTTTAAAATCTCCTTCAAAACTGCCTAATAAGTATGACTCCTATGATGCACTGATGTTCCGTAATACGGCTATTGAACATGAGTTGGCTTTGAGGCCGGATTCATGGGAATATATTCGTCCTCAATCGTTTATTGAAAACTATCGCAACCAGACTACTGTTGAACAGAGAGAACGTTATCCTAACGTCGATTGGCAAAAAGCTTTGTTTAAAGATAATACAATGTCTTATAATGCTAATATAAATATTAGCGGTGGTACGAAGTTTGTAAAGTATTTTGCTTCTGCTGATTATGTGCATGAAGGAGACCTTTTTAGAGTTTATGATAACGGGCGTGGGTATAACTCTGGTTATGGATATGACCGTATTAATGTGCGCAGTAATTTGGATTTCAATATTACAAAAACTACTGTGTTAAAAGTAAATTTAGCAGGTTCCAATGCCATTCGTAAAGCTCCATGGAGTAATACAGGACATTCTGAATGGCAGATTGGTCAGCAATGGTCAGGTGCATACAATATTGCTCCAGATGTGTTTCTACCGCAATATTCTGATGGTAGTTGGGGTATGTATCCACTTGTATCCAATACAACTAACTCGGCGGAAAATATTTCTTTAGGTGGTACGATGCAGGTTACAACAACACGTATCAATACAGATTTTACATTAGAACAAGATTTGAAGTTTATAACCAAAGGACTTTCTGCTCGGGCTACTGTTTCTTGGGATAATGTTTTTGTTGAAAACAATCGTGGTATCAATGATTTGTTTAATAGTGCACAACACAAGTGGATCGATCCAGATACAGGTCAGGAACGATATGAACAATCCTATGATACCAATAATGGTTTTGATTGGACCCAAGGTGTCAATTGGAGTACTTCTCCTGGTGCAGTAGATAATGGTCAAACTGTTCGTAATCTTTATTATCAGGCACAATTAAATTGGGTACGTAGTTTTGGAAAACATAACGTAACAGCTATGGGATTGTTTAGCCGCCAGGAAAATGCACGAGGGAGTGTAATGCCTACTTATCGTGAAGACTGGGCATTCCGTACTACTTATAATTATGCAGACCGTTATTTTATTGAGTATAATGGCGCATATAATGGCTCTGAAAAGTTTAGTCCTGAGAATCGTTTTGCTTTTTTCAATTCAGGAGCTATCGGTTGGATGGTTAGTGAGGAGCCTTTTATGAAGTTCTTCCGTGAAAAGAAAATAGTTGACATGCTGAAAGTACGTGCTTCTTATGGTGAAATTGGTTCTGACCAATTGGGGCCCGATCCTTTTGATTCTAGTCGTCGTTGGCTCTATATGAACCAGTGGGCTTATGGTGGGCACACTGTGATGGATCTAAATCATACAGAAAGTATTTATACATGGTATCGTGAGTCAGCTATTGGCAACAAAGATATTCAATGGGAAGTTGTGAAAAAACTGAATATTGGTATAGACTATTCATTTCTTGAGGGATTATTTGCCGGTAGTGTGGAATTTTTCCGGGATGTACGTTCTAATATTTTTGTTTATGGTGGTGATCGTTCTATTCCGTCTTATTTTGGTGGAACACCTCCATCTGTTAATAAAGGTAAGATTCGTACAAGCGGATATGAACTGGAGCTACGTATCAACAAGACATTTGCTAATGATTTACGTCTTTGGGGAAACTTCAGTATGACTCATGCTAGAAATAAGGTTTTAGTGAAAGATGACCAGGCTTTGCGTCCTGCATATCAAAAATCTGCTGGGCATAGTGTAAATCAATATACTTCTTATATTGATGCAGGTTTTATTCAGAGTTATGACCAATTGTTTGGTGCTCCAGCTCATGATGCCAACGATTCTCAAAAACTAGTAGGAGATTACTACATTGTCGATTTCAATGGTGATGGTGTGGTAGATAACAAAGACCAAGCACCCTATGGCTATACAAATTCGCCTGAGAATACGTTTAATGCGACGGTGGGATTTGAGTGGAAAGGATTCAGTGCATTTGCACAATTCTACGGTGTGACTAATGTCACTCGTGACGTTGCCCTTAATAGTTTTGGCAGTAAATTGAACACTGTATTCGATAATGGTACATGGTGGTCAAAAGCTACTCCCAATGCAGATGTAGTTGTACCTCGTTGGAACTCTACACCAAGTTATAATGATGGAACTCAATTCCTATATGACGGTTCCTATATTCGTTTAAAGAATGTTGAATTAGCTTATACTTGGAATAAAGGATGGATCAGGAAACTTGGATTAGGCAATTTAAAGATTTATGTCAATGGCAATAATCTTTGGTTATGGACACGTATGCCCGATGACCGCGAGGCAAATCTTTCAGGAGCTGGTTATTTAGGTGCTTATCCTACGGTGAAACGTTATAACTTTGGTATTAAATTCACATTATAATAATGTACAAGATGAAATATAATACATATAAAACTCTGTTTTATGCAGGTCTTTTGTCTTTTTCAGTAGGATTCTGCATGACATCTTGCGAAGATTATTTGGACAAGAGTCCAGAATCGACGGTCTCTGAAGAAGATGCGTTCAAGAACTTTCGTAATTTTCAAGGGTTCATAGAAGAAATATACAATTGCATACCTGATAAGGAAAAGTGTAATTACTGTAACATCTTGGAATTGGGGTGATGATGAACTTTTCAATTCTATGGAGATGCACATATGA
>ENA-OQLB01000911-OQLB01000911.1-human-gut-metagenome-genome-assembly--contig:-NODE-911-length-14486-cov-1.564454_pt1 | contig 14486 bp, 10 predicted proteins | sample MGYA00242656_ERZ504813 | MGnify/ENA primary metagenome ERZ504813 (study PRJEB26092, sample SAMD00036388) | human gut metagenome | host: Homo sapiens | study: EMG produced TPA metagenomics assembly of... | reverse complement strand
TATTTCTTTTCGTTATGACAATTAATTTTATTATTTATTTTTTAACCCGCAAACTCTTCTTAACATTATAACAGTCACCCTAATATATGTCCATTAAATTAAACTATGTTTCTTAGTAATAATTAAATGTAAAAGCAATCCAATTAAGAATTGCTTTTACTAAGGTTAGGAATGATCAAATTATTTATGCCTGTTGAGCCTTTTTCTTTTTGATTACAAAAGCAACGATTCCAGCGATTATTGCAACAGTTGCAAAACCTCCACCGATTACATAAGCAGTATTATTACTAGTTGACTTATCACCCTTTGCCAATGGTGTTTCATTTTCATCAACTACTTCAGTTTGTGGTTCCTCATATGGAACGATTTGTCCATCTTGATCTACTGTTGTAACTGTTCCATCTGGATTAGTAATCATTGGATTACCAGTTCCACCATCGATTGTAAAATTAGTTCCTCCTGGAGTAGTAGCAGCCAAATCCGTCCCAGTTTCACCAGGAATAAATTCTATTTCATTTTGTGTATCATTAACATCACGATAAACCATTACATAGTTTCTTCTTGTTGAATAAAAATCATGTGAATAACTAGTTGCTTGTCCGCTCATTAATACATACGTTGTTCCATTAGCCTCATATTGTGCAGGAACTTCAATATTTAGTTCTTGACCAACATTGGCTTCTAATTTAGTTGTGTATAATGTATCTTCTCCTACATATGTGTTTGAAACATTCATATATGTTACAGATACTTCATATTTATCAACTTCTAAACCTTTTTCATTAAAATAAACATTGTATTCTGTAGTTTCCTCACCAAATTTATGAGTAATTGTACTTCTTGATTTGGACTTAAAACATAAGTCTTACCATCAATTTCAACAGTTGTGTCAACTTCAATTGTTTTTGTTTTTCCAGGATCAACTGTATATTGATGAATTTGTAAATCTTCTCCAGTTGCTAAATCAACATAATTTACTTGAATTGGTTGTGGTGTATTTTCATCAGTAATAACTTGTTTATATTCTACTTGGTATGTTTTTGTTGCATCACCAAAAGTATGAGTGATTTTAGCTCCATCAACTACCTCGTATTGTTTTCCACCCTTCATAAATGTTTTAGATGGTGTATGATCAACAGTCTTATCTTTTTCTACTAACAATTTTTTTCGTTAAAATTGCACTACCAGTAGCCTTATCTACATATTGAATATAGATATTATATGGCTTACTAGCTACATCATCTTGAACTTGATAGCGAACAATTGATCTCATTTGACCTTGTGCATAAGTTTGACTTACTGTTGCTTTTTGCCCAGCAATTCTTTTATAAGTTCTACCATTGATTGTTGAAACGAACGTTTCTGGTGTATTAACAGAACCACCATTAGCTTCTGTTACTTGATAAGAAGTATCTTATGCTCAACACCATCTTGATCAATCAAAGCAACTGTACTAGTATATGGTGTTTGTGCTCTTTTTGTATACTTAAAATCAATTGAACGTGTTCCATAAGGAACAGATATATAGTTATTACCATTAATATCATAAACACTGCTTCCAAGTGTGATCGTACTTGGTGCAGTATAGGTTCCATTATTGTTATAAGTACAAGTTACTGTTTTAGCACTCATTAATTCTGTCCCATCAACTGTACTAAATGTTACATTAATATAGTATTGATTTAAACTAGCAATTTCTTGAACGGCCGCAGCATCTTGTGCTAATACTGTCAAATGTGAACTACCATTTACAGCAGGTACTTCAATTCGCTTAGTTTCACCTCTTGCAATACTAACACCGTTAGTCTCACCTGTTCCAGTTGCCTCCCATGCAAATGTAGTTGCTTCTCCATTGTTTTTTACTGTGAAAACTCTAGTATCAGGATTGTTAGAAACAGCTGTCCCTAACATTAAATTTGAAGCAGCTTCAGCATTGAATCATCACTCCTGTAAACTGGCATAACAATCATCGCTAGAACCACTAATAATCTGAATAATTTCTTTTCATAGGTCATTCCCCCTTTAAATCTTTCAATCCATTTCCTTTTTACACACTTATAATAGCATTCGAGTATCACACTCTTATCACAAAAAACAATAAAATTAGCAAATAGTCAAAAAACTTTAATTTATCATACAAAGAGGCAGGTTTTAATCTGCCTCTTTATAAATTAGCTAGATTTTCTCAGCTTTTTTAGCTTTTCTTTTTTTATTTGATACAAAGTATACTGCTCCTAAAGCCAATATTGAACTAAATCCTAAGACAACATATCCATTTATATCAGACTATCACCAGTTGCAGTGCTGCCTGTTTTAGTTAATTTTGTATCTGTTGGGTCATATACTCCACAATCCCATGTCATATCATATCCATCTTGATCTAAATAGAATGAACGGGTATAATACCAAACTCCATCTTCGCTATAAATACCATCACTATCTTCAGCACTATCTTCACCTTGAGTAGACAATGTAACTTTGTATTTTGATGGAATTTCAAATTTAACTCGGTAATATCCTTCTGATAGCTCATTGAAAATATAATATCCTTGGCTATTTGTATAAGTTGTACCTACTTCTTGCCAATCATTTTCATCAGCAATATTACCTGTTAAATTAGTTTCTAAAATAACTTTAATACCTTCAATACCTGTTCCATTTCATCTTGAATGCCATTGACATTGTATCATACCAAACATAATCACCCACAGAACCTTTTGATTGAACGATTCCAGCATCCCATGTTAAATCTACTGTATTATATGCTAAATCAATAGTTTGAGTTGGGAAACCAAGTCCTGGTACATATTCATTTAAAGCATTAGAATCTAGTTCTGGATCATCCCCAGCATATGGAACTGTCAATTTTGTAGTAAGTGGTAAATCAAAGATTACACGATATTCAATACCAGTATAAGTTGAACCCTTTAAGTTATCAAACGATATCTACCATCTTGATCAGTTATTGTATTTGCAATTGATGTCCATACTTCTTCACCTTTTTGTCTAGCAAACAAATATACTGGTACATCCGGCATCACGATATCTGTTTCATCTTGAAGACCATCAGCATTAACATCTTTGAAAACATAGTCTCCTAAACTGCTATACAATCTTGCACCACCATCAACATTATCAACTCTTGTATTGACAGGAATATTAATAACTCCTGTATATCCCGACATCCTATTCTCATTAGTCTCAATATGATAAGCCACATCACTATCAAGCGTATCATCATCACCAACATCTGCTTCAATAACCTTATATCCTTCAGGATATGTGAATTTAACAACATATGTTCCAGAATCTAAATAATCAAATAAATAGCTTCCATCTTCACCAACTACAGTAGATGCGACTAATTCTGTTGGAATATTATTTTCAATTCCAAATTCTTCATCAACCCGATATAATTCAACAATCGTACCAGGTAATTTGATATCAACATCTTTACCATCACTATCTTGATAATTTTGAATATCAGAATAATCACGATCTTCAAATGCAACACCAGATATTGCACTATAAACTGTTAACCCAGCATCAATTGTCATATCACTTGTATGATAAGCTAAATCAATTACTTCACTACGAGCAATTAAAGTATTCTTATTTTCATCAGTAATAGTTGGATTAGAATCAATTGCACTATCTGTTGTTCCACCATTTTTAGTAAAGTAGAAACGTTCCGCGTGTCCACCACCCATTGTTGGTTTAACACCACGAATATCAAATTCAACAACATAACTTCCATCTTCTAAATCAGTAAATAAATAGTAACCATTTTCATCAGTTCTAGTAGTTTTTTCTGGAGTACCACTAACCTCACCATTAGTTACTGTATAAAGATTTACAATCACATCTTTTACACCAGTTTCTTCTGGATCTTGAATACCATTTTTATTTTCATCAAACCAGACAAAATCTCCTAGAGATCCTAATGCAACGTATCCTGCATCTAATGTTAAATTAGTTTCTCCTACTAAGCTGCCATCAGCTTGTTTAGTTGCGGTCAAAGTAAATAATTCTGTCTTACAATAATCATCCTTATTAAGATCATTTCCAATATTAGAATCAGCTTCAATTTGTGGTTTTCCATCAACATCTTGAGCGTATCTTTGAGTTGGCTCATATTTATATAAAGACTCATCTTCTGGAATAGCAAATTCAACTTGATACTGATAATACTTGTTACCAACATAATCATTTGGATTAGTTGATGATGAATCCGTCTTACCATCTTTTAAAACATTACAATCTTGATTTGTAAATTCATATTTACCACTGGCATCAGTCAAAGTTGTTTCTGAATCTAATTCTTTAGTTACTTTTCCTTCATTTTGATTAATCGTTGTAACAAATTTATGCAATGTTACATTTAAACCTTGAACCGGTAAATCATTGCTATCTTGTAAACCATCACGGTTCATATCATAGAATGCATAATCACCGATTGTTCCTTTAGGTAATGCAATTTCAGCTTTAACTTCAAGATTTTCAACAATATCACTGTCATTTACAGTATCTAGACCAGTACGTTTAACTGCAACTAAAGCAGAGTTAGACATTAACTTACCAGATACTTTCTCTAAATCTGAAGTACTGTACTCAGGAGCAGACATGTTGACATGCAATTCAATTGACTGATTAGGTTCTAATGGCGCATTAGAGAAATCAAATTCAACAGCAATAGCACTAACTAGTCTTAAATCAATATCATTTGATGCTTCTATCCATTGATGAGCGCCGCTTGTCCAATCATCATCATCCATATTACCATATACAATTGGCAATTCTTCTGAAGCAGTTTTACTTGTACGGGCATCTTGTTTCCATTCATCCCATTTAGTATCTTTCACTTTCACCAACACAATAGTAGAACTTTATAAGAAACACCCGGTGTTAAACAATCTACATAATTTAAAATTGGTGATTTATCAAGATTTGTAACCCTTGCAGTATAGTTATCATTTGTACGATTAACTAACGAGTCACCTTCAAATGGTAAAATATCTACAACACGCGCCTTACTAACAGCACGATCTGATTTTTCACCATTTTTAAATACAATCTTATAATCCAAATCTTCGCCAGGAGCTGTTTTAGCAATCTGATTATTATTTAAATAATCATCATCATAAATACCTTTAACTTGTTTATAGATTGATAAATAATTTTGTTCATTGATTTTAATGATTCCGTTACTATTTGGATACTTAATCCATCACCGGTTTCATCTGGTTTATTAGTAATTTCATCTAGCACACTGTCAGCAACAAGTGTATTGTAACTAGAACCTGTAGCGGATTCGACAGTAAAACTATTTCCATAAGGATTTTCAGCTGACAAAGCAATAATTTTTCCACTAGTAAAGTATGCTGGTGCCCATAATGTTGTGCTAGTATCATTAATTGAACTAGTTCCTTTATAACTAATCTGTATCTTCATTCCAGGTTTAAATTTAAAATCTTCACCTAAATCAATTGTTATCTTCTTAGTTTTTGATGTCGTTTCAACTAATTGATTATTTTCAACAACACGAGCAGGAACATCATTAGTATAAGTAACAGTATATTCATCTGGTTCTAATGCTTTACCTGAGGTATCTCCATCATGTTCAAATACTATTACTTGGAACCTAGTTTGTAAATCTCCTATACTATAACTATTATTATTTAGTGACATACCGATAGGTAAATCAAAACTAATAATTGGTTGTTCAATAATTTCATTTTCCTTAGTTGATTCATTTTTAACAGTAATTACACTTTCAATAGTTTCACCTGGCTTATAAGTTTTATCCTTCTCACCAGAAACAATTCCTAGTGAAACTCGAGGAGTTACTGATTCTTTTAAAGGATAATATAGATTTACTATATCTGAAACTTTTGTATACTGCGCATTTTGATCATTACCTTCATTATCTTTAAGTGTATAGTTATATGTTACACTTGTTTGGTTTGAAACTCTTCTAACTTCATGAACAGTCGCATCTGAAGGACGTTTATTAAATGTCACATTCACATCAATTCCTGTACATTAAAATTCTCTGCAATTAAGTCCTTGCTAACAACATTTGTATATACTACTTTGATTTTTAATGCATTTAAACCTTCTAAACTAATTCCTTGACTATTCGTTGAGACATCAGCAACTAAACTATTATTAGTCATCCATTCATCACTACCAGCTGTTTGATAGTATACTCGAGCTTGAATCTTATTACCATTTTTATCAGTTGCACTATGAACTGTTACAGTATTAACTACATAAGGTGCATCTGGCATATATTCAACCGAATTACCATTAGCATCATAATAATACATTTTAATTAAACTATCTTCCACTTCAACACTTCTTACTGGTACATCATTTTTAGCTTGAGCATATTCTCTCAATAAGAATGTTTCTGTATCCGCAGCATCTAATAATGGTGTTTCAACAGTCTTTGCAGTTAATAAAGTGTTATTATCACCATCAATATACTTTATGATCTTACCATCAATATCCATAATATCAGATTGCTTTTTATTCTTAAATTCAAGATAGTTTTTACTCTGTTCTGATAAAATAACTGTTTCATCTTGGACTGGATATACTTTTACAGATTGTTCGATGTCATGATACTTGTCATCAAGAGTATAACCATCAGGCGCTTTAATTTCTGTAACTACATAAGTTGTACCTTCTTTATTAGCTGGCAGTAATTCTGTTTTAGCTATTCCATCTTCATTTGTAGTAATAATAATTGGTACAAAACCACTATCGTTAGGATTAGTTATTTTAAATACTGCTCCTGCTAAGTTTTCATTAGCATCACTTGTCTTTTTAACAACTATTTTACCCATATTAGAATGGTTGATTATTTTACCATCTGTATTTGGTAAGTATTCTTTTACTGTACTTTGTCCTGATTCAACAGTAACAGGATACACAATAGTATCAAGTTCAAAACCGTCTAAAGTCGCAACTTCTTTTACATAATAATTTCCAGCAGGAACATCAGTCCATATAATTTTACCATCTTTACCAGTAGTTTTTACTGTTTGAACTAAGTCACCAGATTCTTGGTACAATCCAAATTCAACACCTTCTAAGACTTTATTTCCCACATTTGAATAGTTACTGCGATCATCATATTTAGTAATAACCACTTTACCAAGGGCTTGATTAACTACTGTATTTGCATCTTTAGAAGTAACTGTTGTCACTTTGCCGGCTTCAATCGTAAATTCAATTGGCTGCATAATCTCGAAATTGTCTGGCGCAGTGATTTCTACTAACTGATATTTACCAGTTTCAATTACCGAAGATTCAAATTTACCATCTGTATTTTCTATCGTAAATGAATCCAAATAATTCTCATAATCTCCATCTGTATTCTTTTTCATCAATTGGAAAGTAGCTCCTACTTAAACCTTTTCCTTCAGGATCAGTTTAGTAAATTGTAAACTTACCAGCTGTTGTCGTATTAATAATAGGACCATGATTTTGAGCATCATCTGTTTTTTCCAGCTTCGGTTATAAACAATATTTTGTTTCTCCTTCAGTTACCTCAACAGCATATACATCATTCATAACTGTTTCATCATAACCATCAGGAACCTTCGTTTCAACAAATAAATATTTTCCTTTTTCTAAATTATCAAAGATGACAATTCCTAAAGTATCACTATTTTTTACTATTCCATTAACCTTTTCATCATCTTGCAGTTTACTATCACCATTTACATCTTTATATAAAGTAAATTCAGCTCCAGCTAATGGGAAACGTGTAGTCTTACTATCATTTGCTCCATAAATAGACCATTCTGATATCTTTTCGATTTTAATACTTCCTAAAGGTTCATTTTCAACTTCAATAGTTGTTACTTCTCCATTAGTTTTGGTTGTAACTTTAATTCGATTAGAATCTTTGATTACATAACCATTTGGTGATATATCTTCTTGTAAATAATAAGTAGTGTTCGGGCGTAAATTATCAAAAACAATTCCTTTATCTTTTTGATACGTTGCAGTAGCAACTAAATTCCCATCCGTTTGAGCATCATATAACTAAATGTTGTACCGTCTAACTTATCAATTTCTTTTCCAGTATGACTATCTTTTTAATTACTTTAAGTGATTGTTTCATCATATTAGTAATTTCAATTTTTCCATCAGTACCAGTAACTTTTAGAGCCTCTACTGTGTAAGGACCATAAAGAGTATCATTTAAGAAATAATCGTTATTAGTAGATTTTTCTTTTAGTGTATATTCCCCAGCCGGTAATAATTTTGTTCTAGCAACACCCTTTTTATTTGTTTTAATTGTATCGACTAAGATCCGGATTCATTAAACACTTCAAAAACAACATCAGCTAATTTCTTTGTTTTATCATAATGATCAACTTTCGTAATTTCTAATTTGCCATAAGATGAAGTATTACTGATAACATTATCGGCTTTACCTGATTCATTACCATTTTCGTCAACTTTGACAATCTCTTTTGTAATATCTCCAGGTGTAATGGTAAACTTACCAAGATATGCATAATCCGCAAAACCATTATTTTTATTTGTAGTACCTACAGTAGTTTCTTGTAAGATATATCACCTGCTTCTAACCACTTTTTACTAGTAACATCAGTTCCATTAACTTTGAACTGAAGCTTACCATTAGATTGTGATACTGCTGTTCCAACTAAATTAGTAGACGATAAATCTAGGGTACCGTCAGCTAATTTAACTGATTTATATACATTAAAGTTTACTCCACTTAAAGCAACCGGATTAGTTAGACCATTAGCATCTAGATAGGTTCCTTGTTTTGTTAATTCAACACTACCCTTTGGTACATTTGTTACAACCAATGGCTTCTTGACAGCATCTGAAACCGTAGTATAAACGCTACCATCTAAACCAGTAACTTTATCTGCTTCGATTGTAAATTCACGTGGTGTTGGATTCAATACATACCCATCAGTACTAATCAAACTTTCAACCAGCACATAATTTCCAGGTTTCAAATAATCTGTCAATACAGCATTTTGATTACCATTTGTCGTGATAGTTGAAATTGGTGTATCTTTACTATAATCATGTCCAGCCTCGTCATTTTTAGCATAAATATTGAATGTCGCTTTTATATAAGTATTTGAATTAGTACTAGACACCTTATTCAATGCTAATTTACCATAATTACTAGTATTAACAATCACATTAGAAGCATCTGCTTGATCTGAATAGAGATCCGTATTATCGGTATCAAAACCTAAATTAACTAAATATTTAGTAGTATCTGGTGCAACGACATGCTCTGGTAATGAAGTTATATCTTCTTCAACTACATATAATCCAGCTGGAGAAGGAGCTGTCATAAAGCTGCCTGTTTTCCCTGAAGAAATAGTACCAGTTGTATAAGTTACTTCTTCTCCCGTTTTAATATACCACTTATCACCTATTTTAAATGCATCAGCAACGCTTTCATTCGATTCTACAACTGGATATACTTTGAAATTAATTCCTGTTAATGCTGATTGTTCACCTGCAAATTTTAAAACTTTACTAACCCAGATCTGACGATATTTATAATTTATAAATGTAACCGTTTCATTAGTATCAGCATCCTTTAAAAATACACCTTACCATTGACTTCAACAGTCACTTTACGAATATCTGTGTTTTTATTATAGCCAGCTGGCTGTTTTAATTCAGTAACATAATAAGTTTGAGTAGAATCAATATTTTCAAACTTGAAGTACTTATCAGTAGATACAGCTGTACTTACCAAATCATATTCTGCCCATTTTTCTGAATCAGCAATTACCTCATCTATTTCAGTTTGACTTAACTTATTCAATCTATCTGCACCAGTTTCAGTACTAAACAATCCCATGGTAGCACCAGCAAGTAATTTTTCTGCCTCATCGTATTTATAACCGATTGGATTAGTCAATAAATAGTTCTGTACTTCGATTTCGCTAATATGTTGTGCTTTGATTTCACCAACATACCACCATTCGTGGATTATTCCATTAATAGTCTGGAGCTCTTACTTCTTGTAATACTACTTCTTTACCTGGATCAAGGAAAACTGAATAACCAACCCCAGGATCTTTTGTAGGATTTACCATTTGCATCATATAAAACAGCTGTTCCCGAAATAATCTTTGTTGAAATCCCACTATCACTTACAGTATATTTTTTACCATCATTAGCAGTAATTGTTTGGCTTCCATTGCTATCAACGTAATAAATTTTAAACTCTGCTCCATCTAATAGAACTGTCTTATCTTCATTTGTTTTAGTTAATTTTATTTTCCTTTTTAGGTTGTGTTTCAAATGTAACATGCGTTGTTTTACCAGCCTCAAGTTCAACTACTTTTGGTGGTTGTTGTTCATAATCATTTTGCTGCTCAGCAGTTAAATTTTCTTCAACAATATAGAATCCCGGCTCTAATCCTGAAACCGTCTTCTCTACAACATCACTTTCAATCGTTGCTAAAGCATTACCATCTTTAACATACCATTTATCATCTTTACTAATTGCGCCATCTTCATCTGATGATACTTCTTTTGCTTTATAGACACTAAATTTTATTCCTGCTAGCGGTTCACTAACATCTTTATTATCCTTATCTAACCATTTAGCTGTTTTAACTAAACCAAGGCTGCTGTATGGCACATTTTCAATTGGATTTTCAACATAAACTTTATTTGTTTTACCTTCAACAATCTCAAATTCATGTGGAGTTGGATCAATTGTATAGTTTCCAACCACAGCTTTTTCAATTAATACATATTTCCCCGGTGCTAAGAATTCACTAGTAACCACATTACCATCAGCTTTTGTCGTAAGTACATACACTGGATCACCAGTATAATTTCCTGTTTCATTCCATTTATAAACATTAAATGTCGCTGCTACTCCAGTATCACTGTCAACTGAGCTGACCTTTTTAACTGCCACCTTACCTTTGATCAAACGGTTGACTACATCAACATTTGATACTAATTTATCATCAGTATTTGAGCCAGGCTTTACAGTTACGACCTTTGCATTACCACCTTCAACTTCAAATTCTGATTTAACATTTTTTTCAACAACCCAATATTCTCCAGCATCTACTATTTTTGAAGTAGCGATACCATCATTATTAGTTGTTAACTGTTAAAAGCGTCTTTATTAGTATCAGCAATTTTACGGTCCTCATCAATATTCGTACTTAACTTAGGAAAATATTCAAACGTTATATTTCCCGCTGGTTTAGCGATAGTTTCATCAAATATTAAATGAAGTCTTTGTAATTGTAAACTTACCTTTAGGAACATTTGCAACAATCTCTTTGCTCTCATAAACTAATGAATTATTTGTATCATTAACTTGTGGTGCGGTAAATGAATATTCAGTCGTATTTAATGTATATCCATCCGGTGCTTTGGTTTCAACGTAATAATATGTTGCTCCAGGTGTTAATCCAGTAAAGATTACATACCCTTGACCATTAGATTCAATTCCTTCATCAATTACCTTTTTATCAGCATCTAATAATTTAAATTCCGCTTTATATAAGCCAGTATTATGATCTAAAGATGACACTTTTCTAATCATATATCCAACTAACGGATCGTTAGAAACAGTTTTACTAGTTTCTTTATTATTTTCAATCTTAAAATCAATATTTTTCGTATTAACAGCATAGCCAGTTAACTTCGAAGTTTCCTTTAAGTAGTATTCACCAGCTTCTAAAAACTTAGTTTTAGCTTTACCATCACTATCTGTTTTAATTGTATCAACTTTAGTATCATCATCTTTACGGTAAACATCAAATGTTACATTGGCAAGTGGCTCCTTTGTTTTAGAATCTATTTTAGTCACTTCTAAATATCCTAATGTAGTTGATTCATTCATGATCTCTTTAGTAGCTGTTTTTCCAGATTGAATTTCGACTGTAATTACATCTGTTAATTGATTATAGCCACTAGGCGCTTCAAATTCTTTTAAATAATATGTTCCAGCAGCTAACTCAACTTTATTAGAATTTGAACTACTTGAAACCGAATTGTTAGATTCAATTACAATTGGATTACCCGCATCATCTTTTACAAGGCTATCATCTGTAGCATTTTTATTTGTATAAACATGGAATTTAGCTCCAGCTAAATTAACCGTAATAGTTGGATAATCTTTTAATGATCCTTTTTTCAAGATTTGTAAATATCCTAATTCTTCATTTTTTACTGTAACTTCATTTAATGTTTGCGTTTTTAATTCTGTCACATAATAATTTTCATCAAGTTTATAATGATTGGGTGCTTTAGTTTCTTGATATACATAAAAACCTTTAACTAAAGCTTTTGATTCCTCATTACCATTTAAAGTAAAACTGTCCACACTACTGAAATCTTCAGACTCAATAGCTATATTAGCGGTTTCTTTAGATTCAAAAGGCCCATAAACAGTAAATTCAGCACCATTTAATTTTTTTGTTTCTGTCAATGCATCAACTTTATTAATAATTAATTTACCTTTGTTCGAACTATTTACAACATATGGCACCCCAGTATTGTGATCTTGTAGCATTAAAGATGGATAGTTTACTTTATTTGCTTCAACTTTAACGTCCCATTTATAAACATCCGGTTTATCATATTCTGCACTTGAAAAATCTTCCTCAACAGTATAATCACCTGCAATAATTCCTTCAAATAAGACTAATCCTTTATCATTTGAAACAGTTTCATATTTATCTCCAGTTACTTTATTGGTCAAAATAAATTTACTCCCGCAAGCGTCCATACTGGCTATTCGTTGCACTTGTTCCCACTTTATTAAATGCAACATAACCAAATCCTTGAGCAGTTGTAAGATTATTTATTTCTAATTTTCCATTTTCAATTTTCTTACCATCCAAATAAACTACAGCTTTATTATTTTCATTTTTAACTTCAATTTTATAAATCGTTTCACCATTAGCACTATCAACACCATCTCCAATAAATGGTAAATTGCCAACAGTTTCTTTCAAATAATATGTTCCTTCAGAAATTTTAGCAAAATTTACTTTACCATCCTTATCAATAACTTTGCTATTGCCAACTGTGTTACCATCAATATCAGTCGCAGCATTTTGACACGCTTCATCAGTATACAGTCCAAACGCTATACGTGAATCAGTATTTTGATAATAACAATCTTGTTTTTCTTGATCAAAAATAAATTTATTATCACCAACAATACTGTTGTCACCATTAACAGTAACATATTTGGTAATATCCAAATTTGTTGTTGGCGCATTTTCATCTACCCAGCCAACATTTACAGGAGCATTAGCACTTACATACTTAGGCGTATTTTCTCCCAAAGGAAGATATTTCAACTCAACCTTATTATCCAAAATAAACGGAATATCATCTTTTTCATTTGGTAAGACACGATAAGCATCTTTGCTATAATTCGCATTAATCGTATAAGTAGTTAGCATTGCAGCACCATCTGGTACATAATTAGTATCATCCGGGTTGCTTTCGTAAGTACTTATATAATAAATTTTAATTGCTTTTACAGTACCATTTTCATTTAAAACTAATTCATAATCTTTATCAGCACCTTCTTCTAGTACTTTATCTCCCACTTTGATAGAGATATTAGCAGCTCCCCCATCTTCACGTCCTGCTGGAGCAACCGGTAAAGTATCCACTAATTCAAATGTCGTACAGTTAAGCCGACCATAATTATTACCTAAATCCGTAAGATTACTACCTGGAGCGGCAGTTACTTTGTAATCGACACTATAATAGTCTTTCCCATCTATTGATTTAATCGTGTAATTATTACCATCTGCTTGCTGAATAACATTTTTCCCTACAGTCCATTCTTGACTAGCTTTTGCGGTAACTGAAACATCAGGTACAGAGACTGGGTTAATTGTATAACTTCCATTTTCATTAACCATAGAACCTGTCATTTTCATATCAACAAACTTAGCAGTTGTGCCATTCTTAGTTGTCATATTCTTAAAATGCATTTTTAAATATAACGTACCTGATTGTCCAGCCGCCAATTCTTTACTTTTAATTGATAGAATATTTTTCCCTAGTGATGTTCTTTGTTCAATTGAATCAAAACCAGTATTACTAATATCTGTTGTTTCATCGAACTCAATATCGTTTGGCAACGTGATACTCAACGTACACTCAGTATACTTGGAAGCATCTGTACTTGCTGAAACAGCATAATAAATTGCCAAAAAGAATGAATCTCCTGAATCAGCTTGTGAAACATCAACATCCTGTCCATTGACTTTTTCTACGATTCGTGAGTTAAATGTAATGTTCGCATCAGCATTACCATCAACCGCATTAATTATGGTTCCATTTGACATCACCCCAATTAACATAGCCAATACTAACGATAAAATTCCAAACTGTTTAACCATTTTGGTTTTCTTGAGTTTTTTCATTAAATTTACCCATTCTTCTAACTTCTCCCCTTTTATTTC
>ENA-OQLB01000910-OQLB01000910.1-human-gut-metagenome-genome-assembly--contig:-NODE-910-length-14487-cov-2.616852_pt1 | contig 14487 bp, 17 predicted proteins | sample MGYA00242656_ERZ504813 | MGnify/ENA primary metagenome ERZ504813 (study PRJEB26092, sample SAMD00036388) | human gut metagenome | host: Homo sapiens | study: EMG produced TPA metagenomics assembly of... | reverse complement strand
CAGTCTGTTTTACAAATATTCCGAGGCACTGACTACGACAGCAGTGACGAAAGACCGTGTATTGGGGCATAATCCGGTGGCGGCGCTTTATACTGCGGATAGTTATTATTCGAAGTTGAAGAAGAGTAATATTTCTAATTTGGGCGTTTAAAGATACATAAAGATATAACAAAGCGAAAAATGAAACTAGAGCTTGCGTAAATGTTCTGTTATAATAAATTGTTAAAATGAGAGGGGGTGTAAACATGGCAAGTATAAAAGATGTAGCACAAAAGGCAGGAGTCGGTGTTGGAACAGTATCAAGAGTACTGAATAACAGTGGATATGTATCGGATGAGACACGTGAAAAAATAGAAGAGGCTATGAAAAATCTTCAGTATACACCGAATGAACTTGCCAGAAATCTGTATCATAAAAAGAGTGGGATCATTGCCGTTCTGGTGCCAACAGTAGAAATTCCTTTTTTTGCAGAACTTGTACATAATATTGAGGCAGAACTCTATAATGAAGGATTCAAGATCATGTTATGTAATACAGATAAGGCACATAATGCAGAACTCGAATATCTGGATATGTTAAACAGGCATATCGTGGATGGTGTGATTACAGGTGTACATTCCTTAGATGTAGAAGAGTACAAAAAAGATAAAAAAACCAATCGTTGCATTTGACCGTTATTTGGGAGAAGATATTCCTGTAGTTGCAGTCGATCATAAGGAGGGCGGACGACTGGCGGCGGAAATTCTGCTTAAGAATGGGTGTAAAAAAATAGTACATTTCAGAGGTTCAACTGCAGTAGAGTCGCCATATCACGAAAGACATTTTGAATTCGCAAGAATTATGAAGGAACAGGGAGTAGAGTGCTTTGATTATGAACTGGCATGGAATAAATTTGATCTGGAGTATTATAAGTATGCGGTAAAAGATTTGTTTGACAGACTGGATGAATGGGAATTTGATGGGATATTCGGAACAGATCTGGTTGCAATCGAGTGTATGAATGAGGTTATCCGAAGACATAAAAAGGTTCCGAAGGATGTAAAATGTGTGGCTTATGATGGAACATATATTACGCAGATAGTAGAACCAAGTGTGACTTCAATCGTTCAGCCGACAAAAGAACTGGCAAAAGAGGCGGCCAGGTTAATTTGTGAATTGGTTAATGGGAAGACATATAAAAATGAAAAAGTAACATTAGGAGTATCTGTGAGAAAGGGGAGAACAACAATGGAATAGTAAAAATGCACAAAAACAGTGCTAAAAATTTGATGAAATAAACGAAATGACGAAAAAATGTTGACATCTGAGCAGCTAAGAGTTATATATAGATTATACAAATCAGTCATGTGCACAGCTGAATTTATTTTTTTAACAAAACATGGAACGGGTTCCATAAAAAAGAAAAGAATTCGGAATTTATTTTTTTTCAGGAACATGGAACGGGTTCCATAAACAACCATCTACTCATTTAGGGAGGAAAAACTATGAAGAAAAAAAGTTTAAAAAAGGTTACATCTGCAGTATTAGTTGCAGCAATGTCGATGGGACTGCTTGCTGGATGCGGAGGAAGTAAGTCATCAGGAGAAGCAAAAACGGATGCGGACGGGGCAACCGTCATTAAATTTGGTATTCATGTGGCAAACCCAAAAAAACAGGAAACGGTTACTTACAATATTGTTCAGGGATTTAACAAAGAAAATAAAGGAAAATATAAAGTAGAATTCGTAGCAGCTGATACAGAAGCACATTCAAAAAATATGAAACTGGCAGCACAGGATGGAAGTCTTCCGGAAATTGTACATTTAGATTCAGCGGAGGCACCGGAATACAATGAGGCCGGATACTTATTAGATATGTCTGATTTCCTGAAAGAAAATAAAGACATTGATGATGCACTGGATGGTATGGAAAATGCATTCAATGATGGAAAAGTACAGTATGGACTTCCATATCAAAGTAATGTTCAGGGATTTTTCTATAATAAAGATTTGTTTGATAAAGCTGGGATTGCTTATCCAACAGATGATACAACTTATGACGAATTCCTTGATATGATCGCAAAACTGAAAGATTCAGGAGTTACACCAATCGCAATCGGAAGTAAGAACAGTGGATACTCAATGTGGGAGTTCAATGAATTCTTTTCAAGATATGGATGGGAAGATAATGAAAAATCCTATACGGGTGATAAGGCAAAATATTCAAACGATGATATGAATGCATGTTTTGAAAAAATAAAAGGACTTGCTGATGCCGGAGCATTTCCGGAAAATATGGCAACAATCGAATATTTTGATGCAAAACAGCTCTTTAATGAAGGAAAAGCAGCAATGTTCGGAACAGGCCAGTGGGACTGTGCAGAATTTGATAAAAATATCGGTGAACACATTGGATTCTGGTGGGGACCAAAATTTGAGGATTCTTCTTATGAACAGAATATTGCAATGAAAGTTCCGGCAGCTCCGCTGGTAGTAAGTTCAGCGGTAAAAGATAATGATAAAGCAAAAGAAGCTGTGTATGCATTTTTGAAATATTATTATGGAGAAGAAGCAGCAAAGATTTCTTATGAAGGATCCATTTTCCCGGCAACCAATTATGATGGTATTGCAGCAACAGATTCACAGTATGCAATGAATGCAATGATCACAGCACTTGGAAATGGATGGAAAACACCAAAAGCAGCTCCGGACCAGACAGTTACTCCGGCAGTTCAGGAAGCAATGTATGATGCAATATTTGGTGTTATGCAAGGAACATACAGTCCGAAAGATGCTTTAAAAAATATGGATTCGGCAGCAGCAAACTAGACAGACGTTAATATTGGCTGACACTGCATGGGACCGCCATGAAGATTTATCATGGTGGTCCCAGATATAAAGAGGATGAGCGTATGCATTGGTTAAGTAAAAAGAGATACAAGATAGGATTGGTAATTCCGACACTGGTTGTGTATATGGTATTTATTATTATTCCTATTGGAATGTCAATTGGATATAGTTTTACAAAATATTCTGGAATTGGAAAGGCTACATTCAACGGATTGACAAATTATATGAGATTATTTAAAGACCGTTTGTTTTGGATATCCTTAAAGAACACAATGATTATGTTTATATTGGCATTTGTATTGTTATTGTCTTTATCTTTTCTCATTGCTTTGTTACTGAATAATAAATTAAAAGGAGTGGATTTTTCAAAGTCATTAATCTTTTCTCCTGCCATTATCGCACCAATCATTGTTGGAATTATCTGGGTTTATATATTAGATCCAAACATTGGTATTATCAATAATGTTCTGGATGCGATAGGGGCATCTGGTTTGAAGCAAAAATGGATAGGCGGCAATACACTGTCTCCGTATAGTATTGCGATTATCTATTTCTGGCAGCAATTAGGATATCTGGTAACGGTATTTATTGCAGGCCTTAAAATGATACCGGGAGAGGTGTTGGAAGCAGTTGAAATAGATGGTGCAAGCTTTGTACAGAAGACAATGTATGTCACAATTCCAATGATGAAATCAACGATTTCAACAGTAGCAGTTCTGATCATTACAGGAGTGTTTAAGATCTTTGAAATTGTGCAGCAGACAACAGGAGGAGGTCCAAACCACCTGTCTGAGACGTTGGTTACATATAGTTACTCAATGACATTTAACAGTGGAGATTATGGTTATGGAATGTCTCTGGCTACATTTACATTCCTTCTTTCACTGGTGATCACAGGTATTTATTCAATACTTACAAGAGAAAGAGGTGAATAGGAATGGTACCGAAAAGAAAGAAAATTGCAATGTATGCTGCGATGATCATTATAACAGCGATTGTTGTATTTCCATTTTTATGGATGGTATTGCTTTCGTTCAAATCAAGTTCAGAGATCATGTCTAATCCATTGGCAATGCCGAAAGCATTTAATCTCGACAACTTCAAACATGCATTGGAAACATTAAACTTTCCACAATTATATGCGAACACTTTTGTTGTATGTATATTATCTGTTGTGTTGGAACTTATTATTACATTCTGCAGCTCTTTCGTAATTGCAAGAATGGAATTTAAGCATCCGAAGGCAAAGAGTTTATTGTATGGATTTTTGATTTTGGGATTATCTGTTTCACCATTTATTTTATTGTTTCCGGTATATAAGATTAATATCTTTTTCGGGTTGAGCGGAAAATGGGCATTGATTTTTCCATATGCAGCAAGTTCGATTTCATTCAATACGCTTCTTCTGACAGCATATTTGAAACAGCTTCCTACGGAAATTGACGAAGCGGCTGTAATAGATGGCTGTAACATCTGGCAGCTGATGGTGAAAGTTATTTTGCCAATGGCAAAGCCGGTTATTGCAACAATTGTCATTTTTAACGTGTTATACATATGGAATGAATATCCGTATGCATCTGTAATGCTGAAAGATGTATCTGATTATACACTTTCTATGGGAGCTTCATTCTTCAAAGGAAATTATACGGTAGATTATGGTGGAATTGTAGCATCCAGTCTTATGATTATTGTTCCGGAACTGATCTTCTATGGATTATTCCAGAAGAATATTGTAGAGGGTATGACAGCGGGAGCTGTGAAAGGATAATTATTAACAAAAAGAAAAGGAGACTTATATTATGAGCAATGTATCAGGATTATTTAAAGATTTGACAACTGTAAAAAAAGCCAGAAACGGAAGACTTGCCAGCTGGGATCAGAGAGGTAAGAATCAGGATTATTGGGAAATCCCGGCAGGTGAGACAATCTCTCTTGGAGAAGTGGAAGGACCTGGATGTATCACACATATCTGGATGACTTCTTCCTGCAGAAAAGTAGTAGCACCAAGTATTCTTGATCCGGTATTAAATGCTTCAGCAGCTCCGGTTATGGAGATTCATCCGGCACTTGGAGTTATCTGGGATGATTATGATCCATTCTATTATAGAAAAGTTCTGATCAAGATTACATGGGATGATCAGGATACACCAAGTGTACTTGCACCATTGGGAGATTTCTTCTGTATTGGTAACAGTTTATCCGGGCAATTTTTCTTCGCTGCCATTTAATGTTTCGCTGAAACCAGAAGAAGCAGGAAGATATGGAGCTCCTTGTTCTGTGTCATGCTATTTCCCAATGCCTTTTAATAAAAAAGCAAAAATTGAGATTTGTAAATGAAAACGAACTTTCCATTTATTTTATATTTCAATATTGACTATGAAATGTATAAAGAGCCACTGGATGAGAATACAGCATATTTCCATGCAAGCTGGCACAGAGAAAATCCTTGTCAGGGCTGGGGACCAGACCTTCAGACAAACTGTCCGGAAGTTAATAATGTAACCAATTTTAAAGGTGAGAATAACTATACGGTGCTTGATGTAGAAGGAACGGGACATTATGTAGGATGTAACCTTACTGTAAACACTACCAGGGAAGCTGGTGGGGAGAAGGAAATGATATGTTCTTCATTGATGGAGAGGAATACCCGTCATTAAATGGTACAGGAACAGAGGATTATTTCAATCATGCATGGGGAATGCAGAAAAATGCATATCCATTCTTTGGAACAATTGTACATGAAGTGATACGGATGGATTCCAGGTATCTTATCGTTTCCACATTACAGATCCAGTAAGATTTGAGAAGAGTCTGAAAGTTACGATTGAACATGGACATGCGAACCATCTGTCAGATGACTGGAGTTCAACGGCATACTGGTATCAGACACTGCCAACAGCAAAACCAATTACGATTCTTCCTGTAGAAGAGAGAATTCCAAATGTACCGGTACTTCCAGAACGTAATCTTCAGATGCCGGAATTAACAGAAGAAATGAAAGAAGCAAGAGAATCATGGGCAAAACGCTGGGAAGAGTATAAGCCTGCAAGAGAAGAACAGTTCAGAATTAAAGAAAATAAGGCCCGCCGGGAATCAAAGCTTAATACTGAATTTGCAAAGAAACTTCGTGAAGAATATAAGTAATAATACCGGAGGCACAATATGTCAAAAGAACTGATGATTGAAAGAATAGAAAAAGCCCAGAAAGAAATTGAAGCAAAAAGAGAAAAAATACAGCAGGGAAAATTTCGCCAGAACTATCATTTTATGGCAGAAACTGGATGGATCAATGACCCAAATGGGTTGATATATTTTAAAGGAAAGTATCACTTTTTCTATCAATATAATCCATATTCCGGATTTGGGACTGTATGCACTGGGGACATGCTGTCAGTGAAGATATGATTCATTGGGAGTATCTGCCATTAGCGCTTGCACCAAGTGAAGTATATGATGATCATTTGAAGGGGGGCTGCTTCTCCGGCAGTGCGATTGAACATGATGGAAAGTTATTCCTGATCTATACAGGAACCTGTAATAATGGAAATGGGTTTGAACAGGCACAGTGTATCGCATATAGTGAAGACGGGATCCACTTTGAAAAATATGAAGGAAACCCGGTGATTACAGCACCGGAAGGTGTTCCAACAGATTTGTTCAGGGATCCAAAAGTGTGGAAACACGATGATACTTATTATGTAGTTTGTGGAGCAAGCCAAAATGGCTTTGCGCAGGCGAGACTGTATAAATCGACAGATATGTTCCACTGGGAATTTGTTAACGTCCTTGCAGAAAGCAGAGGCGAATGGGGCTATATGTGGGAGTGCCCGGATTTCTATCCGGTAGGAGATAAATATGTGTTGATGTTCTCTCCGATGGGTGGAAAAGAGCGTACCAGTGTTTATCTGGTAGGAAATTTTGATTATGACACCGGAAAATTTTTCTACACAACCTCTGGGGAAATAGACTGGGGATTTGATTATTATGCACCACAGTCATTCCTGGCACCGGATGGCAGAAGGATTCTGGTAGGATGGGCGAATGCATGGGATTGGATGCCATTTTGGAAAGACTGGGGTCCGACATATCAAGAAGGCTGGTGCGGATTCTTTAACATTCCGAGAGAGGTGGTATTAGCAGAAGATAATACATTAAAGTTTATTCCTGTAAAAGAATTACAGGATCTCCGGAAGAATAAGCAGGAAGAAGCGGACATTCTGATAAAAGAAGATGAGAAAAAAAGAACTTCGGAGCGGCTGTGTTTATGAAACGGAAATGCGGATAAATCTGAAAAATCAACTGCAGACAAGATTAGGCTGAACTTAAGAATGTCTCAGGGAAAGAAGACAGAGATCCTATTTGATCTGCGAAAAGCGGAAGCATATTTTGACTGTAATAATTCCGATGGCTGGAGTAAAGGAGTCGCAAGATGTCCATTGAATTTAATGGGCAAAGAGCATCTGGATATTCATATTTATTCTGACAAAATTTCATTAGAAATATTCAGCAATGATTATCAGAATAATTTTTTCTTGTAATATATATAATGTGGATGATGATCAGAAAAATGAAATGAACAGCAATTGGTGGAGATCTGATGATTGAAAGCATTCGGTCATGGGAACTTGAAAAGACAATGAAATAATTATTCTCTCTCTGAAAAGGAATAACAAACCAGATTAGCAAAGGTTTGTTATTCCTTTTTGCATATTATTTATCTAACTTAAGTCCCGCCAGTGCCTGTGCAAATGCGTTATTCACCGGTTCATCATTTTGCTGCTGCTGTTTCTTCAGATATTTCTGGACATCGCGCTTAGATACGCCGGCACCTTCTTTGGCACGACGGTTCTTGAATGCTTCCAGCTTCTCTTTGTAGCCGCAGGAGCATACAATGTCTCACTGTCCCCCTTTTTGATCAGTTCCATCTTCTTGTGACAGTTCGGACATCTTGCATTGCTGGTGCGTGCGATCGTCTCGCGGTAGCCGCATTCACGGTCCTGGCAGACCAGCATGCGGGAGTTCTTGCCTTTGACAGAAAGCATACGCTTGCCGCAACGCGGGCATTTTGTATTAGTCAGGTTATCGTGACGGAAAGTTCCGTCGGAAGTCTTGATATCCCGAATTAATTCTTTGGTGTAGCTTTCGATATCTTTGATAAATACCTGTTCTTTGTGTGCTCCTTTGGCAATCTTGGCAAGTTCCATTTCCCAGGAAGCGGTAAGCTCCGGTTTTTTCAAATCTTCCGGGACTAATTCCAGAAGCTGTTTTCCTTTGGATGTCAGAAGAATCTCATTTCCCTTCTTTTCCAACAGGAAAGAGTGGAACAATTTTTCAATGATATCGGCTCTTGTCGCTACGGTTCCGAGTCCGCCGGTTTCACCGAGAGTTTTTTCATCTTATTATCATCAGAAGACATATAACGTACCGGATTCTCCATGGCGGACAGAAGTGTCGCTTCTGTAAAACGGGCGGGAGCTTTGGTCTTACCGCTTGTGATATTTGTGCGTGTGACAGTCAGGGTGTCGCCTTTGTGGAGAACAGGAAGTGCCTGCTCTGAAGCCTTTAAGTACATATCGTTATTTTGGAAATCTTCTCCAAAATCTTCAGAATCTTCATAATCCCCGTAAGCATCATACTGTGAAGCAGAGGAACCGGAAGATGCAGCATCGGCATATACGGCCTTCCATCCGGCGGCTTTGATGACCTTTCCTTTTGCAGTAAATGTTTCACCTGCGGCTTCAGCTTTCAGTGTAGTCTGCTCATATTCAAATGCCGGATAGAGGACGCTGATAAAACGGCGTACGACCAGATCATAGATCTTGCGTTCATTGTTCGACATATGTTCCATCTGGACATATTCTTCCGTCGGGATGATCGCATGATGGTCGCTGACTTTTTTATCATCTACGAAGGCTTTGCTTGTCTTAAGCGGTTTCTTTAAGAGTTCCGGAATATATTTCTTATAAGGTCCGATATTGCAGGCTTTCAGGCGTTCTTTGATCGTTGGCACAATGTCCGTGCGATATAGCGGGAGTCTGTTCTTGGATAGGTGAGGACTTTGTGGTGCTCGTACAGACTCTGCATGATATTCAATGTCTCCTTTGCGGAGAAGCCAAAGCGCTTATTGGCATCGCGCTGTAATTCCGTCAGATCATAGAGGCCCGGAGAAGGTGTCCGCTTGGATGAGGTATGCACATCTGTCACGGTAAGCGTCTGGTTCTTTAATTTTTATCAAGGTCGGTTATTAGGTCTTTGTTAAAGGAGCGCAGGGAACCGCTTTTCTTTTGCTGCCATGTCCATGTGACGATAGAAGCCATAGTGCCGACAGAACCACCGGTAACAGAAGTTGTACAACGCAGTCCATAATAATCTTCCGGTTTAAATGAACGGATCTGCTGTTCGCGGTGTGCGATCATGCAAGTGTCGGTGTCTGTACACGTCCGCAGGAGAGCTGGGCGTTATACTTGCAGGTCAATGCACGGGTGGCATTGATCCCGACCAGCCAGTCTGCCTCTGCGCGGCTTCTTGCGGCATGATATAAGTCGTTGTACGCACGACCGTCCTTCAAGTGGGCAAACCCTTCTTTGATCGCTTTATCGGTAACAGAGGAGATCCACAGACGGCGGATCGGCTTATGACAGCCGGATTTGTCCAGGATCCAGCGGGCAACCAGTTCTCCTTCACGGCCGGCATCGGTAGCGATGATGATCTCAGAGACATCCTTCCGGAAAAGCTGTGTTTTTACATTATGGTATTGTTTGGATGTCTGTTTGATCACGACGAGCTCCCATTTCTTTGGAACCATCGGGAGATAAGACATATCCCAGGCTTTGAACTTTTTATCATATTCTTCCGGGTCTGCTAAAGTGACCAGATGGCCGAGTGCCCAGGTGACGATATAATTGCTGCCTTCGATCGCACCGGAAATGTTCTTGTGACAGCCGAGAACACGGGCGATATCGCGGGCAACAGATGGTTTTTCTGCCAGTACGAGTGATTTCATATATATATACTCCTTTCAGATATAAGAAAAAACCCCGAAAACATGATGTTTCCGAGGTTATATAAGAGGCGCCAACCAGATTTGAACTGGTGATAGAGGTGTTGCAGACCTTTGCCTTACCACTTGGCTATGGCGCCATGCCTTACGTACTGTTAAGTATAACAAATACGTAAGATGAAGTCAAGAAAATCTGTATGTTAAAATCCAAGATCTTCATTTACCAGAATGACTTTGATGCGCTGCGGTGTCTTGGAATATCTGGTGATCAGGATCTGACAGCAGATCGTATCCGGTGTTTTGCAGTCGAAACAAGCACCTGTTTTACAACAAGGAGTGCTCAGGTTGAAACGCTGTGCGTTGATCGGCGCGGCTTCATTTCTTGCACGGGACATGGCAGAATCTACATCGCGTGTAACCTTATTCATTCCGATGATCATCAACACATTCCGTGGTCCGGCAGCGATAGAGGATACACGGTTGGAATGTCCGTCGATATTGATCATAATTCCATCTTCCGTGATCGCATTTGCACTGGTCAGGAAGTAATCACAATCATATGTCGCAAGTTCGATCTTGCGCTTATCTTCCGGTGTCGGTGCGGTATCGCGGTTGTATACCTGATAATTTCCCTGACAGACAGCTTCTTTTAAGCCAATCTCATTGACAGACATGGAACCGCCCCAGGAGATGCTGCTTCCTTCCGGGATTAATTCTAATGCTTTCTTCAGAGCCTCTTCTTTGGAGTCTGTATAATAAGCTTCCATGTTGCGGGCTGTAAGTTCTTTTACAATCTTTGCGCCTAACATCTGGTTTCGTTTGATTCGATTCTGATCCATAATGAATCCCTCCCTCGTTTATGTTGTTTAGATATTTCTACTTGAAATTATAACACAGATTCAGGTCCGTAGTCTTTGAAATCATGCAGAAGTTGAGGGGATGATCATTTATATACTGCGCTTTTCCAGCCTTAAAATATAAAAAGAAAGCATGATGTTTGTCCGGTTCTCATTGGTCAGGATATCATAATCCAGAAGTTCTTTTATCTTATTCAGTTTATACGACAGCGTATTCTTATGACAATAAAGTGCATCTGCGGTATGGATGATACTACAGTCATGATCAAAGTAGACTTCCAGGATATGCAGATAATCGGTATGATGCACAGCGTCATAGTCAAGAATCGGGCCAAGTGTGGAGTTCAGGAAATCCGTTGTCAGAGATTGATTGTGGATATCGGCCAGAAGTTTGTATACACCAAGCTTATCGTACTCAAGGAAGTTCTTTGGGAGAGCAGTTTTGGTGAGCTGATAGGCGGTAAATGCGGTCTCGTAAGAGCGGTGAATGTCTGTAAGCTGCGAGACCGTAGTTCCGATCCCGACATAGACATCGGAGTTATTCTGACAGACATCGTAGAGCTTCTGAGATATATCGTTTACAGATTCACCGGCAAACAATACGATCAGATGCTTCCCTTCTTCATATACGATCCCTTTAGACATGAAATAACGGATCTTCTTTTCCAGCTGTTCCAGGTAAGAATTACCGGAATCACTGTCATAAGTGTGGCAGCTGATTATGAGGACAGTATAGTTCATGTCGCGGAAGAATCCATTGCTTTCCAGAGGATTCAGATAGGAGTCTTCATTCTCGGGGTAATAGATCGCATTTTTCAAAGCAGCGGCAAGACTGGTCTCGCGGTGTTCGTTTTTTAATAGAATCTCAGAAAAGATCCGCATGATATCAATGAACGGAGTGTCCCAGGAAGTGGAGAACAGCGGAAGCTGTATTTCATTGCAATAGTCGATAATCTCCTGGGAAAATGCAGGACGCGATTTTACAGAGATGATCAGTCCGCTGGCGTGTGCGTCTTTCAATGACTTTAAGAACTCTTTCAGCCAGTCCTGAGAGGTAAAATTCAGACCGGAGTTAAAGATCAGTTCATCACCGTGGAGCAGATGGGAGAATTCACCCTGTTCGACGGTATGGATCCAGGTTACTTCTTTATCATAAAAACTATTGGTATGAAGGATGACATCAAATTGGTTGTTAATTGCTTTATACAGGGACTGTAATTTAATTGCCATAAGTGTGGTCCTCCTGATATATGTTGATCAGAGTATAGATATATTTTATCATAATTGTGTGCGACACACAATTTATAGAATAAAATCTGTCGATTAAAACTATATTCATAGTGAATTTCATATGATATATTGTATGAGAAGTACAAAAGAATGAATATTCAACCCCGAAAAATGTGCTTCTAAAAAAATCCATTCTCTAGATTTTTAAAAGACAGAAAGCTCTTCAACGAAAGTTGAGGAGCTTTTTGTGGTTCCAAAAAAGAAAAAAACAGAGCGCACTCTATTTACAGGCAGTACCAATGGTGCTAGAATGAGTAACATCATATTGATACAACAGATACAACTGTCCTGACCAGGAAAGATGTCCAGCCGAGGCAGTATACCAGGAAAAGACGGAAGGAATGAAAAAATGAAATCAATAAAAAGTGGAAAAATTGTAATTATCGGAGCAGGACATGTAGGATCTCATTGCGGACTGAGTCTTATGATGCAGGGACTGGCAGATGAGATCGTATATATTGATATAGATAAGAATAAAGCGGTAATGCAGGCACTTGATCTTGATGATATGGCCTCTAATCTAGACAGAGATTTTACAGTGAGAGCCGGAGATTATTCCGACTGTGCGGATGCTCATATTGTTGTGATGGCGGCCGGAAAGAGCCGTCTTCCGGGGCAGACAAGGCTGGATATGTTCGATGATTCGATTAAGATGATGAATACGATCGTAGGACCGTTAAAAGAGTCAGGATTCCATGGAATTCTGATCGGCATTTCCAACCCGGCAGACATCATTGCTGATTTCTTAAGAAAAAGACTGGGACTTCCAAGAAGTCAGGTATTCAGCACCGGAACATCTCTGGATTCAGCAAGACTCCGCAGAATGTTATCTGAGATCACCGGCGTAAGCCGTCATTCCATTCAGGCTTATTGTATGGGTGAGCATGGGGATTCACAGTTCATTCCGGTATCACATATACAAATTGGCGGAATACCGGTAAAAGAATACCTGAGCATTCATCCGGAATACCGGGATAAAATGGATTTGATAAGATCAGTGCGGAGGATAAGGTCTGTGGATTTCACATCGTAGAAGGAAAAGGCTGTACAGAATTTGGAATCGGTGCCGTACTCAGCAATATTACAAGAGCAGTCATGCATGATGAAAAGAGGATCCTTCCGGTATCCGTTCTCCTTGAAGGAGAATATGGAGAACAGGGTGTTCCGGCGGGAGTACCATGTGTGATCGGGAAAAACGGTGTGGAAGAGATTATGGAAATCTCCCTGACAGAGAAGGAAAAAGAGCAGCTTCATAATTCATGTAACGTCATCCGGGGATTCGTCGAGAAAGCCGATCAGATGTAAAAAATCGTTAATATTTTAATTACTTTTGGATGTGTTGCATTTTATATTGTCCTATGTTACATTGACAACAGAGTACAAAAAGAATCAGAAAGAGCCAAAAACAGTGCCCCTCTAACCAACAGAGACCGGAACAGGATAACCGGCAGACAAGTATGTCTTATAGGAGGTAATTGTAACATGGCAATTTCAATCGGCATTAACGGATTTGGACGCATTGGACGCGTAGCACTCCGTATCGCATTAATCAACCAGACACTTTTAAAGTATGCGGAATCAATGTACGGAATGCAGACCTGGGTTATATGAAGTATATGATCCGGTATGATTCTACATTTGGACGTTTTCAGGGAGAACTGGATACATATGAGAATGGACTGATCATTGAAGGACAGAAGATTCCTGTATTTTCAGAATCAGATGCGGCATTGATTCCATGGGGAGCATGTGGTGCAGAGTATATTATTGATGCAACAGGTGCATACTGTACAACGGAAAAGGCAAAAGCCCATTTAGAAGGCGGTGCGAAGAAAGTTATTATCTCAGCACCGGCAAAAGACGGGGATACACCGACATTTATCATGGGAATTAATCATGACAAATATACATCGGATATGCCGGTTGTATCGAATGCATCATGTACTACGAATTGTCTTGCACCAATCTGTAAAGTTCTGGAAGATAATTATGGAATCGAATATGGGTTGATGTCAACGATTCATGCTGCAACTGCAAAACAAAAGGTTGTGGACAGCCGTTCCCAGAAAGACTGGAGAACCGGACGTTCGGCATTTGGTAACCTGATTCCATCTACAACGGGAGCCGCAAAAGCAATCTCGCTTGTCATTCCGGCTTTAAAGGATAAGATGAGTGGTATTTCTTACAGGGTTCCAACTTCAGATGTATCAATTGTTGATCTGAATGTAGCGTTAAAGCAGCCGGCATCATACGATGAGATCTGCAAAAAGGTCCGGGAGGCCTCTGAGACATATTTGTCTGGTATCCTGGATTATGTAGAGGATGAAGTGGTATCTTCAGATTTTATCGGAGATTCACATGCATCGATCTTTGATGCAAGGCAGGGGATTCCCCAAATCATCTATCACTTTTCCCTGCAGCTCCGGACGCACCAAAGAAACCCCCGCTGTTAACACAATTATCGCTATCGTTAAAATATAGGAAGGTAGTAGCTTTTTCCTAAAAGCATACT
>ENA-OQLB01000909-OQLB01000909.1-human-gut-metagenome-genome-assembly--contig:-NODE-909-length-14492-cov-1.954333_pt1 | contig 14492 bp, 22 predicted proteins | sample MGYA00242656_ERZ504813 | MGnify/ENA primary metagenome ERZ504813 (study PRJEB26092, sample SAMD00036388) | human gut metagenome | host: Homo sapiens | study: EMG produced TPA metagenomics assembly of... | reverse complement strand
CTGTTATGAAGGGATGGCCGTCATACCGAAAGGAGGTGACATTTACAAAGCCGGCTGGAGGAAGATTTAAAGAGACGGGATTTACACGATCAACGCCATTGGCATACAATGATGATGAGCGCCTGGTGGATGCGTTTGGCGGAATGAGGGACTTGAATTATCACCTGATCCGTTGTGTGGGTGATCCGAAGGAGCGTTTTTCAGAGGATGCACTTCGGATTCTGCGCGCAGTACGTTTTTCTGCGCAGCTGGCATTTCCAATCGAGCCGGAGACCGCAGAAGCGATCAAAAGTCTGGCTCCGAATCTGGAAAAGATCAGTGCAGAGCGGATTCAGGCAGAGCTGGTAAAACTGCTGGTATCCGATCATCCGGAGCGGATTCAGGATGCCTGTGAGCTGGGAATCACAAAAGTGGTGCTTCCGGAATGGGATGACATGGTCGGTGTGAAGCAGAATACGCCACATCATAAATATGATGTAGCTGCACACACAGTTCATGCGCTGCAGAATGTAAAGAATGATAAAGTCCTCAGACTAACCATGTTGTTCCATGATATGGGAAAACCAGTAATGAAGACCACAGATGAAAATGGAAGAGACCATTTCAAAGGGCATGCGATCGCCAGCGAGCAAATTGCAAAAACAGTGATGAAACGTTTGAAATTTGATAATGATACGATTCGAAAAGTAACAAAGCTTGTTGCGTATCATGATTACCGGATGGAACCGACCGGAGCGAACGTGCGCCGCGCCATGCATGAGATCGGGGTGGAACTCTTTCCATATTATCTGGCAGTCCGGCTTGCAGATACAAAAGCGCAGAGTTCTTATGAACGCAGAGGAAAGCTGGAAAATATCATTCAGATCAGAGAACTGTATCGAAATGCGCTGCGAAACAAAGAATGTGTGACATTAAAAGATCTGGCAGTGACAGGAACGGATCTGATCAATCTCGGAATAGCGCCGGGAAAAGAACTGGGAACGCTCTTAAATGAGCTGCTGGATATGGTGATCGAAGATCCGGCATGGAATCAAAAAGGAAAATTGTGTGATTACGTGAAAGAAAGATTTGGCTTTTAGCATACTTGCTCACCGGGATTCATAGATTAGAAAGAGTCATGAATCCGCCCTGCTTTCGGCGGGGCAAAGTGCAGGGGGCAAGTATGAGAGAATATGAGTTAGAAGTTCTGGAACAGTATGACATAGAAGTAATAAGCACCCGCAAGACAAGGGGTGCTTATTTTTGCAATACAAAGGAGGGACTGATGCTGCTCGGACCGGCAGGAATTTCGGTTGGGCGCGCACCTCTGATGTATGTTTTGCTCTGTTATCTGGAATCCAGACACGGAATGAAGGTGGACACACCCATCTTTACGAAGGCGGGAAAACTCTTTAGCGTATCCCAGGATGGAACAAAGTACATGCTGAAAAAATGGGTTTCGGGAAGAGAGTGTGAGGTACGAAGGGAGCGGGATGTGCTGGAAGCGGCACAGGCTCTCGGACTTTGCATCAGAGAATGGATTGGGGAGAAATTCTTGGCGACGGTGCGTGGACAAAAGAAAAAGATGCAGGAGATGATTCCTCAGGCTTCGGATCATGAACCTGTTTTAGAGATAGAACTGAAACCTTTTGCAGGAAGAGATATGCTGTCAGAATTAAAGGCGGCATAAACCGGGGAATTGAAAAAAGTGCGGGCATTTATCCGTTCCAGGGTCACAAAAAATGAATTTGAGCGTCGTTTTCTGGCACATTTTGAGAGAATGTATGAGATGGCGCAAAGTGTGACAGAACGGATGGAATGCTCCGGATATCCGGAATTGTACAAAGACAATCTAAAAGCCGGAAAGCTGATACACGGAGATTATAATTATCACAACATCTGGATCAGTTCCGGCAGGATTGCAGTCACCAATTTTGAGCATTTCAGAATGGATGTACAGGTACAGGATCTGTATTATTTCCTGCGAAAGGTGATGGAAAAATATCAGTGGAAAGAAAGTCTGGGAAGAAAGATTCTGGAGATGTATGAGAGCGTCCGTCCTCTGGAGGACAGGGAAAAGGAATTTCTCGCACTTTGCCTGGCTTATCCGGAGAAGTTCTGGAAGACAGCAAATCTGTATTCGAACTCCAATAAGGCGCGGATTCCGGAGAAAAGTGTAGAAAAACTGCAGACTGCAATCGGACAGCAGGCAGAAAAAGAGCGATTTTTAGAAAATATATTCACTTTTCATTTATAGGCGGCTGTTGTATAATAGAACCATACTATATTGCAGGAGGTGCCTAAGATGGGTTACAAAGAAATATACAATGAGTGGTTGACAAATGCTTATTTTGATGCAGATACAAAAGCAGAACTGGAGCGTATCGCATCAGATGAGAACGAGATCAAAGAGCGTTTTTATACAGATTTAGAGTTTGGTACAGCAGGACTTCGGGGAATTATCGGAGCCGGAACGAACCGTATGAATATTTATACAGTGAGAAAGGCAACACAGGGACTGGCAAACTATATTTTAAAGAGTGGAAACGCAGAAAAAGGAGTTGCCATCGCATTTGACTCACGCCGGATGTCACCGGAATTTGCACAGGAAGCGGCATGCTGCCTGGCTGCGAACGGAATCAAAGCCTATGTATTCGATTCTCTTCGTCCGACACCGGAGCTTTCTTATGCAGTCAGAAAACTCGGATGTATTGCCGGAATCAACATTACAGCCAGCCATAATCCACCGGAGTACAATGGTTATAAGGTATACTGGGAAGATGGCGCGCAGATCACACCGCCTCATGACAAAGGAATCATGGATGAAGTCAAGGCAGTGACAGATTATACGACTATGAAGACGATGCCGGCAGAGGATGCCAAAGCAGCCGGACTCTACGAAGTGATCGGAGCAGAGGTGGATGATGCCTACATAGCAGAGCTGAAAAAGCAGGTGATCCATCAGGATGCCATTGATGCAGTTGGAAAAGATTTGAAGATCGTATACAGTCCGCTTCATGGAACGGGAAATATTCCAGCCCGCAGAATTTTAAAAGAGCTCGGTTTTGAGAACGTATACGTAGTCAAAGAGCAGGAACTGCCGGACGGCGAATTCCCGACTGTTTCTTATCCGAATCCGGAGGCGGCAGAGGCATTTGAACTGGGACTTAAGCTGGCAAGAGAAGTGGATGCAGACATTGTGCTTGCTACAGATCCGGATGCAGACCGTCTGGGTGTCCGGGTAAAAGATAAAAACGGTGAATATCACGATCTGACAGGAAATATGTCCGGCTGTCTCCTTGCAGACTATGAGATCGGACAGAGAAACGCATTGAGAGGACTTCCTGAGGATGGATATCTCATCAAACGATCGTTACAACAAATATGGCAGATGCGATTGCAGATTACTATAACACAGGGCTGATTGAAGTTCTGACCGGATTCAAATATATCGGACAGCAGATTCTGGGATTTGAGACAAGCAAAAAAGGCGAGTACTTATTTGGATTTGAAGAAAGCTATGGATGCCTGATCGGAACACACGCAAGAGATAAAGATGCGATCGTTGCGACAATGGCACTCTGCGAGGCAGCTGCTTACTACAAGACAAAAGACATGACTCTCTGGGATGCCATGATCGAGATGTATGAGAGATACGGATATTACAAAGATGATATCCAGTCTATCACACTCAAAGGAATCGAAGGACTTGCAAAGATCCAGGAGATCCTTGAGACACTCCGTAAGAATCCGCCGGCAGAGATCGCAGGCTACAAAGTGCTGAAAGCGAGAGACTACAAAGCAGACACGATCCAGGATATGCAGACTGGTGAAGTATCTTCGACAGGTCTTCCGACATCGAACGTATTGTACTATGATCTTTCTGATGATGCATGGTTATGTGTGAGACCGTCAGGAACAGAGCCGAAAGTCAAATTCTACTACGGTATCAAAGGAACCTCCCTTTCTGATGCAGATGAAAAATCCGCAGCTATGGGCAAAGAAGTGCTGGCAATGATTGATAAGATTATGTAAAAATGTTGCTGTTATTGTAAACAGTACTGCTTTGCATGGTAAATCTGTGAAACTGCTTGACAAAAGCAGTTTCACCAGTTATAACAGTACATAAGGGTATCGACATGTAAGGTAGAGACATGCGGCCTTTACCAATTTAGAATAATCATTCTAGCATAATAAAGAGGAGGAATTATCCATGAACAAAACAGAATTGATCGCAGCAATCGCTGAGCAGGCAGAAATTTCAAAGAAAGATGCAGAGAAAGCATTAAAAGCTTTTGTTGATGTAGTAACAGAGCAGTTAAAAGAAGGAGAAAAAGTACAGTTAGTAGGATTCGGTACTTTTGAAGTAAGCGAAAGAGCAGCAAGAGAAGGAAGAAATCCTCAGACAGGAAAGACAATGAAGATCGCAGCTTGCAAAGCTCCGAAATTCAAAGCTGGAAAAGCTCTGAAAGATGCTGTAAACGCATAATTGACGAACAGATAAAGATGCATAAGAGGATACAGTCGGACAAGCCGGTTGTATTCTCTTTTCAGTTACAGGAGAAGGAAGGAGAAAAGATTGATGAGATTGGACAAATTTTTAAAAGTTTCCAGGCTGATCAAACGCAGGACCGTAGCCAACGAAGCATGTGATGCAGGGAGAGTTCTGGTGAATGGAAAGCCTGCAAAGGCATCCGTAAAAGTGAAAGTGGGAGATGTGATCGAGATTCAGTTCGGTACAAAAACGGTGAAAGTAGAAGTGCTGGATATTCAGGATACGACCAAGAAAGAAGAGGCGAAAGACCTGTTCCGCTATTTATAAAACAGAAAAATTCGTTTTTCCGGTATAAAATAATACAACCCCTCATATATATAGAAAAGCAGAAGGAAAGGGGAAAGTGTATGGAAGAACGACAAATGCCGGCGAAGGCACATAAACTGATCGTGAATAACAGAAAGACAAGTATGGTTACCGGAGTTCTGGATGTTCTCTCGTTTGATCTGAATGAGATTCTTCTGGAGACAGAGCAGGGGATGCTTATGGTGAAAGGCACAGACCTCCATGTGAACCGGCTCAGTGTTGAGAAGGGAGAAGTAGACCTTTCCGGAAATATTGACAGTATTGCTTATTCTGGAGTGAATCAGGGCGGGCAAAATGAGAGCTTTCTGTCAAAATTATTTAAGTAGGCGTTATTATGATGCTCGGAATTGAAACAGAAGTTGTGATTTTTTTCTATGCGGCGCTTACGGGGATGGTACTTTTTTTGCGGTTATCAGATTCTGCTGCTGATACGAAGACTCGTGCGGCATCATCCGCTGGCAGTCGGTGTGGAGGATATCGGCTTTTGGCTGTTGGTGAGCGCGTATGTGTTTCGTCAGATGTATTGTACGACTTATGGAAGTATCCGCTGGTTCTTTGTTCTGGGAATCGCAGCCGGGCTGCTGACTGCTGTTGGGGTGCAGCATTTGTTGAAACGAATTTTCAGGAAATTGAAAAAAACATAAAAACAAGGAAATCTTGATTAAAACGGCTGAATAACTTGAAAAAAGAGAAAAAAGCAGATAGAATACTTGTGTCAGGCAAATTTATTTGCAGGCAGGATGGAAATAGAAGTTAGATTTGATAGGGTGAGTATCATGGCGATTCAGAAAAAGAAAGTCGCTGGCAGATCAAAAAGCCGGAAGACGAATTCTGCATGGCGGTATCATAAAAAAAGTATGATGCTGATCAGTATGATTCTTGTATTGCTGGTAGGCGTACTTGCAGTGAATGCAGTATCTCTGCGCAGCAGAAACGCACAGTACAAGAAGCAGGAAGCAGAACTGGAAGCACAGATTAAAGAAGAGAAAAAGCGTGCAAAGGAAGTGGAAGCATACGAAGCGTATGTGAAGACAGACGATTACGTGAAAGAGATTGCAGAAGAAAATTAGGGCTGGTGGATCCGAATGAGATCATTTTCAAGCCGGCAAAATAGTGACGATACGAAAGAGAAGCTCCGGGAAATTCCTGGGGCTTTTTGCATGTTCTAATATTACATACATAAGAACTAGGAGGACATCGCCATGAAAAATGGACAGGCACTGCACACCAGCCCCTATGTGACACAGATTGAAAAATACGCAGATTCTATCAAACAGCTTTCCCGGACATTTCTTCATCTGGAGGAAAAGAAATCCGCATTTTCCAATGAGGAGATTGAGGATATGTTTGACCGGACAAAAGAAAGAGCCTGCAAAAGCTGTGAAAAATGTTCCTGGTGCTGGGAAGAGGATTTTGTACATACCTATCAGATGGGATATGAAGTTTTATCTGCCATCGATCATTACGGGAGTGAACTGAATACAGAAACAAAAAGGAAGCTTCAGCAGAGGTGTCTGCGGTGGGAAGCATTTTTACAGGAGATGCTGAGTGCATTTCACGATGCAAGACAGAATATGATGTGGAATAACCGGATCGTACTTGGCAGGGAAGGATGCGCGGTCCAGATGGATACGTTTGCGGATATGCTCCGCAGTACGGCGAAAGAGCTGGAAAAAAGTTTATTTTCGGACGAGCGTCTGGAAAAAAGCTGGCATCTCATTTAAAAAAGAGAGGATTCGTGTACTGTACAGCAGTTTTTTCCTGAACAGAGAAGGAAAATATGAAGTACATCTTACCGCAAGAGCAGTGAAAAATACCTGCGTTACGATCAAAGCGCTCGTAAAGGCTGTTTCAGAAGTGATGGGGAGACAGTTCATTGCAGAGAGTGATCAGGCGTTTATGCTGGGGAAAGAATATCAGACGATCGTGTGCATGGAAGGCCCGGTGTTTTATACACTTTACGGTGTGGCAAGGATCGGGAAGGACTGCAACAAGATCTCAGGGGATAATTTCATGATGCGTGAGCTTGGCGGAGGAAAACTGGCAGTGGCGCTTTCCGATGGTATGATCCGGAGAGAAGGCATGCCGGGAGAGTACGCTTGTCATGGAATTGCTGGAAGAGCTGTTGGAAGCCGGATTTCCGGCAAAAGCGGCGATCCAGATGATCAATACGACATTGGTGATGGGGCGTGAGGAAATCCATTTTTCCACGGTGGATCTGAGCATGTTTGATCTGTATACAGGAGAATGTCGTCTGATCAAAGCAGGAGCTTCTTCCACATTTATCAAAAAAGGAAACAAAGTGGAGCGTATCAGTTCGTCCAGTCTGCCGATCGGGGTCATGCACTCTATTGAAATCGAATCTGTGCAGAGAACGCTGGAAGACGGAGATTTTGTTGTTATGATAACGGACGGTGTGCTGGATGCTCTCCCGGTTGGGGAACAGGACCTTCTGATGGAAACGATCATTGGTGGAACGACAGGCGGAAATCCCAAAGAGCTTGCGCATCACATTCTGGAGCAGGTATTAAACTGGACCGGAGAAGAACCGATGGATGATATGACAGTACTGGCAGTAGGGATCTGGAATTGTCAGGATACTTGCATTTTGGGGACGGATTCGGTATAGTTTACAGTATGGAGAAGAAAATTTTAAATTTTATTGAAAAATATCATATGCTGCAAAAAGAAGATAAAGTAATCGCAGGGATATCGGGCGGCGCGGATTCGATATGCCTGCTTTTTGTACTTTGAGACTGCAGGAAAAATCGGATTTGATGTGATCGCAGTGCATGTGAATCACGGACTTCGCGGAGAAACTGCAAAAAGAGATGAACGGTTTACGGAAACATTTTGCAGGGAGCGGAATGTTCCCTGTATTGTGTATCATGAGAATGTAAAAGAAATCGCTGCGCAGAAAAAGATGTCTGTGGAGGAGGCAGGGCGTCTGGTGCGAAGAAAGGCGTTTGAGGAGGTGCGGATCCGTTATGGGGGGACCAAGATCGCGCTTGCGCATCATCAGAACGATAATGCAGAGACGATGCTTTTGAATCTGGCAAGAGGAACCGGAATCCGGGGGCTTTCCGGGATCCGGCCGGTCAATGGATATATGATCCGTCCGCTTCTTGGAATAAACCGAAAGGAGATTGAGTATTATCTGAAAGAACATCAGCTTTCCTACTGTGAAGATGAGACCAATGCCGGGGATGAATATACCAGAAACAGGATCCGGCATCAGATCCTTCCTATGCTGGAGGAGCAGGTCAACAGGCAGGCTGTCCGTCACATGAATGAAACGATGGAGCAGTTAAATCAGATCAGGGATTATCTGGAGCGGGAAATCGAAGAGCATTGCAGATGTGTGGTAAGGCAGGAGGAAGAGGGGCTTTTGCTTCTGCGGGATGAATGGATGCAGTGTGATCCGGTCATCCAAAACGGGATTATTCAGAAGTGTCTGGAAAATCTGGCGGGAACAGGAAAGGATCTTGTGTCTGTACACGTTGCGGCAGTGGCGGAGTTGTTTGAAAAGCAGAGCGGAAGAAAGCGAAATCTTCCCTACAATATCTGTGCAGAGAGGAATTATGAAGGAATACTTTTGATAAAACAGACAGCGGAAAGACAGACAGAGTGCCGGGAAGAACTTATAATTCCCGGAATTACCCGATTAAAAGACAGGAATCTGCGAATATGCTGTACAATTTGGGAAAAAGATAAGAATTTTTCGATAGAACAGATACCGCAAACCCCCTACACGAAATGGTTTGACTATGATATAATAAAAAATAGTCTCACCGTAAGAACGAGACAGCCGGAGGATGTTTTGGGTGTCAACAGACAGGGCGGTACGCAGAAGCTCAAATCTTATTTTATCAATGAGAAGATTCCTGCAAAAAGCAGAGAACGGATTTTGCTGATCGCCGAGGGGCATCAGATACTGTGGGTTGTCGGATATCGGATGAGCAGCAGATATCAGATATCTGAACATACAAAAAGGATAATAGAGATCAAAATAATGGAGGATAAAAAACATGGCAGAGACAATTAAAGTGTTAGTTTCAGAAGAAGAAGTAAATGAAAGAATCAAAACATTGGGAAAACAGATCAGCGAAAATTATGCAGGAAAGCAGATCCATATGATCTGTGTACTCAAAGGCGGAGTATTTTTCATGTGTGAACTGGCTAAAAGAATCAGTGTGCCGGTTTCTCTGGACTTTATGTGTGTAAGCAGCTACGGGGATGCGACAACATCCAGCGGTGTTGTCAGAATTGCAAAGGATCTGGATGAATCCATCGAGGGAAAAGATGTTCTGATCGTGGAAGACATCATTGATTCCGGACGTACACTGTATTATCTGATCGATGTTCTGAAGAAAAGAAATCCAAAGAGCATTCAGCTTTGTACTCTTTTGGATCAAACCGGAGAGAAGAGAAAGAGATGTAAAAGTAGATTATGTCGGATTTGAGATACCGGACGAATTTGTAGTCGGATATGGACTGGACTACGCACAGAAATATAGAAATCTTCCATATATCGGAGTCGTAGAAGGTGTGGAATAGGAAGGAGCAGTATCATTGAATGACAAGAAGTATAAAGGCATAAGCGGCGCAACCGTGGTTGTGTTTATTGCTGTGATCTTTTTTGTGCTATGGATGACGAGCCGTGTACAGATGCGCGGGCAGGAGATAACTTTTACTCAGTTTGAACAGGAGATAAAGGATGACAACGTGACAGAGGTGGTGATCAACCAGAATAAGGCAGTGCCTACCGGAGTGGTCACACTGACATTGCGCGACAGCAGGGAAACGGGACGTGTCAACGTATCGGATGTCAATGAAACGCAGAAGCTGCTGGATAAAAATGATGTGGAATACCGCATAAGCGCGATCCCTCAGGATTCGGTGCTGAGTACGACGGTTCTCCCGGTTGTGCTGATGCTTGTCGGATTCATGTTTATTACGATGATGATGAACAGACAGAGTGGCGGTGCCAATGCAAAAGCAATGAATTTTGGAAAAGTCGTGCCCGTATGAGTTCTGAGAATGATAAGAAAGTGACATTTGCAGATGTTGCGGGGCTGCAGGAAGAAAAAGAAGAGCTTGCAGAGATTGTCGATTTCCTGAAATCTCCGAAAAAATATGTTCAGGTGGGAGCAAGAATCCCAAAAGGAGTGCTTCTGGAGGGGCCTCCGGGAACCGGTAAGACCTTCTTGCAAAAGCAGTTGCCGGAGAGGCCGGGGTTCCGTTTTTTACGATTTCGGGATCTGACTTCGTAGAGATGTTTGTCGGTGTGGGAGCGTCCCGTGTCAGGGATCTGTTCCAGGATGCGAAGAAGAATGCCCCATGTATCATTTTCATCGATGAGATCGATGCAGTTGCCAGACGAAGAGGAAGCGGACTTGGCGGCGGTCATGACGAGAGAGAGCAGACATTGAACCAGATGCTGGTAGAGATGGATGGTTTTGGTGTCAACGAAGGCATTATTGTGATGGCAGCGACGAACCGGAAAGATATTTTGGATCCTGCCATCTTACGTCCGGGACGTTTGACAGAAATGTGGTAGTTGGACGTCCGGATGTCAAAGGAAGAGAAGAGATTCTGAAAGTACATGCGAGAAACAAGCCGCTGGGAGACGATGTAGATCTGAAACAGATTGCGCAGACAACCAGTGGATTTACAGGAGCAGATCTGGAAAACCTTCTGAATGAGGCGGCGATTCTGGCTGCAAAGGAAAACAGAGTGTATATTCAGCAGTCCGATATCCGGCATGCGTTTGTCAAAGTCGGGATCGGACCGGAGAAAAAGAGCCGTGTGGTTTCTGAAAAAGAACGCCGGATTACAGCATATCACGAGGCGGGACATGCGATCCTCTTCCATGTACTGCCGGATGTGGGACCTGTCTACAGTGTGTCCATTGTTCCGACAGGAGGAGCAGGCGGTTATACGATGCCGCTTCCGGAAGGAGATGATATGTTCAATACAAAGGGACATATGCTTCAGGAGATTACAGTGTCTCTCGGCGGACGTGTAGCGGAAGAACAGATCTTTGATGATATTACGACCGGTGCATCTCAGGATATCCGTCAGGCAACTGCAATCGCAAAATCCATGATCACCAAATTCGGTATGTCAGAACGTCTTGGTCTGATCAACTATGACAATGACAGCGATGAAGTCTTTATCGGACGTGATTTTGGTCACACATCCAGAGGATACGGTGAAAAAGTGGCGGGAACAATCGATGAGGAAGTCAAACGTATCATTGATGAGTGCTATCTGAAAGCAAAAGCAATTCTGGAGGAGCATCAGTCTGTACTGGAAGCCTGTGCCCAGTTATTGCTGGAAAAAGAAAAGATTACAAGAAGTGAGTTTGAAGCACTTTTTGAGAAGTAGGTGTAGAATGGGGCAAGCTGTTTTTAATGCCGGGCAGGCATTTTAAGGGGCTTGCCCAAAGGAGGTTTATATGAATAAAAAATGCGCTGTTCTGTGATGGGACATCGGATTATGTCATACCTGCGGAACCGGGTATCCATGAAAAAGTCAGGCTGAGATTCAGAACGGCAAGAGATGACGCTCAGGAGGTCTGTCTGATTTCAGGAGGAGAAGCACTGCAGATGCAGAAGATATCCTCCGGGGAAGTGTTTGATTATTATGAAACAGAAGTGCAGCTTACAGATACGATGTTTGTTTATTATTTTCGGATAAAAAGCGAGAGTGAAGAGCTCTGCTATCATCGATGTGGCGTATCGGAACATCCGGTGGAATATTACAATTTCCGGATCATGCCTGGATTTTCCACACCGGCATGGGCAAAAGGCGCAGTGATGTATCAAATTTTTGTAGACCGCTTCTGTAATGGAGACCCATCCAATGATGTGAGGATGGAGAATACGTTTATATCGGAGAGCCGGTCTGTAAAGTGAAAGACTGGAATGAATTTCCGGCGGCAATGGATATCCGCAGATTTCATGGAGGAGATCTGCAGGGAGTTTTGGATAAACTGGACTATCTGGAAGAGCTTGGAGTTGAAGTCATTTATTTCAATCCACTGTTTGTTTTCCCCTCGAATCACAAGTATGATATTCAGGATTATGACTACATCGATCCGCATTACGGCGTGATTATAGAAGACGGAGGAGAGGTTCTTCCAGAGGGAGAAAAGGACAATACCAGAGCGACAAAATATCAGAAGCGGACAGGGGACATTCGGAATCTGGAGGCAAGCAACCGCCTGTTTGCAAAACTGGTGGAGGAGATGCACACAAGGGGCATGCGGGTGATCCTTGACGGAGTGTTCAATCACTGTGGCTCTTTCAATAAGTGGATGGACCGGGAACGGATTTATGAACCGCAGCCGGAATACGAAAAAGGTGCTTATGTCAGTGCGCAGAGCCCGTACAGAGATTTCTTTCATTTTTTTGATGAAAGAGAAGAAGCGTGGCCTTATAATAAAAACTATGACGGATGGTGGGGACATGATACGCTGCCGAAGCTGAACTATGAAGATTCTCCCACGCTGGAGGAATATATTTTAAACATCGGAAAGAAATGGGTATCGCCGCCGTATAATGCCGATGGATGGCGTCTGGATGTGGCGGCAGATCTGGGATACAGCAATGAATACAATCACATCTTCTGGGAGAATTTCAGAAAAGCTGTAAAAAGTGCCAATCCGCAGGCGCTGATATTGGCGGAGCACTATGGAGATCCGGGAGAATGGCTTCAGGGCGATGAATGGGACAGCGTGATGAATTATGATGCCTTTATGGAGCCGCTGACCTGGTTCTTGACAGGAATGGAAAAGCACAGTGATGAGCGCAGGACAGACTTGTGGGGAATGCAGACAACTTTGTCAATACGATGAATCATTTTATGGCAAGCATGCTGACCCCGTCATTACAGGTGGCGATGAATGAACTGTCTAACCACGATCATTCCCGGTTCCTGACCAGAACGAATCACATTGTAGGGAGAGTGGCACAGCTTGGAAGCAAAGCGGCAGAAGAAGGAATCAATCTTGCAGTGATGCGGGAGGCAGTGGCAGTTCAGATGACCTGGGTAGGAGCACCTACGGTTTATTACGGAGATGAAGCAGGTGTCTGTGGATTTACCGATCCGGACAGCCGCAGGACCTATCCATGGGGACAGGAAAACAGAGAACTTGTAGAGTTCCATAAAGAAATGATCCGGATCCACAAGCGTGAGAAGCCTCTGCGTACAGGTTCTCTGAAGATGCTTTCCTGGTCATCCAATGTTCTTGCTTATGCAAGATTTCAGGAAGGTGAACAGATCATTGTTGTGTTAAATAACAGTAAGGAACTAAAGGAAGTGACAATCCCGGTGTGGCAGGCGGAGGTGCCTATGAAAGGAAAGATGGAGCGTCTGATGTACTCCTGGGAAAAGAGCTATACGACAGAAAGAGACATTTATCTGGTGGAGGATGGAGAGACTGTTGTCAATATGGGAAACATTCTGTTCTGATCATGAAGCCAGTCAGAGAAATGCAGGTGGATGAGTATGGGAAAGAAAGTAGCAGTAATTAACGATCTCTCAGGATTTGGGAGATGTTCTCTCACGGCAGCAATTTCAGTGCTTTCAGCGATGGGCGTGCAGGCGTGTCCGCTCCCGACAGCTGTGCTGAGTGCACAGACAGGATATGAAGACTATCATTGCGTGAGCCTTACGGAAGAAATGGAGCAGTTTCGGCGATCCTGGGAAAAGATGGAGGCACGGTTTGACGGTATCTATACAGGATTTGCAGCAGATGAAGAGCAGATCGGTCATATGATCCATATTGCGGAGACATTTCATAAGAAGAAAGCCTTTCTGCTTGTAGATCCGATCATGGGGGATCATGGATACAAATTTGATATCTTCTCCATAGAGTTTTGCAGAAAGATGCGGGAGCTTGCGAAGATGGCGGATATTGTGACCCCAAATCTGACGGAGCTTTGTATTCTGACGGATACAGATTATCGGATGATCGAAAATATGACGGACGAAAAACATCTTCTTACGGTGATCAGGCAGCTGGCGGAAAACCTGAGGAAAGATGGACCAAGAACTGTTGTAGTGACAGGGATTCAGTTTTGTGACAATGAAGACGGGATCCAGAAGATGGGAAATCTGGCAGTGACGGGAAAAGAGACACATCTTGCAGCATTCCCGTATGTAGGTGGAAGCTACTCCGGAACAGGTGATCTGTTTGCTTCCGTGCTGACAGGCGGACTGGCAAGAGGAGAAAATCTGAAGTCCATGATGGAACTTGCAGGAAGCTTTATCGAGAAAGCGATTACAGATGCAGTGAAAGAAGAGATTCCGCGCAATGACGGAGTCGAGTATGAAAAATATCTGCATATGCTGATGAAGTAAATAAAAAAAGCTGTGTGCAGCAGGAGAGGTCCTGTGTACGCAGCTTTTTGACTATTTTGTAAGAATTTCAATTCCGTCTTCTTTTACGAGAACCATATATTCGATCTGTGCAGACAGTCCGTCATCAATGGTGTAGATCGTCCAGTCATTGTCCTCATCTACGAAGAAGTCAGGGCTGCCTTCGTTGATCATCGGCTCAATGGTAAACATCATTCCGGGTACGAGCAGCATCGTCGCTGCCTTGTGTGACATAGCTGACAATCGGATCTTCGTGGAATTCCAG
>ENA-OQLB01000908-OQLB01000908.1-human-gut-metagenome-genome-assembly--contig:-NODE-908-length-14494-cov-2.149857_pt1 | contig 14494 bp, 20 predicted proteins | sample MGYA00242656_ERZ504813 | MGnify/ENA primary metagenome ERZ504813 (study PRJEB26092, sample SAMD00036388) | human gut metagenome | host: Homo sapiens | study: EMG produced TPA metagenomics assembly of... | reverse complement strand
GTTCCCTTTGTAATCTCTGTTGAAATTCCTCAACATCTCTTTCATTTTTGCCGGGACAAGTACGGTCTTCATTCCTGCATTTTTTGCAGCCAGAAGTTTTTCTTTCAGCCCTCCGATCGGAGTACACGTCCGCGCAGTGTAATCTCTCCTGTCATAGCGAGGTCTGCCCGTACTTTTCTTCCTGTCACCGCAGACATGATTGCAGTTGCCATTGTAATACCGGCAGATGGTCCGTCTTTTGGAACGGCTCCCTCCGGAATATGGATATGTATATCATGCTTCTTAAAGAAATCATCTGTAATATCGTGCTCTTTGCTTACGGAACGGATATAACTGATACCGGTTCTCGCGGACTCTTTCATGACATCGCCAAGCTGTCCGGTCAGCAGGATTTCTCCTTCTCCCGGCATCATATTCACTTCGATCTGGAGTGTATCACCGCCGACACTGGTCCATGCGAGTCCACGCACAATACCAACTTCATCTTCTTCATTTGCCATCTGATAACTGTAAAGTTCCTTACCCAGGTAGTGTTCCATATTCCGCTCTGTCACATGAATGGATTTCTTCTTTTTCTCAAGAATCTCCATTGCTGATTTACGGCAGATATCACCGATCTTACGTTCCAACTGTCTGACCCCTGCTTCTTTTGTGTAATTTCTTGCCATCTTCCAGATCGCATTTTTACTGATGGTCAGCTGATCTGCTTTCAGTCCATGCTTTTCGATCTGCTTTGGAATCAGATGTTCCTGCGCAATATGCAGTTTTTCATTTTCTGTATAACTGGTAACCTCAATGACTTCCATACGGTCAAGAAGCGGCCTTGGAATGGTCTGCAGGCTGTTTGCCGTTGTGATAAATAACACTTCCGACAGATCCATCGGCACTTCCAGATAATGGTCTACGAACTTATTATTCTGTTCGCCATCCAGAACCTCCAGAAGTGCTGAGAATGTATCTCCTTTATAGTCATTGCTGACTTTATCTATCTCATCCAGCAGCATCAGTGGATTCTTGACTCCTGCCTGTTTCATTCCATTTGCGATTCTTCCCGGCATTGCTCCTACATAAGTCTTTCTGTGCCCCCGGATTTCCGCTTCGTCACGGACACCTCCAAGCGAAATTCTCACATACGCTTCTTCAACGCCCTGGAAAGAGATTCGCAATCGAAGTTTTACCGGTTCCCGGAGGACCCACAAGACAGATGATCGGTGCTTCGCCTTTTTTTCGTAAGCGCCCGTACTGCAAGATATTCAAGTACTCGTTCTTTTACTTTCTCCAGACCGTAATGATCTTCATCCAGTACCTGTCTTGCAAATGCAATATCTTTATGCTCTTTGCAAGTTTTATCCCATGGCATTTCAAGCATTGTTTCGATATAGGTCCGGATAACGCCTGTTTCCGCCGGGGAATTCATGGAATTGCGGAATCTTTTGATTTCTTTGTTCAGCTTTTCTTTTACTTCTTTCGAAGCTTTCAATGCATCTGCCGCCTGCTGGAATTCATCCGCATCCGACATGGTATTGTCATCACCAAGTTCCTCACGAATTACTTTCAGTTCTTCCCGTAGGTGTATTCCCTCTGGTTCTTGTCCACACGTTCTTTCACCTTACTTTGGATCTCTTCTTTTACTTTCTGTGCCTGGATCTCATTCACGATCTTATATACCAGAAGTTCATACCGTCTCATAACGTTCGTCTCTTCCAGCAGTTCCTGCGCATCTTCGAATGAAACGGCATATTTGCAGCAATCACATCTGTCAGGTATTTCAGATCATGAATGGATTCCACCTGCATGCCAAGTTCTTTTGAAAGCTTTGGATTCTTTAACAGATATTCTTTGAAGACATCCTGTAATCCACGGATCATTGCTTCCCGGTTCATTGGGTCGTCTTCTTCCCGCTCTCCGGATACTACTTCATCATCCGGCAGTTCTACTACCGTTGCCTGGAGATATGGTGTCTCACTATCCATTCTTACAAGACTTGCTCTTACTTCTCCGGATACAAGTACACGGCTCATTTTTTTTGGTAATTTTACTACCTGCCTTATGGTAACAACACAGCCAACCAGATAGACATCTTCTGCTCCCGGCTCTTCTATTTCCAGATCCTTCTGAGCGCTGACGAATAACTTCTGGCCGTTTTTTACCGCCTCTTCAATCGCCTGCAGTGATTTTTCCCTGCTTACATCAAAATGTCTGACCTCTTCCGGCAGTATCGTAAGTCCTCTTAAGGCAACCATAGGCAGACTATAGGTTTCTCCTGTCATATATTCACACTCCTGTTCACCGACTGGATTATCTTGGTATAAAATCAGCGGGTACAATTATTCTTCGCACCCGCCGTCTTTCTTTTCATTTATTATGCACTTTCTGAGTCAGGTTCTGCATGTTCACATACAGGCTCTCCTGTTCCTTTCACAACATCTTCTGTGATGTGGCATGATTTTTAATGTCTCATCCGATGGTGCTTTATACATGATATCCATCATGATACTTTCCATAATCGCTCTCAGTCCTCTTGCTCCCGTCTTTCTCTTCAGGGAAGTCTCTGCGATTGCTTCCAGTGCTTTATCATCAAATGTAAGCTCTACATCATCCAGTTCCAACAGCTTCTGATACTGTTTAGTCAATGCATTCTTCGGCTCTGTAAGAATCTTCATTAATGCATCTTTATCCAGCATTTCCAATGCTACTGTTACCGGTACACGGCCTACGATTCCGGAATCAGACCAAATCACAAGATCCTGCGGCAGAATCTGCTGAAGCAGTCTGTCCACATCGTCTTCATGCTTTTCTGCAATCTCTGCATTGAATCCGATTGATTTCTGATCGATACGTTTTTCAACGATTTTTTCGATTCCTTCAAAGGCTCCTCCGCAGATGAATAAAATATTCGTGGTATCGATCTGGATCATCTCTTGATGCGGATGCTTTCTTCCTCCCTGTGGAGGTACATTGGCAACTGTTCCTTCAATAATCTTCAGAAGCGCCTGCTGTACACCCTCACCCGATACATCTCTGGTAATCGATGGATTCTCTGATTTTCTTGTAATCTTATCAATCTCATCAATATATATAATTCCATACTCTGCACGTTCAATATCTCCGTCTGCCGCCTGAATGATCTTCAGAAGAATGTTTTCTACATCTTCACCGACATATCCGGCCTCTGTCAATGCTGTTGCATCAGCAATCGCAAACGGTACTCCCAGAATCTTTGCCAGTGTCTGAGCCAGAAGCGTCTTACCGCATCCTGTCGGTCCGAGCATGAGAATATTACTTTTACCAAGGTCTACTCCCATATTTCTTCCCGCCATTACACGTTTATAATGATTATAAACAGCTACCGACAATACTTTTTTCGCTTCTTCCTGACCAATGACATATTCATCCAGAAATGCTTTGATCTCTTCCGGTTTTAAAAGATTGATATCCGAGAACGGATTCCATTCTCTTCCGTTCTCGTATTCAAATTCTTCTTCTATAATCTCTGCGCAGACATCCACACACTCATCACAGATATATGCCCCATTCGGACCTGCGATCAGCTTTCTCACCTGATTCTGCGTCTTGTTACAGAACGAGCATCTCACCTGATCATCGTTCTTTCCTGCCATACTTTTCACCTCGTCTGAGGACTGCCCTAGCGGTTCTTGATGACTTCGTCAATCAGACCATACGCTTTGGCTTCTTCCGCAGTCATAAAGTTATCTCTTTCTGTATCTGCGTTGATGACCTCTAACGCTGTCCTGTATTTTCTGCCAGAATCTGATTCAGTTTCTGACGAGTTTTTAAGATATGATCTGCTGCGATCTGAATCTCTGTTGCCTGTCCCTGGGCTCCGCCAAGCGCTGATGGGATCATGATCTCAGAGTTTGGGAGTGCAAGTCTCTTGCCCTTTGTTCCTCCTGTAAGAAGGAATGAACCCATACTTGCAGCCATACCAATACAGATTGTCTCAATATCGCATTTGATATACTGCATGGTATCATAAATTGCCATTCCGGCTGTTACAGAGCCTCCCGGACTGTTGATGTACAGATGGATATCTTTCTCCGGATCTTCTGCTTCAAGAAACAGAAGCTGTGCAACGATCACACTTGCAGATACATCTGTTACTTCTTCACCCAGAAATATAATTCTGTCTTTTAATAATCTTGAATAGATGTCGTAAGAACGTTCTCCACGGCTTGTCTGTTCAATGACATAAGGTACTAAACTCATGTATATGCCTCCTGACTATACTATGTTATGATCTGACGTTCTTATTTTTCTACTGCATTCTCAACAAGGAATGTAACAGCTTCCTGAACTGCCAGATCTTCCTTCATCTGTTTCTTCTCGTTCTCACCCATGAATTCTTTCAGTTTCTCAACTTCCATGTTGTAAGATTCAGCCATCTTGGCAAGTTCTTCATCGATCTTCTCATCTGTGATTTCGATATTTTCAGCTTTTGCTACCGCCTCAAGTACAAGACGTGTCTCAATTCTCTTGATTGCCTGTGGTCTCATATCTTCCATCATCTTCTCTGCAGTCAGTCCTGTGAACTGGAAGTACTGCTCAAGAGTGATTCCCTGAGACTGGATTCTCTGTGCAAAATCCTCTACCATCTGAGTTGTCTGTGTCTCGATCATTGGCTGTGGGATCTCGTATTCTGCATTCTTAACAGCCTGCTCTACAGCCTGATCTTCCTGATTTCTCTTTCCGTCTGCTGCTTTCTGCTCTTTGATCTTTGCTTTTACATCTGCTTTGTATTCTTCTAATGTATCGAATTCAGATACTTCTGCTGCGAATTCATCATCAATTTCCGGCAGTTCTTTTGCTTTGATCTCATGAACTGTGCATTTGAATACAGCTTCTTTTCCTTTTAATTCTTCTGCATGATAATCTTCAGGGAAAGTAACTTTTACTTCAACTTCTTTCTCAGCTTCAGCGCCTACTAACTGCTCTTCAATCCAGGAATGAACGAGCCTGATCCGATAGTCAGTGGATAGTTCTCTCCCTTTCCGCCTTCAAATGCTTCACCATCAACAAATCCTTCAAAGTCGAGAATTACTTCATCACCGTCTGCTACCGCACGGTCTGTAACTACAACTTCTCTTGCATTTTTCTCTGCTTCCTCCTGGATCTTAGCGTCTACTTCTTTCTGAGTTACGCGTGTAGATACTTTATCTACTTCCAGTCCTTTATACTCACCGAGTTTTACTTCCGGCTTTGTTGCAACATCTGCTGTAAAGATGAATGATTTTCCTTTTTCAATCTGAACAACGTTGATCTCCGGTCTTGAAACAATCTCAAGTTCACACTCTTCATATGCTTCAGAATATGCCTTAGGGATCAGTGCATTTGCTGCATCATCGTAGAAGATCTCCGGTCCATACATTTTCTCGATCATCTGACGTGGTACTTTTCCTTTACGGAATCCCGGCATAGCGATCTTGTTCTTCTGCTTCATATATGCACTCTGAAGCGCTTTTTCTAAATCATCGGCCGGAACTTCGATAGTAAGTTTCGCCATGTTGTTTTCTAACTTTTCTACCTGTAAACTCATTTACTATTTCCTCCTGTTTCTAACCCGCCTCATGGGTAGCGGAAAAAAGCGGGTATACTACAATACATTCACCACAGAAGTATAACACAAACTCTGGTAAATATCTAGTCCCCGTTTTTGCTTAAATCCGGTGTTTTTCCGCTTTTTTCCTCTATTTTTATTAAATTTTATGAAAACTATTAAAAGACTATGGATCTGCGTATTTCCTTTGCTTTTTCTTCGCCATCCAGAATCTCGATCAATTTCAGTCCAAAATCAATTGCAGTGCCAACGCCCTGGCTGGTGATAATATTCTCGTCTACTACAACCGCTGTCTCTGTCAGCACGACATCTTCCATCTCATCTTCCACACCCGGATAACAGGTTGCCCTCCTGCCTTCCAGTACCCCCAGGCTCTTTAATATAGTAGGTGCCGCACAGATCGCTCCCACATATCTTCCTTCTTTTGCATACTGTTTTACCACATATCTGACTCCGTCATGGTTTTTCAGATTCAGGGTTCCCGGCATTCCGCCCGGAAGCACAACCATATCAAATTCATCAAAATCTACTTCATCAAATAAATCTTCTGTCTGCACATTGATTCCATGTGCTCCATGTACGATGTAATCATCCATGATTGAAATTGTATCTACATATATCTTTGCTCTTCTTAACAGATCAACAACAGTCAGACCTTCGATCTCTTCAAATCCGTCTGCCAATAATACGCATACTTTTTTCATCTTCATTATCCTCCTCATCTCTTATTTATTCTAAATTCTATCACCGTTTACTTTTTCTGTAAACTGTTGTATCATAATTTCACCGCAAATGAAAGGAGACCTTATAATATGGAAATAGAACGAAAATATCTTGTTGCAAAGCTGCCGGATCAGCTGGAAACTTACCCATGCCGCCTTCTCGAGCAGGGGTATCTGAACACCAATCCCGTTGTACGTATCCGTCGTGATAATGAAAAGTACGAACTCACTTACAAGTCTGCCGGACTGATGTCCCGTCAGGAATATAACCTTCCTCTTGACCGGGAATCCTATCATCATCTTCTTGGCAAGATTGATGGACGTCTGATCAAAAAGAAACGGTATGTAATCCCGCTTTCTTCCGGCCTCACCGCAGAGCTTGATATCTTCGAAGGCGATCTTGCTCCTCTTATGCTTGTAGAAGTAGAATTCCAAACCGAAGACGATGCAGATTCTTTCATCGCTCCTGGCTGGTTCGGCGAAGATGTCACTTTTTCCGGAAATATCATAACAGCTATCTGAGCGTTTATAAATTGATATTTGTCCACACGCCACATTTCGTTGCCTTTTCGTGTTTTGTCACGTCTTGTTGCATATCATATCTATTTTATGGTCAGATTGTTATACTAACAGCAATATGTAACTTGTGGAGGTTTAACATGGCAAATCTGCAACTGGCCAAAAACTTATTCTATCTCAGAACCATATCTGGTCTAAAGCAGGATGATATTGCTGATATCTTCAATATCAGCCGTCAGGCCTGCAGCAATTATGAAACCAGTACACGTACGCCGGATCTTGGTTATCTGGCTTCTTTTGCTGCACATTTTCACGTTACTATGGACCAGCTTATCCTCTGTGATCTCGAAGCCGAACATTTTATTCCCGGATCAGAATATCCTTCAGGCATGCGCGAGACGGTTACTCCTTATATGCAGGGAATCGAAAAAAATACCGGTAACTACATCTATCTCACCGAAGAAGAAGTGGATCTTGTATTCGCATTCCGTTCTTCTTCCGATGAGAAGCGTAAACTCGCTACCGGTTTTCTTCACTCAGATAAATAATTGTCTTTCCTTTTTTCCTGACTTTTTCTCAGGCTCCCAGTCCAAATCCGTCATGAACTGCATTCATTGCTTTTTCAATATCTTCTTCCGGAATCAGTACCGTAATACGAATCTCGGATGTGGAGATCATATTGATATTGACTCTGGAATTGTATAATGACTCAAACATCTTCGCAGCTACTCCCGGATTACTCATCATTCCGGCTCCAACGATGGAAAGCTTTGCAACCTTTTCATTCCATGTGATATCCTGGATCGTAAGTCTTTCTTTATTCGCATTCAGTACTTCGAGTGCATGTTGCAGATCCTCAGATGCAACCGTAAAGGAAATGTCTTTTGTTCCTTCTCTTCCGACAGACTGAAGAATGATATCTACGTTAATATTATTTGCAGCAAGTGTATTAAATACAGCAAATGCCGTTCCCGGCTTATCCTCTAATCCGATAACAGAGATTCTGACTGTATCTTTATCTGCAGCCACACCTGTAACCAGTAATTTTTCCATATTTGAACCCTCCTTGACTACGGTACCTTCTGAACGGTTCAGGCTGGACCGCACCACTAATTCCACATTATATTTTTTTGCCATTTCCACAGAACGATTGTGAAGAACTTTTGCGCCGAGGCTTGCAAGTTCCAGCATCTCACCATAAGTAACCGCATCCAGTTTTTTTGCAGTTTTTACAACTCTCGGTCTGCGGTGAACACACCGTCTACGTCTGTGTAGATTTCGCATTTATCAGCATGAAGTACCGCCGCCAGTGCAACGGCTGTTGTATCGGAACCGCCTCTTCCGAGTGTTGTGATATCGTCATATTTATTGACTCCCTGGAATCCGGTTACGATCACGATCTTTCTGGAATCCAGTTCATGCATGATGCGTTCGGTGTCTACTCTTTTAAATCTGGCATTCCCGTAACGGATGTGGAGTGCATCATAACCTGAAAAGCATTCAGGGATACAGCAGGTACATCCAGTGCCTGCATTGCCATAGCCATCAGGGATACCGACACCTGTTCTCCTGTAGTAAGCAGCATATCCAGTTCTCTTTTTTTTGCGTCCGGATTGATCGTATTCGCCAGTGCGATCAGTTCATCTGTAGTATCTCCCATTGCAGAAAGTACAACCACCACGTCATGTCCGGCCCTGTAATCTTCAATGCAGCGTTTTGCCACATTGAATATCCTGTCTTTATTGGCAACAGAACTGCCGCCAAATTTCTTAACTATTAACATGTTTCCTCCTGTGACAGACCAATCTGATTAATCCTGAATACGGATCATATGTACGATCTGCTCTTTGTAAAGTTTTGATCTGGTCTCATAATCACCTTCCATCATAACAGGTGTTACGAATCCAAATTCATCTTCCAGTTCCGGAACGTTTACGACTTCAATCTCTCCGTATGATTCTTTCAGCTGCGGAATCAGTTTTTCTTTATCTCCCTTAATTCTCACAAAGAATCTTCTCTTGGAATCCGCCTTATCTTCCAGTTGGAGCTTTTCTTCTTTCCACATTGTCATAATATTACGGTTCAGATGTTTTGCTTCGTCTACCACATCTGCAACTACGGCGCTCGCAGTCGGAAGTTTCCTGCCCCGCTTCCATAGAACATCGCATCTCCCAGTACATTTCCATGCACAAAGATTGCATTAAATACATCATTGACATTGTAGAGCGGATGATCCGGATATAACATACATGGTGCTACGATCGCATGCAGTCTGTTGCCCGCATAACGTCTGCTGGACGCCAGCAGCTTGATCGTTGTTCCCATTGCCTTTGCATATTTCATATCTTCTACCGTAATCTCTGTGATTCCCTCACAGTAGATATCTTCAAAATCGACCTGCTGTCCCGAGATCAGGGATGACAGGATTGCGATCTTTCTGCAGGCATCGTAACCTTCTACATCAGCTTCCGGATTTCTTTCCGCATATCCATTTGCCTGTGCTTCTTTCAGGACGGTATCATAATCTGCCCCTTCGTAAAACATCTTGGACAGCATATAATTTGTTGTTCCGTTTAAGATTCCGGTGATCTCCTCGATCTCGTCTGCAGTCAGAGAAGAATTCAGCGGACGGATGATTGGAATACCCCCTCCGACACTTGCCTCAAACAGGAAATTAATATTATGTTCCGCTGCAATGGAAAGCAGCTCTGCTCCGTGCTTTGCCACCAGTGCCTTATTTGATGTTGCCACACTCTTTCCGGCCTGCAGGCAGCGTTTTACAAATGTATACGCCGGTTCGATACCACCCATCACTTCCACAACAATCTGTACCTCTTCATCTGATACGATCGTCTCGAAATCATGTATGATCTTGTCCTGCACCGGATCTCCCGGGAAATCTTTCATGTCCAGCACATATTTGATATTCAGTTCTTCACCGATTCTCTGATTGATGCGTGCCCCGTTGGTATTGATGACTTCTACCACTCCGGAACCCACTGTCCCGTAGCCCATTACTGCTATATTGATCATATATTCCCTCCCTTTAGCCGTTCGCGATCTTCTTCAGGTATGCATTGATAAATGAATCAATATCACCATCCATTACGGCATTTACATTACTGTTTTCCTCATTTGTACGATGGTCTTTCACCAGTGTATATGGCTGCATAACATAAGACCTGATCTGATTGCCAAATCCGATATCTTTCACTTCACCCCGGATATCTGATACTTTTTCAGCCTGCTCCTGCTCTTTCATGAGTTGCAGCTTTGCTTTTAACATCTGCATTGCTTTTTCTTTGTTGTGGTGCTGTGACCGTTCATTCTGACACTGTACCACAATTCCGGTTGGCAGATGCGTAATACGTATTGCGGAAGACGTCTTATTTACATGCTGTCCTCCGGCACCACTTGCGCGGTATGTATCAATCTTCAGATCATCATCTGCAATCTCAATATCGATATCATCTTTCAGATCCGGCAGTACATCGCACGATGCAAAAGATGTCTGGCGTTTTCCTGCCGCATTAAACGGTGAAATACGCACCAGCCTGTGGACACCTTTTTCTGATTTCAGATAGCCATAGGCATTCTCACCATTCACTTCAAATGTAACTGCTTTAATTCCAGCGATATCTCCGTCCAGGAAATCCAGCACCTGAAGTGTGAATCCCTTTCTCTCTGCCCACCGGCTGTACATACGGTAAAGCATACCTGCCCAGTCACAGGATTCTGTTCCGCCGGCTCCGGCATGTATCGTCATGATCGCATTGCAGGAATCATATTCGCCTGACAACAGTGTCTGGATCTTCAGCTTTTCAAACACTTTTTTCAAATGTATGGATCTCTTCCTCCAGTTCTTTTACCATCTCCGGATCTTCATCTTCATATCCCATCTCGATCAAAAGACCGATATCTTCATAAGAACTGTAGAGATTATGGATTGTCTCCACAAGTTCTTTCAGATTCTTCAATTCTTTCATCAGTTCCTGTGATTCTTCCGGATTATCCCAGAATCCAGGTTCTTCTATCTTTCGTTCCAGTTCTTCGATTCTCCGCTCTTTCCCTGCAACGTCAAAGTGAATCCCTCATTTCGGCAAGAGGTTCTTCATAAGCGTTCATTATTGTTTTGAACTGATCTAATTCAACCACATTTCCACCTCTTTCTTTTTCTTATATTCTTCTTTATCCGGCAGCCGGGTTATCCCTGCCGCCGTCATCTCATATCATATACGTCTGCATTCTGAAATTAATTCTTCCGTCCGCAGCACTGTTTGTATTTCTTTCCGCTTCCACACGGGCATGGATCGTTTGGATATACTTTCTTTTCGGCACGTTTCTTCGGCTCACGTACTCCTGTATCATCCTTGTTCGTTCCGGTTACTTTTGCAACCTGTTCTCTTTCTACCTTCTGTTCCAGTTTGACATGCAGGATCGTACGTACCGTATCTTCCTCAATGCTTCTTGTCATCTCATCAAACATCTCGTATCCGATCATCTTGTACTCAACCTTTGGATCTCTCTGACCGTAAGCCTGAAGACCGATTCCCTGACGCAGCTGATCCATATCATCGATATGATCCATCCATTTGCATCAATCACTTTCAGGAGAACGACACGCTCAATCTCACGCATATGCTCCGGCTCCGGAAATTCTGATTCTTTCGCCTCGTAAACCTTTGCCGCACGTTCTTTCAACATATGCTTCAGTTCCGTCTGACTGATATCTTTGACATCTTCTTCCGTGATCACTTCCATCGGAATCGTATTCCGGATCGTCAGATTCAATTCTGTCAGATTCCACTCATCATAATCCTGATCCGGACTGGTTACCAGGTCTACCGCGTTTTCCACATAATCATTCATCATGTGGAAGATAGAATCGCGCATGTTATCTCCATCCAGCACATGGCGTCTTTCTTCGTAAATAATCTCTCTCTGTTCATTCATTACCTGGTCATATTCCAGCAGATTTTTACGGATTCCAAAGTTGTTGCTCTCGATCTTTTCCTGCGCTTTTTCAATCGCACTGGAAAGCATCTTATGCTCGATCTGCTCGCCGTCTTCCACACCAAGTGTATTGAACACATTCATCAGTCTTTCCGATCCGAACAGTCTCATCAGATCATCTTCCAGGGAAATGTAGAATCTGGATTCTCCCGGATCCCCCTGACGTCCGGAACGTCCACGCAGCTGGTTATCGATACGTCTGGATTCATGACGCTCGGTTCCGATGATCTTAAGACCTCCGGCCGCCCTTGCTTCATCATCCAGTTTGATATCCGTACCACGGCCTGCCATGTTTGTTGCGATGGTTACCGCATCATGGATACCTGCCTGTGCAACGATTTCAGCTTCCAGTTCATGGAACTTGGCATTCAGTACGTTGTGTTTGATGCCGCGGCGCTTTAACATACCACTTAACAGTTCCGAATTGTCGATCGTGATCGTACCAACAGTACCGGCTGGTGTTTTGCGTGCGCCTCTTCAATTGCATCGCACACAGCTCTGAACTTTTCTTTCTGTGTCTTATACACTGCATCTTCCAGATCCTGACGCTTTACAGGCACGTTTGTCGGAATCTCAATAACATCCATTCCGTAAATTTCACGAAATTCTTTTTCTTCTGTCAGAGCTGTACCTGTCATACCTGACTTTTTCGTATATTTATTGAACAGATTCTGGAATGTAATAGTTGCCAGGGTCTTGCTTTCCCGCTTAACCTTTACATGTTCTTTCGCTTCGATTGCCTGATGCAGCCCGTCTGAATAACGGCGTCCCGGCATGATACGTCCGGTAAATTCATCCACGATCAGCACTTCATCATCTTTTACTACATAATCCTTGTCACGGAACATCAGATTGTGTGCACGTAATGCAAGAATGATATTGTGCTGGATCTCCAGATTATCCGAATCTGCAAGGTTATCGATATGGAAGAACTTTTCAACTTTCTTTACACCATCTTCGGTAAGGTTGATATTCTTCTCCTTTTCATTAACAATGAAATCTCCTGTTTCTTCAATGTCCTCACCCATGATGGCATTCATCTTGGTGAATTCTCCGCTTGCCTCACCACGTTCCAGCTGACGTGCAAGTATATCACATGCTTCGTAAAGCTTTGTAGATTCTCGCTCTGTCCGGAATGATAAGTGGTGTCCTAGCCTCATCGATCAGTACGGAATCGACCTCATCGATCAGTGCATAGTTCAACCCTCTCTGCACAAGCTGTTCTTTATAAATAACCATGTTATCTCTCAGATAATCAAATCCGAGTTCGTTATTTGTCACATATGTGATGTCACAATCATATGCGGCACGTCTCTCATCATTATCCATGCTGTTCAGTACCACACCTACAGTCAGTCCGAGGAATTCATGTACCTGTCCCATCCATTCTGCATCACGTTTTGCCAGATAATCATTGACAGTTACAACATGTACGCCTTTTCCTTCCAGTGCATTCAGATAAGACGGCAGAGTTGCGACCAGTGTCTTACCTTCACCGGTTTTCATCTCTGCAATACGCCCCTGATGCAGGATGATTCCACCGATGATCTGTACACGGTAATGCTTCATTCCCAACACACGGCTTGCCGCTTCTCTCACTACTGCATAAGCCTCCGGGAGAATATCATCTAAAGTCTCGCCATTTTCCAGACGGTCCTTAAATTCTTTTGTCTTTGCTTTCAATTCTTCATCTGAAAGCCGCTGCATATCTTCATCCAGTGCCATAACCGCATCTGCGATCGGATATACTCTTTTCAACTCATTCTGACTGTGAGTTCCAAATATTTTCTGTATAATATTCATTCGATGTATACTCCTTACTTCTCTTTAAGGCCGCAAAAACGACCACTTTATCCATTATTTTATCACTATCCATACCTCAATTCAAACTGATTTATAAAGTGTTAACACTTTATTTACGACCTGTTTACAGGAGATTTCTTTTTGATCCCACATCGTATGTTAATGATATTCTTTTATCACTTCATACGGAATCCTGCCGCCAAAGAGATCAAGCGCACTTCCAATCGTAAAATCAACTTTTCCATTTCCGGTTCTGCGTATCTGTTCCAGATCCTCCATACTTCCGATACCGCCTGCATAAGTCACCGGAATGTCTGCCTGCTTCAGGATCTCTATCAGCTCCTGTTCTATTCCGGAAGCTTTCCCTTCCACATCCACACCATGTACCAGAAATTCGTCGCAATAGCCGGATAGTCTGCCAAGGATCTCCGTTCCAAGCTCTACATTGGTAAATGTCTGCCAGCGGTCAGTTACGATATAATATCTTCCATTCTTTTTCCTGCAGCTCAGATCCAGAACCACATGTTCTTTTCCCACTGCCATACATAATTTTTCCAGATTATCCCAGTAGATTTCACCATTTTTGAATACATAAGAAGTCACGATCACATGGCTTGCTCCTGCCCGGATATATTCCGAAGCATTGTCTGCCGTAATTCCACCTCCGATCTGCAATCCTCCCGGATACGCATGCAATGCCTTTAATGCCTGTTTTTTTGTCTGTCCGTAATATTCCGACGATGCCGGATTCAGGAGAATGACATGTCCCCCTTTCAGTCCGTCTTTTTTATACATTTCCGCAAAATAATCTGCTCCCTGATCTGCCGCGAAATTCTCTTCCGCCTGGTCTCCCTGATCCCGA